>Ga0160505_100378_pt1 | contig 27023 bp, 16 predicted proteins | sample DIDeMG_FD_108225 | JGI IMG/M metagenome (GOLD analysis project Ga0160505, IMG submission 108225) | Enriched chicken feces microbial communities from UW Madison campus, WI, USA - DID2874_E49_Stillage MG | ecosystem: Host-associated > Birds > Digestive system > Large intestine > Fecal ... | reverse complement strand
CCCCTCTAGCCACACTGTAACCACCCCTCTCGCTTCCTCGTGACAGTTTTGACCCGTACCGGTGATTGTTCTCCGGTTACAGTATCCCAGTGCGAACGGCTCCGCACCTCTTTCAGTGCCCGCAATCTGTAATTTTCATTAACGACGAGAGAAACGAAGACGAAAAGGATTTTAAAATTAGCAATCAATTAGAATCATGAATATTTCCAATTTGTGAATTCTTTAAACAACGAAAAGATACCCGAATCCCTCTCTTTATAGACCTCTCTCCACATCTATCTTTGAGCTCCTGTCGGCAGCCACCCTGCATACCGACAAGGCAAAAATCAAATGTGCCGTGCTAGTTCAATATAACTGCCCCATTATCACTTACCATGAAGAAGTTCCTAGGCATGCTGAAGAAGGACTCGAAAGAGGCCCCTAAAGAGGCCTCTGCAGATTCCCACGATACGGATCAGGCGTCAGGTAACGCATCCGTGCTTTCCGAGCCTGACTCGCTACGTGAGCTCCACCCTATGTTTGAGGACCACACCACCAGTTTCACCAATGATACGAACTTGAACTTGAATCCCAGCATTCTGGGCGGCAACTCTGTGTTTACTGAGGCGTCTACGGCACTTCCCAAATCGATTTTTTCCTCCAAATACTCAAGCTCTACCAAGCAGTCTTCTTACTTTTCTCAGGCCAGTCGAACAAAGAAGCCAGTTAGAACTGACTATGGCCAGCCGCTCCAGATCTTGGAAGTTCCAGAGGATTCCAAGGAAGATATCAGCGGGAGCTCCAGTGACATCATCGCAGACAAACTCCACAAATTGTGGCAGGATATCTTCTACATTCTGAACCAGTACACTGCGTCCGTACACACTTTGTCTACGACGGTGATCAACATGATCAACTGCTTGAAGGACTATGTGGCATTTGTAGACACACTTAACCCATATGCGGATGCCTGGAGTTTCTCTTCCTACAACAACGACGACGTGAGAAAGATTTTGAGAATGTATCTCCACATGTATGACAACTTGCTTAAGGATGACGCATATCTCCGTTTAAAGCTCTTATTGTGCAAGGTTTTCAATGACTTCAACGCATCCTTGAAGAGCCATACGAGAAACTTGTCACACCTGCTCCCAGATACGATGGCGAAACCCACAAACTTTGCAATTGGAATTAACGACGGACTCGAACTTCCCAACCAGGAGGCGATCTCTCGTATTATTGCAAAGGTTGCCAACAGTCCTCTCTCTGTCAAGGAGCAGAATGGATCCTTCATCGCTCCTATTGCTCGTGGTATCGATAAGGACATGAACGTGCTCTGTCTCTACTTCGGATACCCGACCCTCACTGACCACCACTCCAGAATCGTGAGCAGCGTTCAGGACCTTTTTGAGGATGTCCACGTGTTGTTGGCCAAAAACCAGATTGACTTGGCTTCTGCGACAACCGAGTCTAGACCCAATCCTGTTCAGTTGCCTTCTTTCCCACCTGGTGGGGCACAGAAGTTCAAGCTTCCGTTTAGAAACCCTGTGGACCCCTTGCGCCCGCCTATGTCCCTCTCACTTTCGGTGGAAACATCTGCCCGTGTGTCCGGAACCATGGGCGGCTTCATCTTCCCTATTATTGATACTAAGAAGCAGCCACATTTGACTTCCTACGCGAACTCAAAGTTTGCAATCTCTTGTGGTCACGTTTGCCTAGACAAGAGGGACGATAGTGACGAGTATCCATACGTTCATTCGCCTCTGTCGGTCTTGATTAGTTTGTACAAGCAAGCATTAACTGCTCAGCACCAAAAGTGTGGTGATTCCAACCAGAATATGCTTCAGCTGCAAGTTGCCTATGGATCTATTTTGGAGCAGCTTGACGAATTCTTCCCACCCAGAGAAGTAGACCTTTACGATTCGAAGACTAAGCAAGGGCGCTTGGAGATGAGAAACTTCCCCAAGCACAGATTCGGTCAGATCATCTGGGGTGAAAGAACTTTGATTCAGGCCAAGAACACAAAAACTGGTCTGTTCCTCACTGACAAGAGATTGAGTGACTTGGCAATCATAAAAGTCAACAAGATCCTCCAATGTGACCAGAACTACCTTGGTGACGACATTGCATTCAACGAGTATGATCCTTCTTTGATGTTTGATAATTTATATGTCAGGAAAGTCATTAATCTCAACCGTCATACCAAAGAGGTACCACTAGAGAGAATAGCTGAAGTGGACTCTCTCGCATCTGATGAAAATGCAGACAGTCTCAGCGGGTTGCCTGTTTTCAAGTACGGTTCAACCACTAAATTCACGAGAGGCAACTTGAATGGCATCAAATTGGTCTATTGGATGGATGGTGCAATCCACTCGTCTGAATTTGTTGTGAACTCACAAGAGAATACTACCTCGTTCGCCGCGGGCGGTGACAGTGGGTCATGGATTTTGACAAAGCTTGAAGATCTTGAGGGGTCTTCTGAATCCAAGGGGTTAGGTGTTGTTGGAATGTTGCATTCGTATGACGGAGAATATAGACAGTTTGGACTATTTACTCCAATGACTGAGATTCTCAGTCGTCTTGAGGAGGTCACTAATATTAAATGGGGTGTTGTCGGTGTTAACCAGAAGGATATGGTTATTAACCTGAGCGACTCAGAAAGTGAGTCGGAATTCGACGAAGATACTGATGAGGAAGACAGCGAGTATGAAAGTGGGGTGGAAGAACAGGCCAACCCTCCGGACATTGACTAGTGTATGATGTAAAATTCAGGGTTTAAAATATATAGGTTGTTATCAAGATTTGTAGATCATTATTGGTGAATGTACTAACCCAGTAACATATGCAACACAACAGCAGCTTAAATTAGCTTCTCTCGCTCTTTTTGTATTCGATGAACCTGTTCAAGTTGGTCCATGTCTCCTCTGCTCTCAACTTGAGCTCAGAATTCTTTTTCTTGTCAATCTGCTTATAACATACCTTGATTTGTGGCTCCAATTGCGTCAATCTGGAGATGTAGTCACCCTCCACAAATACGGGGTAGTCATATTCGAATTCAGCATCACCAAATATGTCATAAATTAAATTCAAACTTTCAAGTGCAATCTCAATGGCTTTAGGGTCTTTTCCGTTGTTTTGCTCTTGGGCAAAGTGTCCAATTTGTGCAAGTAAAAACTCGGATATACTTCTGGTGATTTCAGCATTTCCTATTGTTTGAGCAATGGTTCCCAAGAAACCTGCAGCAGAGAGGATAAACTCCAAAGAAGTCAAGTGCTCTTCACTTTCGGGGATCTGCGACAAAATCTCTCCACATTTCGACAAAAGGGCATTAACAGAATCAGAAGAGATCTTATCTCTGATCTCAGCACCAACAGTCTTGCTGAGGGCCCAAAATACACTCAAACAGAGTTTCAGGGTGTCCAAGTTGTCAGTTTGTGAAGCCTTTTCTAACATGTCCCACAACTGAGGGATACGCTCGAACCATGCCACTGGAATAGTTTCGCTGGACAAGAAGAGCCAGCACAAATTGTTAAGAGCGATTAACACCTTTTGAGAGATCTGCAACGATTGGCTGTGCTCCTGGTCATAGGTCAAAAGGTGTAACAAAGCTGGATATGAAAGATTTAAGAGTGTATCGAGAATTTCCTCGCTGAGCCTGACAGGAGCCAGCAAATTTTGCTCGTTTATGGCAAGATACTCACAAATGGTGGTGAAAATATCAATTGCGACATCAATAGCTTGAAGATCCGACTTGGCCTGGGATTTTTCAAGTGAATCTCCACCAAATGGAACGTCAATATTTTGAGGCTTCTCATCATTCTTCTCAGCTTCCTTGAGTTTTGTCACAGGTGCTTGGGCGTTGTCGGGAGTAGCCAACAAGTCGTTGATTTCTTCAATGTTGGCAGTAGTGATGGCTGCAAATGTGTTCTTAAGAATGTCTCCACAGAAAGATTGTTTTTCAGAATTTCCTTGCACTTCATACAAATGGAACTGGATGCCTTGAACGTAAACCTTACCTAAAAGATTCTTCTCATGAGGTGGTGTGTTGATAGCCTCTTGCAACTCGTTCAACGAAAATGCAGGGTACTGGACCAATTCGTTGATGAAGTCAGCCGAGTCAGAAGCGAATTCATAGATGAATTCCAATAAGGCATTGTACAACTTGGTGGTTGTGCGAAGCTTGGGGCTGTTCCATTTAAGAAGATCCACCACCAATTTCACCACCAGTTCAATCCTCGAGTAGACGTTTTCATAGAGCTCATCGGAGCAGCTGGCAATGGCAACCACCAACGAAAGCATATTCTCAGTGAAATCATAGAGTAAGTATGCTCTCTTCTTTTCCAACTTCTTGTTTTCTCCGTTCATGTACTCAAAAGAGCCCTGAATCTTTTGAAGACCGCTCTCGATAGCAGCCCAAATATTAGATCTCCACAAAAATTTGGCCACTTCATGGCCCTCTTCTATTGTCAAGTTTCTAAGTAATCCGAAGGCCTCTACCACAATCTCGTCGTTGGAGTCATTGAGACACTGCTCCATTACAGTAGCAACAAGACGCTCTTTCAAGAGCATTCTTCTCATTCTGGTATCCTCGGCAAGCACAGTGATGGCGCTCACGGCCATGGATCTGTCGTTTGGTGCAGCCGAAGCCAATTTAGCAATAAGAGGAACAATTTTGTTCTGACGAGTATTCTCATCCTTGGTGTCCTGCTTTGAGCCGCCATTTTTGCGTGCCACAGGGTTATGTCTTCCCCTCTGGTTTCTTCTGCCTTTTTTTAATTTTCCCATGATGGATACCTATAGTAGGAAAATCGATTGGACTGAGATGAGCTTTTGGAGATGGAATTATATGCAATACCAACAGTGGAGTTCGGTAAGTTGAGAGGAGGACGAGACAAAGAATAGATAAATTGTTTAGGAATTAGTTATATATAATCTTTTAATATGTCGCTGATGTCGGTTGTGTGCTATTTATCATATTTTATTCCTTTGGTGACGGATTCTCTGGGACGGACTCCACCTTAATACTGTCCACAGTCAGAATAGTAGCATTCTGACCTAAGGTCTCGGGTGGCACGTTCTCTGGATGAACAACATCCTTCCATCTATCCTTAACATCCTGCCATGACTTGGGCAGGTCGTCTTTATCATTGACATAGATGTCGTCTCGAAGGTTTCCGTCTTTCTTCAACTGTTCACTGTGGGGTTAGTATAGGACAAGGAGAACGGGACTTTTACACATACATTACAAGGGGCTGCCAGAACTTGACTCCAGTGTACCAGCTGATGGCCACTGCTGCCATGACCGTCAATGCTTTGCCTCCTCTTCCAGACATTGATGAAGAAGTTGTAGATTGGTTAGAGTTGCATACAGTATGGGGTAACGTGAGCAGGAAAGGTGAATGATCAAAAAAGATGTAGTCTTGGTAAGTAATGGGTGATGATTCCCATATTCATTAGCCACCGTACATTACAGTTTTATACTTTGTTGTTCTTTTTACAACCATAATCCAGTAATTGTCAAGTGGAGTCCAGGACCACTCTTGAGATATGCCAATGTGTAAGTTCACTTACTAGTAAACCATCCAGACCTCATGAATTGACACGAAATTTAACAAAGGATTAATTATCTCAAATGAGAAGTTAATTTTCTCATCAATATCTCATTTCAACTCATTTTCCGGTTTTTTTGTATTTCCAACCCTAACAACGCTGGTCGTGTCCCAATCAACATACTATAAAAGATGCCTCTTCGCAGCTCCGTCATAGATTCTTTTCTTCTTCAATCAAAAAGTAACCGGGAATATTTGCCACGACGGGATGATGTAAATTGTCAAGTCTTCACCGTTGCCATATATCTAGTTATATTTCATTCCCCAGAGTAATGTAACTCCCACTAGGAAGTTTGATATCCGATGGGTCTCTTCAGTGAGGCGATGGATATTGAATGTCGAATAATGGGACACATTTTAACAGTAGGAGAATGTTCTTGAATGTTCTTATTCTTTTTTCTCTATTATTATTCATACATTTGTCAACTTGGGCTAAAGTTAATGCTGGGCCAAGAAGATATTGTGTGTTATAAAGAGCGAGTATCGTGATATTGTACGTGGAACACACTGGTCTCACTATGAAGTTGAGACCTTGTAGCGAGCTTGAGCTATTTGAAGATCGAAATTATGATGAAAATTTACCAGAATCTGCGTGCTTCCAAATTAGAACTTTACTGGGAACATATCCAAAGTATAGGGTCCTTCAAAGCATACATCAATATCGACCTTTAACTGAATATGGACCATTGTGAATGTCAACATTGGATTCCTGAGAATTCTTCACCCTACAAGGATCATCTTGAACCCTACACATCTCAAATAACTATGTGTTATATTTTAATTATACACGGCAGCAGCAGTATATGGCGCTGCTTAACGGTGCTTGTGGAAACCAATGTCAGTGGCTCTCTCTCTGAAACATTGACGGCAGATGTCCAAACCGTACTTTCTGATCAAACCAGAGTGAGAAGCACACACTCTGCACTTTCTAGAACCCTTACCGTAGTGTCTTGGGTGGGAGAACCAAACGTTTTCGTGAGCCATATTGCTGGATAGTTAGTATAAGAAGAGAGTGGAAAGCAGACAGAAAGTGGAGCCACAAATGCCAGCAGATGTCAAATAGCGTCAAGGAATTTTGATGTATAGTAGGATAATCAAACTTTTCAATAGAATTTCATATGGCTGGACATGGACATTCAACTTCAAGATCAAGATAATCAGAATCTATGGCAGAAACTTTAACTTTTCAAATGAAACATGGATATTTCTTGGAGAACGCCTCGAGGATTCGTGACATCGTCTGGCTTTGCTGTGAGTTCACACTATATGGAGCAAACATACAATTATAACTTGGTATTGATATGGGTTACAAGGAGGTGGAAATTTGAACACCAAGTAGTAGTTGGGAAAATTTTGCGTGGAGTGCAGGGTAGGGCCAGAGTGCGCGTAGAGCAATGTGTGCACGTGATCAACCATATGTGAAGGCTCATCAAAAGTGACTAGGGCTTGTGCCCTAGAGAGATGCGATGGCCTCTCCGAAAAAGGTAGTCATCTCAAATCATCCCATCTCAAACCAGAAATACCCTAAATTCCCAATTATATACAATGGCTAAGGGCGGCCACTCACATAGAAACACGCTCAAGAAGGACCACAAACCTTTCAAGTCCAAACATGCATCCAAAGGTCTGTTGAAGAACCAGTACAAGGGTAAGGTTGAGAAATCAACTGGAGGATCCAACAAGGCGATTCGTGTTGTCAGCAAGTTGGAGAGAAAGAACTTGTCAAAGCAGTTGAAGGAGAAGAAAATGTTAGAGTCAAAGTTGGTGCGGAAATTGTTCGAAGGTAGCTCTGGAGCTGAAAAGATTGTTACCATTATTGGCTTGACTAACGACATCAATGTATCAGACATATTGTCTCAGTTCGTCAATTCTTTGAAGGAGAACCCCGATGAGCCTGATCAGGTCTTTGAGAGCCCCATGGTGGCCTCCTTGAAGTTGCCACGCTTCAAGTCCAATATCAAATTCATCTTGCCTGACCACTCCAACCTTCTCTCTGTATTAGACGCCGCTAAAGTTGCTGACTACGTTGTGTTTGGCCTTTCTGCCGTGGAAGAAGTCAAGGAGTACGGTGAACTGATCTTGCGTGCTGTGATTGCACAGGGTGTAGCATCTGTTGTTGGTGTCATGCCTAACCTTGTGTCTGCTTACCCCAAGAAGAATTTCCAGGACGACATCAGACTGTCATTGGAGTCGTTTTTCAAGCACTTCTTCCCTACTGAAGAAAAGTTGTATGCTTTGGAAAGTGAAAGAGATTGTCTTAACTGTATCAGAACCATTTCGCAGCAATTCCCCAAGCCCGTCAATTGGAGAGATGCCAGAGGCTATGTTTTGGCGGACAATACATACTGGCATGCACTTGAGGGAGAGGATGGGTACGTGGTCGTCGAAGGTACTGCTAGAGGTATCGGGTTCAGTGCCAACAGATTGGTACATATTGCTGGCCATGGTGACTTCCAAGTTGACAGAATTGAACAGATCTCCAGACATAAGAACGAGGAGAACAAGGGGTATGTTCCAGATGAGAGCAGAGAGACCTTGGAGGAGTTGAGCCCAGAGGAGATCGAGATGGAGGACGATTACGAAGACTTCGATTACGACCAGTACGAAAAGGGTATCAAGATGGAAGGAAAGAACTACTTTGACAGCAGCGATGGTTTTGGGCCAAGAAAGATCAAGCCCCCTAAGGGAACTTCTGAATACCAGAGTAAATGGCTTTTGGACGACGTTCTCGAAGGAGCCTCTGATGTTGAAGATGATGACGAGGAAGACATGGAAGCCTTGGATGAAATGAGGGATGAAATGGAAGTCGAGGGTGGAAACACTGAATATGAACCTACTGAAGCTGGAGATTTGCAATCTGAAATGTTTGTGGAATTGTCCCCTGAGGAGGAAGAGGAACAATTGAGACAATTCCGTGCATTGGAGAAAGAAGATAAGGAGTTCCCCGATGAAGTCGAATTATCTCCTACAGACTCTGCCAAGGATAAATTCCGTGAGTACAGAGGTATCAAGTCATTGGGAAGTTGTGACTGGGAGTGGGATGAGCATGATTCCCAGAGACCTAGCATTTACTCGAGGTTGTTGCGTATCAACAACTTCAGAGCAACCAGAAACAAGATGCAGAAGGACGCCATTAAAGAGGCACAAGTGACCATCGGAAACAAAGTTCGTTTGTACATCAAGGCCCCTCAATACATTTTAGCCAACGTTGAGGTGGCCAAGGCACCTTTTGTTGTCTACTCTTTGCTTGCTCACGAACACAAGCTTGCGGTTGCCAACTTCTCGTTCAAGTCTTGGGAAGACTACGAGGAGCCAATTCCATCTGGAGAGGCCATTGTGGTGCAGTATGGTTTCAGACGTCAAGTCATCACTCCTACATTCAACCAGGCATCCAACAGCGCCAACAACGTCCATAAGTTCGAGAGATTTGCACACCTTGGAGATACTTGCATTGCGACTGCTATCGCACCTCCACTCTTCTATAACGCTCCAGCTATCTTCTTTAAGCAGACTGCTCCAGGTGCTCCAATTGAGCTTGTGGGCCAGGGTACGTTCTTGAACTGTGACCACACACGTGTTTTGGCCGAGAGAATTGTGTTGACGGGCCACCCAGTGAAGATCCACAAAAGATTGGTGACGGTCAGATACATGTTCTTTAATGCCGAAGATATCAACTGGTTCAAGGCAGTGCCGTTGTTCACAAAATCTGGAAGAACTGGATTCATCAAGGAGAGTTTGGGTACGCATGGTTACTTCAAATCTACATTTGACGGGCGGTTGACTGCACAAGATGTTGTTGCCATGCCTCTTTACAGAAGAGTTTGGCCTGGACTTTCGCAGCAATGGACTGAGTAATAGACTACATAAGCATAATGGATGGGAGAACGGAAAAGCACTGAAAACTAGGATGGAAGAAACTTCAAAATGTAAAACGAAATTCTCGATTATAGAATCTGAAGCATTGTTAAAACGTGATTCATAAAAATTCCTGAAAGGCTTCTAATGCCTTCAGTTGCTGAGTTGCTGACTTATTATTAAGCACACAATGCTCACACTAAACCTTATCGGAACATACATCAAAAGTCCGATTCACAGATTCAATGTAATAATATCAGATTTTAGAATTTTGTCACATCATTCTATTTAATCTCATGATTACCTTCTAGATGATTCATGCTTCCTATCTCAGAAATCCATCTTCTCTCATCTACACTCCATTCGCATCCATCTCCCAACTACTGCTTCTTACTCCATGAGCACCTTACCCCACGGTTCACACCCCCAAACTTCGGGGTTCACATGTAACACCTGCCAGGTTCGTTTTATCACTGCTGAGTTGCAGAGACAACACATGAGAACTGATTGGCACCGGTACAACTTGAAGAGAAGAGTGGCCCAGTTACCATGTATTCTGCTGGATGTCTTCGCCGAGAAAGTGTTGGAGCTGCAGAGACAAGCGGACGAAGAGGGTGAAGAGGAGGATGAATTTGGTTTCCACGTCAACCACAGACGGAAATCTGGTGGTGAGAGACAGCTCACTAAGAAGGATTTGAAGAATTTGGCCAGACTTGAAGCCAAGAGGGGCCGTCACACCAACACCACCACCTCGTCGACGGAGAGAGCACACAGTCCTGCTACAAGTGTGGCTTCAGAGCTCTCGGAATTCTCATTGGGCGAAAGTGTCCATTATTCGGAGGTTGATTCCAACATTGATACTAGCTCAGACTACAACTATTCAGACAGCACACATAGCGACTGGGACAGCATGCGTGACAGTGATGAAGAAATCGAAAACTCGTCAGATGGTGAAAATCAGCATGACGAGGAGGCTACGGAAGTCTTCCCCAACACCTTCTGTTTCTACTGTGGAAAGAACAACGAAGAGATTGAAAATAACATCAGACACATGTCTCACCGCCACGGGCTCTATATTCCAGAGAGAACTTACTTGGTGGATTTGGATGGCTTGCTCACATTCTTGAATGAGGTCGTGACCTTAGACCATGAATGCTTAGTGTGTGGATTCCTAGGTAAATCTTTGGAGAGTATCAGGCAACACATTCATTCCAAGGGCCACTGTAGGATTCCATACGAAAGTCGGGAGGAGAAGGCTATAGTTGCAGAATTCTACAACTTCCGCGTAGACGCCAAACCTACGGCTCTGACGTCCTCTAAGAAGGTGTCCTTCAGAGAAGTCCCCGACACTGAATACGTGGATGTTGTTCCAGAAGGCGAGGAAGTTGATGACTTGAGCGACTCAAATGGTGTTTACGACAACTACACCACCGGCCAATTAGATGCAACGGGAGTGGAGTTGACACTTCCTACCGGCTCCAAGGTGGGCCATCGTTCTATGGTGAAATACTACAGACAGAACTTGCCACTTCCTCGGGAGTTCCCAGAGTCTAACAAGACGGTTGCATTAGTGGATCGCAGGTTTGCTCCAGGACTTACCAGTGGTCAAATTACGAGACAGGAGAAGGATATGAAGAGACTCGAGGCCAAGGCACGCAATGTGCACATGAGAAAGACCAAGAGTAAACGTGCAAACTTCCAGGCCCACTTTAGAGACGAGATTTTGGGTACGTAAGTATGAGAGTATTTCTTTTTTGGGACATAGATATAAACAAGCCAGGTGACATTTGTAATCCCCTTTGTCCGCTACTTTTCGAAGATAGTTGGTTGGAGGTTTCTCATGGTCAGTTATTACCGAGATTTTCGGTGATATCTGGTACAGATAAGGAAGTAAGGGAAAAAGCTAGAAGGAAATGGAAAGTTTTGGGCATAAAGAAGTGCTTTGGGATTCGATATATGGGTTTTGACAATAGTCAACTGTCATCAGTTTTAAACGCTGATTAAGTTGAAGTGCTTTTGTGCAAATTAATCTGGGGTACATGTTATGAGCGTTCGGTGCGATAAGAAGTATAAATTCAGACTGATTTCCACCTCTTAGACCTCAGAACTGCCAAAACTACCACCTCAAACTATTAATGTCTCCGATATACCATGGATCGTGTCTCTGTCAGTCGGTGAAGATTACTGTGAGGGGAGAACCTCAGCGAGTCTATGTTTGCTATTGCGGAGATTGTCGCAAGAACTCGGGTCATCTAGGACAGATTAACGCACCATATGCTGTTGAAGATGTCACCATTGACGACCCCGACAATGTGGTTGGAGAGTATGTGGTGAAAGTTACAAAGAGCGGGAAACCTAAGCACAAGTTCTTTTGTCTGCGTTGTGGGTGTACTATTCGGACAGCATGTGAATCACTTCCCGGAAAGTCTATTGTGAGGGTCATGATATTAGATGATGCTAACGGGCGATTTGTTCCAGAAGAGGCGTTATTCGCCGAAGAGAAGAACAGATATACCGGAGGTGTTAAAAGTGAGTATTTCTAGATTTGGGCAGAAATTTAGGGTGTATACCAAGTGGGTAGAATAGGGCACAAGGGATAAGAGCAAAGAGAAGATACAGATTGTTTTGGTGATCAATGAGAAAAAAGTAAGGATAAGTAGCTTTAGAAACATGTGTTCGAAACAAGTGAGATCTTGACTATGTAGATAGGAGGCTCCTCACGTAACCTACAACGTTGAATCAGACCCCCAATAGTTAGAAGACAGAGAAGGCAAAGGGAGAAAATGGCACATAAAATGATTGGAGTAACACGTTAGCTACCAAAGAGAACATGCTTTAGCATAATGACAAGCATATTTGGATTACTCTAGTTTCATTCAATCGCTGGGTAATATTTACATTTCCCGTACTCACCAGTACATTGGAATGGTAGTACATTGGAATGGTACTGTGGTCCCTTTGGCGACTACACTAATCAATATCTGAGATATATTGGAACATCATTGGTCCTTTGATCATTGCTTAATTACGTAGTTAACTAAAGTGAAACACTAGGCAACCAAAATTAGCTAAATACAATAAAACAGATTGCTTAGTAACCAGTTAATTCATGGACAGTTCCCGATCAATTAATCAGTTTGACTAGAATTATGGATCAACTCTACATTTCCCAAACACTACTATACTGTCTAGGTCTAGTATTAAACAATGCCGATCATGCTTAGCAGCAATTTATTAATAACCAACTAAGCAACTGCACAATCAAAAGAAGAAAAACGCCACCAGCTTCTTCCATTTCCATTTATTTCATCACGCAAGCTTCCATACATCCCTCCACATTTCTCAGTGCTTCCATGTCGCACGTCACTCTCTCAGCAAATCCCATCTCCTAACTCCACAAAACCATCTCCAACATTCCAAATTTATCATATTATTTACATATACATATTCATCTCATTAGCGTAAATATTGTATATCCCCTCTCATTTCCGATCCCCTCTATTAATCCTACTTTCCCCTCCCTTTCCTATTCTCTTCCCCTCTACCTGATTCTTCCCAGGGCCTCTACGTTATCATCACCCTGCATATCACGTCGCAGAACACTATCGAATTCTGTCCTACATGGATGCCTATATCATCACCTTCAGCCCCACTTAGTAATTACATCTTCAACCGCAACTAGTTAGCACCTCTTGCTTCACATTACAAGCAAGCACATATTATTACCATCTATTCATCACATTCCACTGTTCATGCTTTCGCGCCTCTGATGGTTCACGACACCCAATTGTACGACCTCTTGGCGGTGCCAGCATCGGCATCTCTCGAGGAAATCACAAAATCTTACAAGCGCTTAGCGCTCCGATACCACCCGGACAAAACAAACCATGATCCCGAGTTGACGGAGAAGTTCAAGGACGCCACTCGAGCCTATGAGATCCTCAAAGATGCATCTATGCGTCAAGTATATGATGTCTATGGAATGGGAGGACTCGACGGCACAGTTGCCGAAGCTCAACAATCACAAGGTCTGTTTTCAACTCCTTTTGCATGTCCTCTGGCGCTGACACTTTTTTCCCAAATCTTTAGCGACATGAACTCCATGTTTAATGGTGGTCAAACCTTCAACAACGGGTTCCTGACGTTTGGCTTCAGTGCTCCGCAACATAACGCTGTTAGAAACGTTCTGCCTGCCCCTGCAGATCCTACGGCTAATGTGTTGCGCCGTGGCCAGGATATTCACCATACTTTCAATGTTACCTTGACGGATATGTACTATGGTAAGACCGTCAAATTCCAGCTTCCGAAAACTACAAAATGCTCTGTATGCGACGGTCAAGGTTGTACTCAGCCTCGTACTTGTCGAGTTTGTAAGGGAAGCGGCCGTGTAGTCATCACCACTACTGACCAGTTCCTGAAGTTCCAGGAACTTTGTTCATGCTCTCCATGTAGAGGTACAGGAACATATTACAACAAACAGAACAAATGTCCTCTGTGTGATGATGGTTACTTGACGGTCAAGAAGATAATCAAAGTGATGATTCTTCCTGGTTCGAAGAATGGAGACAAAGTCATATTGCAGGGCCAATCTGACGAGGGGAAAAACATCATTCCTGGTGACTTGATAATCCACTTGAAGGAGACTCCATCTAAGAACTTGGTACGTAGGTTCAATGACCTTTATTTGGAGCAAGATATTGATCTCCGCACAGCTCTTCTAGGAGGAAGTATCATCGTGCATGATTTCTTAAAAGACGGTCAGGATCTTCAAATATTTATCAATGCCCATGGTCAGCCTGGCCTCAATACTGCTGAAGATTCTTCCATTCTCAAGGGAGAAGTGGTGGGCACAATCGACCAGGGAAGTGTCAAGATTGTCAAGGGCTTGGGAATGCCCATCAACAAGCATGTCAAGAACGGAGTCTTCTTGCAAGGTGCAGACGACGGAGTCATTGGCAACTTGGATCTGTATAAGCGCGGTGACTTGTTTATCCGCTTCAATGTTCAGATTCCTCAATTACACGGCTTCGCGAGTTATGAAGATTTGCTCATTCTCTCTCGTATTTTGCCTCAAAGTCCTCCATCGGCACTTACTGAATCCACAAAAGTTCATCATCTTTCCAATCTACGGAGCAGTGCGGCCAAACAGACAAAGCTCGAGTCTGCAGACCCAATCGCTAATCAACAGAGTGAAGTTTTGAAGGCTGCCAAGGATGCCGAAGATTCGGCCAGTTCGTCGCCTGATAACTTTGACTACGATCAGCTCGATATCGACAGCCAGGACGACGTTGAGCAGGAAGACAACCAGTTCTACGAGACTGAGTGGCTGAAAGATGATGACCTCCGCAAAAGACGCAAGAGCACCATGGATAGCCCAATCCCATCTAAAGTCAAAAAAGCTCAACAAGACCAACGACAAGGCCTACAGGCATATCAGTGAATTACCACCTACCTATTTATTATCGAGGTTTAAGAGCTATTTTACGAATTTGACAATGCAAAATTAAAAGCACGGGTCAACATTAGGCAGGGCCTGCTTAATTTTGCACTAGGGAGAATATGTATTACGAATGTACAGTATATTGTTTAATGAGTCGCATACAGTAGCGAGATACTTACGTAGATACCAGGTGCACGCACTATCAAAAGATCAGAAGTATACAACTTTAGCTCGTCTAGTCTCGTCCCGCACCCGCAATATCAATATGTCTGAAGCCAGAATCTTAGATGTGGCCACTATCAAAGACTTGCTGAACCACATTTATGAGAAAAGAAAGGCCACTGCTTTCCAAATTGAAGGCTACACGAAATCAGCATTAGCACGCAACGATTCGGCCACCATCTTCAAGATCATTGCTGAATTGACGGAATTGGCCAATGGCGGCTCCACTTCAGCCAAAATGGGTGCCATTACCGCCTTGGGAAGTGTCTCCGTGGCGCTTGGGTCGTTTGCAATTGCGTACTTTCTAGAGGAGATCGTCACGCCGATATTCGCTACCTTCAGGGATACCGACGCTCGTGTACGTTACTACGCGTGTGAATCGTTGTATAATATTGCTAAGATTGCAAGAGGCGAAATTTTGTTGTACTTCAACGAAGTTTTTGACATCTTGTGTATTCTCGTTACCGACACCGAATCTTCGGTGAAAAACGCTGCTGATATCTTGGATAGACTCATCAAAGACATTGTAAGTTCCAAACTGACCAACTATGTATCAGTTTTGCACCAGCAGCCTGAAGAGACTGATGTTCAGTCGAACATTGTACTTCCAGATGGAGTAGCAGTTCAGGTCAACGAAATCCAGGATCCCCTGAAGGCTTTCCTGCTACCAAAGTTCATTCCAACCCTCTTGGAGCGCATGTACACTATCGAGCCATTTGCAAAGAAATTTTTGCTCAGTTGGCTTGAGCTTTTTGATGATATTCCATCCTCAGAGTTGATCACCTTTTTGCCAAACTTCTTGGAGCCTCTCATCCGGTTCCTCATGAATAACTGTCCTTCTGATGTCCGTATTGAGACTCAGAACTTGCTCAATATTTTCTTGAAGGAAATAAGAGCTATTTATAAAGTCAGATATGAAGTGAAGAGAGACAGACTCTTGGCAGAGAAGCTGAAGCAGCGTGCCGAATTCTTGAGATCCCAAGCACAAGTAAATGCTCAATCTACACCTGAACCAGAGGATACAAAGAGTAAGCTGGCATTGACAGAGAAAATGAGAGACTTCTCTTTGAATGCAAATCCCGAGTCACCAGATGATGATAACATCTCAACCAAGTCGACTAGCACTACCATAATCCGTAAACCAAATGATGATGAGCAGGGACCAGAGGTTGCTGATACCGAGGCTACTTTCAATTCTGCTGAGGGGTCTGTTTTCATCAATGGCCAGGATATTTTCATTGACTATCCCAGGATCATTGATATTCTTCTCTCGTTTTTGAGAACAAATCGCCCCGCTGGTACGAGTGACGTGAAGTTTAACGATTTAACCGGAGAAAGTCATGATGTTTACGTTGATATCCAATTGACCGTGCTCAAGTGGCTCCTGGAGATTATTTCTATAAGTCCGACCAGCTTCTCCAAGTTCCTTCCAGATTGTGTCTCTATTATCATGCAGAATGTGGCACTCACAGACGTCAACAATGACGTTGAATTGAACAAGCAATTTCTTGATTTTAACAATATGTTGAAGTCTTATTTGCTTCGTTTGAATGATGCAAGCAGGCTTGAAGAGGTTCACTTAGAAATTGGTCCAGATGATCTTTCTGAGGTTAGCGAGAGCATTATTCAAGGACTTAACAGGGAAGTTTACGATGAGTTCTTGGAGCTATACTTGGGAAAAACTTTGCAGGTTGTTACTAAGGAATGCCTACTGAGCTTAAACGAGCTGGCAAGATTGACACTGTTGGATTGGTTGGCATTCTTGTACACTAATTATCCAGGTAGCTTTTCGGCATCAGAGACCGATGATTCAACAGAGAAATCCACTACCAACAGATACAACTTTGATGTCATTTCCTTATTGAAATTGGCCACAGATGCAAGTAATGAGGTGATATCTAAAGTTTTGCAGCTTGCTTCTCGAATTTCAGAGGAGAACCAGGACTTTTTCAAGCATTTCATTGTGAAATTGGTTACTTTCTTCGAGAGAGATGGCTCTATTGGAGCGACTCAAAATGGCACGTCCAACCAGACCATCTCACGAAGCAAAGTGGAGTTCATCATCCGTCGTTTCTGTGTTACGAACAGTTCTGAAAAGATTTTCAAAGCATTTTCGGAAGTTTTGGTAACATTTGAAAGTACCAACTTGGAGTTTATCAGTAATCTTGTGGTGACATTGAACAATATTTTGTTGACTTCCCACGAACTTCAGGACCTTCGTAAGGTGCTCAAGAATCTTGATATATATAAGGCAGATGACTGGGCCTTGTTTTCGACTTTATTTCAGAGTTGGTGTCATAATGTTCCCAGTGCTTTGTCGTTGTGCTTGCTCACGTCAAACTACGAGCTCAGTTACTTGATTATTAAAAGCTTAGCAGACCTGGAGGTGACATTTCAGCTCCTCACGCAATTGGACGTTCTTGTTCAACTCCTTGAGTCGCATATCTTCTTGAAATTGAGACTTCAACTCTTGGAGCCTGACAAGAATCCATATTTGTACAAGACCTTATTTGGAATACTCATGATTATGCCACAATCTTCAACTTTCAACACATTGAAGAACAGGCTTACTGCTTTGACTCTGTTTGTTCAGGGACAACAAAATATCCCGGTCTTGGGTACTCCAGTGACCACTCCAGCTGCGACTAGCAGCTCAGCAGCAAATCAGCTCTCCACGAAAAGGAAAAGAGTTCACGAGTTGGCTGACAAGTTCGTTAGAGTTAATGAGATGCATGAGAACTATTTATACGAACGTCGTGTCAAAGATAGCAGTCTTGAAGAAGAGGGAGCTAAGTCTAACAGGAAAGTTACGAACGTTCTGCTTCCTAAATCGGAATCCAAACCTCTGTTACAAGAATATTTTCCCAACACATACGGAAAGCATCAAACCCATGACAAGTCCAAGTTGAATGGTTGAGGAGTTTATAGTCATGATATACACATTGTCCCATTATTAATCATTTCTATATATTATTGAATTGTCATGTCACTCTTTGTTTTTTCATTGTTTCGAACAGTGCTTAGTGGAGCAATTGAGCTGTAAACACTGGAGGGGGAATTTGTAGAGATTGAGGTCTCGGTGTATCCATCATGGATCGAGCCTCCCATTGAATGATGTTCTTTACTGGCCGAGCGATTCTGAACCATGCTCTTGCTTGTGGATGCATATGTGAGTCCTAAGAGATCACTTTCATATTGTTTTTCTCTTTGAAGATTCTGCAAAATGTTCTCTAGTGAGTAGTGCTGATTGAAATTCTGAGCTCGATCATTTGGCTGCACAGCTCCACGAGTGTTTGCAGACTTCAGATCAATCGAGTTTTGTGCCCCGTATAAGTCACGAGTCGAGGCATCGTACGACCCGGAATAAATAGAACTAGAAGTGAGTTTTTCGGGAGAAATTTGCGGTGTGTCTTCGTTAGAAGTAACGGTAATGTAGTGTAAACCTCCATTGTTGACCAAATACTCATTGACAGAGTTGGCCAAATTATCCAAACTGTGAATGATGGAGGTCCTCGTCGTAGATCTGGATCCTCTTTTGCTTCTATGGTATGAACTAATGAAGGACAGCTGCTCATTCTCGGTCTGCTTTCCGAAATGACTTGAGTCCGAGTTATCTGAATTGAATTTATCCACAACGTTGATATCCCCAGAAGAAGAGAGTGTTGCAATGGATCTGTTCATGGGCCTGAGCGAGTATAGATTCAAGTTGGAAAGGTTCTTTTCGTAGTTCATATCTTGTTTTCTCTTTTCTGCGTCGAAGAAAAAGTTGTTCAAGTCAATAGCAAACTTTTCCGAGAATGCTGGTGATGGGATCACTGGCGATAGGGTATCTATGACAGGTGCTCTAGTGAGTTTTGAAGGCTTGGGGTCGGAACTGCCTCCTGAGCTCTTATCTGCTGAGTATACCGAAGATGAGGTGATATGCGTCTTTGGGGTTTGGGTTATGTCGGACTCATTGGCTGGAGTCAATTTGAGTGGAGCAACAAGGGCTCCACTTCGGTTGACCTTGGAATCCTTTGAAAGGATTCCAGGAGATTCTTCGAGGTCATTCTCGAAGAGTTTGGAGCCAAAACTCAAAGCAAAACTTATCTGAGGAGAGGGAAGTGCTTCTGAAGGTGCCATATCCTTTAAGAAATCGGTGGTATTCATGGACGAGAACCCAGAAGAGGGCTTAGATCTTCTATCTTGACGGCGCTTTTCTTTCATTCGGTTTTGGTATTGTTCAGGCCTGTTAGAAGATGATGAGGAAGATGCTGACCTTCCATCGGATCCAGACGTTCCAGAAATCTCTCCTCGAGAAGATGAGAAAGAAGCTCTAGAATATCCACTTCTTTTGAGTCGATAGTCGATTTTCGCAGCCAATGTACGTCTGAGCAAGACCTCAAGCGCCAATTTGGTATCGATTGCCACATTCTCCTCTGGAGTCAAAATGTCAGCCTCGAATGGAAGGACCTGGTGGAGCCTAGGAGGAACTTTGTAATTGCCCGCAAATACTTTGTTTCTGTACTCCTTGGTGACGGTGCTAATGAATATCTGGCGTCTTTCCTTCTCCGATAATGTTGCAGATGGTGTTTTCTCCAACTGTGCCATGGAGAGCCGTTTGGTCTGCATTGATACTTTCGTGCCCTGGAGAGTAGGAACTGGAGCAGATAACTGGATTTGGTCAGGGACCATAGTGAAGTTTGCTGCACGAGAAATAGCAAAATGCTCTATCTTTGAATGTAGGACAGGATCCACCTTAGTGAGTCCCTTAAACTCGAATGTTTTTAATTTCCTAGGTAGCATGTCTCTCATGATGGCTGCGATATTGTTGATCATGAAGTACTCATCGACACCCCGCTGAGTCTCGAAGCTGCGTTTATTTGCACTGGTGGAAACAGGAGTGTATTTGAATGACGTTCTCCTCTTAATTGGAAACACGAAAGAGAGTCCGTTTCTTCTTCTTTTCTTCTTCGTGGACGAAACTACTGAGAATACCGACATGGAATCGTCTTTGAGGTCTTCACGGTGGACCATTTTGTTTCGCAGGCGGATTGAGTTGCCTGTTCGGCGCCGTATCGATACTTGAGGTGATATGCCCAGCCCTCCTCTTCTCAACGAACCATCATTGATGACTGTCACTGTAGGTGGAGGAGCACTCAAGTAGTGGCCATTGTCGGCCCTTGAAGTATCATTATGGGCTCGAGACACTCCTGTGGCCCGGGTGGGAGACCCTGAAAAGATTTCTTGCTCAATTTGAATGTAACTGGGAGACTTCGTGAGTCTCCTAGGATTTTCATCAGTCTCTCTCTTCTTGTCGTATAGTATGTCAAAGGGATTGGATGCATTTCGAGAATTGGGATGGATGGCTTTTGCGGGAGCCGGATCTGAGTCTTGGAACGAAATTGGGGACTGTGAATGCAATTGAGACTGTGATAGACTGAACTCATCAGACCACATTGAGCCTACTGCGATCAGCATCTTGCAAAGGCTGACGAAATGATGAGATCAGAACGTTGATGTTGGGAGCCAAAATTGTAAATTGTTGAAAAGCAACTGCTTATAAAGAAAAGACGAAGGATGAGTGTCAGGTATTTTTCCCTTTTTTTTATCACTTGTCAACCTCTTAGACGATCTACTGTGGAGGTCTTCGCTGCGATCTGCCCAGCTGGCTGGTACTAATCCCAAATAGGAAACGATATCAAAATATGGGGCACGGGTTTCTTAACAGAACAATTTTTACACTTTGTGCCTAGGTTGCTCTGGCGAGACGGTCGGCTATTATTGAGTATCCTGAGAATTCAGGGGTATTCAATGATTTCCGTCATTTGATTTTTTTCTTCAAAAAATGGCTGAAAGTGGAGGGATCATTAACGTTCGGTTGGTAAATTGAGCTGGTTGATTAGGTTGTGCAGGAAGTGAAAATCCTCGCTTATCGAGACAGGTTGTTTTTGGATTTCAGGAGAGACTAACGTACTTGAGAGGCGGCTAATATGCACTGGTTTTGTTTGACATTTGGCCAATAGAGTGATGTCCAAAAAAATGGCCATTGTGACACCGTTATGGTGCTGATTGAGGTTTCCGTATTATTAGGAATATGAGAACCGTCATAAGTGCAAGCATCTGCACCAGCACTTAGTGAAACGACGAGAAATTTAGAGGAACGCCCTGAAATTAAGTGAAATAAAGTCAATGTTAGAGCTCGAAAAAAATGCGCAAGCCCGGAATCGAACCGGGGGCCCAACGATGGCAACGTTGGATTTTACCACTAAACCACTTGCGCTAGAAGTGCTCCGAGACGGGGAATTGAACCCCGGTCTACCACGCGACAAGCGGTAATTCTAGCCACTAAACTATCTCGGACTTTTCTTGATTTTGATTTCTGGTGGTGTAGTTTGAGCATTATATACTATCATGAAATTCCAAAAAAAGCCCCAAGCACTAGGGATTTTAACTCTATACCCTATGCTCATACGGACCTGCCTCGCTTAACTCTCTCCCGTGCATTGGAACTTAGCGAACAAGAACTCAAGTGGTGCACTAACAGGTCTATGATTACATAAGTAGTCCATGATGTAAAACCTAGAAAACGTTATTTAAAAAAAAAAAAAACTTTCTTTGTTTTTACTAAATTCTTCTTTTTGTTGAACGATATTGATATTTATCAGTTTATTAGGTATGTAGCAAAGCCAATCCATTGCAATTGCACTCCAAAAATTTTAATTTTGTAAAGTAATCAAAATCCAAGAGAGCAGGAATGAACCAAGAAACTGAGCAGAAAAATGTCCGGTTTTGCTTTGAAAAATTATCTGAGTTTCCACATTAAACAGAAACCAATGAAAACAAATGTACCTAACTTTTGCCGACAATTGGGGAGCCTTCGTCGAGCATTGAGTACGGTTACCATCATCAAGGATAGAAATCCTAATGGGATATAGCTAGCTGTTCTGTTGAATTCAAAAGACACATATCAGCTAGCACTTCTATATCGCCCAACACAACTTCGTCATGTCACATCTTCTACACCTTCTAGGCAATACGTCTATTGTTAACAATGTTAATTAAAACCTAAACCCAGAACCGATGAAAATAACTATACAGATATTTACTCTTCGTCCTCCTCCTCCTCAGCGATGGAGTAGAACTGCAACTGGTACTGGTTCTTCTTGACAGAAACAAATCTGATCCAGTCTCTAAGCTGGTTCTTCTTCAAGAATCTCTTGGTCAAGTACTTCAAGTACTTACCGGAGAACTTGGCGGTGGAAACAACAATGACCTTGTTGCCCTCCTCGGAGATGGAGATCTCCTCACCCAAGTTACCGATGATACCCTCGACCTTGATGTGCTCAACCAAGTACTTGACGTAAGCCTCCTGGTCGAAAACGCCGTTCTCAACTGGAGCAGAAGTGTCAACGACGAACTTCTTAGCAGCCTGAGTGTTCTTGGTGGTCTAGATTCCCTGTTAGCCTACCGCACTATTATCACGATACACACATATGGTGATGAAGATAAAGACAGCATAGCCCGGGACGGGTTCGCTAAAAAATTTTATAAATGAAATTTCATGGTCGAGACCCGTTCAAGGTGGACATGTCAATATCGGAATAACTTAAGTGATACATACAATTGGAGCCATTTTTAATGTTAGTAGTTGTTAAGAAGAAGAATGGAAATTTTTTTTCGTGGTATCGACGATGGTGTGGTGTGTTGAGTGCAGGAGACAAAATTTACTTGGTGTATGGGTCTTGTTTTGTGAAGTCAAGTTTTTCTCTAGCCATAGTGGTGTGTGTACAGGGGATAGAAGTGCGACTCAGGGCTTGTGCCCTAAATTGCGTCCATTGTACATGACTCAAATGACTCCTAGGTGGAGATAAGGGCAAGGTTGTTGTGACTCAAGTGACTCCCGCACCTACAATCATGGCCCAACAATAGGTAGGTATATATAAACCCGTAATTTTGAAATTCTAAAAAGAACAAAATTATATCTTTTCTCTTTCAACATTTCTGATTATCATGAGTTTGCCTATTAAATCGTTGGCTAGAACTTTCTCCACCGTCACTCCTGCTCTCTCGGCTTCAAAAGTGCTTAACGCTCAAGCACCAATCACGGACGCTCCATTACTCCCCCAAGTGAAGGCACTTGATTTGGCTCTCAATGCAAAGCCTCACAACAAATGGACTAGAGATCAGATTAGGGAAATCTACCAAACTCCATTGCAGGAGTTGATGTTCCAAGCGCAGATTCAACATAGAAATTACCATAATCCTGCTGAGGTTCAGCTATGCACGTTGCTTAGTATTAAGACCGGTGGATGCACCGAAGACTGTAAGTACTGTGCTCAATCTTCACGGTATGATACTGGTACGAAAGCAGAGAAATTAATTCAATTGGATGAAGTCAAAGCTGCAGCCATCAAGGCCAAAGAGAACGGCTCCACTCGATTTTGTATGGGAGCAGCCTGGAGAGACATGAGTGGAAGAAAATCCGGGTTGAAAAAAATCGCTAACATGGTGGAATGGATCAACAAGGAATTGAAGATGGAAACTTGTGTGACATTGGGAATGGTGGATGAAAATCAGGCCAACATGCTTAAAGATGCTGGGTTGACAGCCTACAACCATAATATCGACACTTCGCGTGAACATTATCCCAAAGTCATTTCAACCAGATCTTACGATGACCGTTTGCAGACTATCAAGAACGTCCAGAAAGTTGGATTGAAGGCATGTACCGGTGGTATTTTGGGATTGGGAGAAACCGAAAATGACCATATTGGTTTCCTCCACACTCTAGCAACCATGGACAAGCACCCAGAATCATTGCCTATCAACAGATTGGTTCCTATCAAGGGTACTCCATTGGAGCAGGAACTCTCGGAGCTTCCTAAGGATCTGACGAGAAAATTGAAATTCGACGCTATTCTTAGAACAATTGCTACTGCCAGACTTATCATGCCTGAGTCGATTATTAGATTGGCTGCGGGTCGTTACACCATGAAGGAGCATGAACAGTTCTTGTGTTTTATGGCCGGATGCAATGCTATTTTCACGGGCGAAAAAATGTTGACCACCATGTGCAATGGCTGGGACGAGGACATCGAGATGTTGAGAAAGTGGGGGTTGAAGCCCATGAAGCCATTCAGAAAGGATGGAGAAGAGAAGATCGTTCCTGTTGAAAATGAGTCAAGTGAGTCAGCCACGAGCGGTCCATGATCAGACAGATTTGCCTAGTTATGTTCAAATCCATCAACCTACAAGATCATTGTTTCTTTTATTAAGCGTTTCAGTTTATATTCGGAAGCACAAGTTTTCATTTTTAATAAATTCACTTATTTTCAGTTATTACTCTATGTAACGTGATTGACCTGTAGCCACACTATCGCATTTATACGTTGAACCGCTACTCCATTCAAGTTGCATTCACACCATGTTCAAGTCCAAAATAGCTCAAACTATAAGGCAGACTCGAGCATTCTCGGTCAAGCCGCTGGGTTCACTGTCTCGAGCAGGACTTGTTGGTGCAACTGTTGTTTCGACGCTTCTTTTGGCAGGTGGCTCGTACTTTTATGGTCAGAAGGTACTTAGAGATCGTCCTCCTCAAGATCTCTTTCCCCTTTCGTCCACAACGAAACTCTCCCAGATTGCTCCACCAAAATACTGTACGGATGCTGAGTTATCTAAGGCCATTGAGGAAATCAAGAAAGCCATTGGACATGAAAAAGTAACCAACTCCACAGTGGAATTGGATGGGCATACTGATAACGGTCTCACTCCACATTCTCCAAGACCTCATGAGAAGCCCAAATGGGTGGTCTACGGAACTTCCACGCAAGAGGTGTCAGAGATTATGAAGATTATATTCAAGTACAATGTGCCTGTAGTTCCGTACTCTGGAGGAACGTCATTGGAGGGCCACTTCTTTTCAACCAGACCTGGCATAATATTGGATACTAGTCGAATGAACAAAGTGCTCCAAATTAATCACGATGATTTGGATGTGGTGGTGGAGGCTGGAGTTAACTGGGTAGCACTCAACGAGCAGCTTGAGAATCTGAAATTGATGTTTGGCTGTGACTGCGGACCCAACGGCCTTATTGGAGGAATGGTTAACACCAACGCTTCAGGCATCAATGCTTCCAGATACGGAGCCATGATCCTGAACGTGGTGTCGTTGACGGTAGTTTTGGCAGACGGTACAATCATCAAGACTCGTCAAAGACCCAGAAAAACTAGTGCTGGCTACAATCTCACCGGATTATTTGTTGGCAGTGAAGGAACCTTGGGAATTGTCACCGAAGCAACGGTGAAGCTCCATGTCAAACCGATTTACGAGACAGTGGTGGTGGGCCAATTTCCTACCATCTTAGACACCACCAACACGGTAGCGGAGTTGTTCCGATTGGGAATTAAGCCTGAGGCTATCGAGTTGCTAGACAAGGACATGATGCATTGTATCAACTACAGTGGATACTTCACCAAGGAATGGCTCGAGGTTCCTACGATATTCTTCAAGGTGGGAGGATTGAATAAAACCACTGTGGACGAGGTGTTGAAGACCGTCAAGGCTGTTGCATTGAAGCACAACTGCGCAGATTTCATTACTGCTAAGGATAAGGAGGAGGAAGAGGAGTTGTTCAGTGCACGTAAGAATGCCTTTTATGCCATTCTCAACTACGGTCGTAATGAGATCCATGAGGATGTTCGTCTTTGGGTAACAGATATTGCTGTTCCTCTTTCAAAGCTTTCGAGTGTTTTAGAGCAAGTGCGTGTTCTTATTGAGAATTCGGGACTTCAGTCTGTGATTTTGGGACATGTGGGCGATGGAAACTTCCATGCTGATATTTTCTACACGAAAGAGCAAAAGGAAAAGTGTGAGGAGTTAGTTACTGAGATGACAAAGATCGGTTTGGCCAATGAAGGAACATCGACTGGTGAGCATGGAATTGGTAATGGTAAGCGAAAGTTTTTGGAGCTTGAGTTGGGGCCCGATGCGGTGGATACTATGAGAAAGGTGAAGATGGCTATGGATCCAAAAAGACTCTTGAACCCTGATAAGGTGTTCAAAATAGATCCGAATGATGACGGAGAGTACTGAAAAGAATGATAGAGTATAGATAGAATAGACTAGACAAATAGAAGATTCACATGGTGAAGTTTAAAGAAGAATGCAAAGAAGAAGAGAAGGATGAATGACATAAATAGATAAATGGACATGAACTAGACAATCCGCCATCAGAAAAAAAAAAAAGCCAACAAAAGAAAAACAAAAGAAAAATGATGAGCTCAAACAACACTTAAATGAAATTGCCAGTTGCATCTCTCTTTAATTTACATTCTCGTGGCATCTATGGCTCGTACTTCCGTCTCTGACTTAAGCACAACCACATCTATGTCCGAAATTCTGCGATTTGCGGAGAAGAAAATAAAACACCATAATTTGTCTCGGAAACATGAGAAACCTTGCATAATTCCAAATAGATTGCTCAATAAAATTCCATCACACCAACTGCCTCCACCACCACCTTTCTTCTACTCTACATCAACTTCTTGGAAGTCTCTGGATGTTCCAACAGCAAAGCAAAGTCGCCCCATTATCAGTAGCACACCTGCAGGTTTGACACACTATTCTTTGGGGTTCACCAGCATGTCTGGTGCCGCAATGTAAAGTGGCAGAGCAAATTTTTCCATCGGACGAGTACCAGGTTAAAACTTCCCCGAAATGCAACACTTAACGCCTCCTCCCGGAACCTCCGCCTCCGCCCCATCTAAGTCTACGTTTCCACTGGTCGCTGATAGTGATATTTTATCGCTACCTGCACTCTGCCCCTATACAGCAACAAACCAGTGATTGTTAAACTTGGGGCAAACAAAAAACAACCCCCCTATGGTCGCCCGATAAAATTCATTGTCCCCCCACCTTCCCACCACACCTAATACAT
>Ga0160505_100377_pt1 | contig 27079 bp, 28 predicted proteins | sample DIDeMG_FD_108225 | JGI IMG/M metagenome (GOLD analysis project Ga0160505, IMG submission 108225) | Enriched chicken feces microbial communities from UW Madison campus, WI, USA - DID2874_E49_Stillage MG | ecosystem: Host-associated > Birds > Digestive system > Large intestine > Fecal ... | reverse complement strand
GCAACGCAGAGATGCCCTGGGAGCAAGCGCTTGCCATTCCGGTTTTAGCCCATCTTTCTCCCACTGAGCAGCGCAAGCTTACTCAGTTGGCTGCCCGTTTCTTACAGCAAAAACGTCTGGTGGCGCTGCAGGGGCTGGAGCTCACCCCGCTGCATCAGGCACGCATTGCCCTGCTCTTTTGTCTGCCAGTGCTTGAGCTGGGAATAGAGTGGCTGGACGGTTTCCATGAAGTGCTGATCTACCCAGCCCCGTTCGTCGTGGATGATGAATGGGAAGATGATATTGGTCTGGTCCATAACCAGCGAGTGGTGCAATCGGGACAAAGCTGGCAGCAGGGGCCTGTAGTGCTGAACTGGCTGGATATTCAGGACTCCTTTGATGCGTCAGGCTTTAACCTCGTGGTGCACGAGGTGGCGCATAAGCTGGATGCGAGGAATGGCGATCGGGCCAGCGGCGTGCCGCTTATCCCATTACGCGAGGTTGCCGGCTGGGAGCACGATCTCCACGCGGCAATGAACAATATTCAGGATGAGATAGACCTGGTGGGGGAAAGCGCCGCCAGCATTGACGCCTATGCCGCCACCGACCCCGCGGAGTGCTTTGCCGTCCTCTCGGAATATTTTTTCAGCGCGCCCGAGTTGTTCGCGCCCCGCTTCCCCGCCCTGTGGCAGCGTTTTTGCCACTTCTACCAGCAGGATCCGCTGCAGCGGATACGTGAGAATGGCCTGCAGGATGAAGACAATCGGCGCATTGTTCACTAAAACAACGCCTTGGGCTAAATTTAGCCAGTTGAATCAGCAAGTTAATTTTAGTGTTGACACAAAAATGCGAGGCCAGTAGTATGCGCCTCGTTCACACGATTCCTCTGTAGTTCAGTCGGTAGAACGGCGGACTGTTAATCCGTATGTCACTGGTTCGAGTCCAGTCAGAGGAGCCAAATTATTGTTTTCATGCATCTTCACGAATCTTTATACGATTTAGATTCAACAGGTTAGCGTGAAAAGTCTTCCTGATGCATTTTCATTTTCCCCTCCGCATCGGGCAAGATTGGTGGTCTGATTTGGGGTCATTTCAGTTCGATTATGGAGTGACCACCACATGTCTCTTAGCGACGCTAAAATCCGCAGTCTCAAGCCTACTGAAAAACCTTTTAAGGTTTCCGATTCTCATGGTCTGTATCTTTTAATAAAGCCCAGCGGTTCCCGTCACTGGTATCTCAAGTACCGAATTAACGGTAAAGAATCTCGCATCGCATTGGGTGCCTATCCCTCTGTCTCTCTCTCTGATGCACGGCAACAGCGCGAAGGTATACGCAAGATGCTGGCGTTGAACATCAACCCGGTACGCCAACGAGCTGCTGAACGTGGTTCACGCATACCGGAGACGGAATTTAAAACAGTGGCTCTGGCGTGGCATAGAAGTAATAAAAAATGGTCGCAGAGCACCGCCGACCGTCTTCTTGCCAGCATGAACAACCATATCTTTTCTGTGATTGGTCATTTGTCCGTTACAGAGCTTAAACCTCCTCACTTCATTTCCCTGCTGAAAGGCATTGAGGATAAAGGTTTTCTGGAAGTTGCGTCCCGTACGCGACAGCACCTCTGCAACATCATGCGTTACGCAGTCCATCAAGGACTCATCGACCACAACCCAGCAGCTAACCTTGATGGTGTAACGACTCCGCCAGCTAAACGCCACTATCCCGCCCTGCCACTTGACCGATTGCCTGAGTTTCTGTCACACATAAAAGGTTATCACCAGGGGCGAGAGCTCACCCGGCTTGCGGTTCTGCTGACAATGCACCTGTTCATTCGCTCCAGTGAACTGCGTTTTGCCCGCTGGCGTGAAATTGATTTCAAAAACAAAGTCTGGACAATTCCCGCCACGCGAGAAGCCATTGTTGGTGTTCGTTATTCTGGTCGTGGCGCGAAAATGCGCATGCCTCATATTGTGCCTCTCTCACGGCAGGCCATCACCATCCTAAAACTGATAAATGCGATTTCCGGTGACCAGGAACTGGTATTCCCTGGAGACCATAATCCTTATAAACCGATGTGTGAAAACACAGTGAACAAGGCGCTGCGTCTGATGGGATATGACACAAAGAAAGACATCTGCGGCCATGGTTTTCGGACAATGGCCTGCAGCGCCCTGATGGAATCCGGTTTATGGTCACAGGATGCTGTGGAAAGGCAGATGAGCCACCAGGAGCGTAACAGCGTGCGCATGGCATATATTCATAAAGCTGAGCATCTTGAAGCCAGAAAGGCCATGATGCAATGGTGGTCTGATTATCTGGATCAGGTCAAAGATGAGTACGTGCCACCTTACATTTTCGCTGAGAAAAGCAGCCGTATAACCAGATAACATGTTGGATATAGTAAACTAGCAGAATAGCTGTGCCTGGCCAGACACGATTGCTATTAAGACTGTTTAAGTATGGATATCTGGAAAGGGATAAAACGGAGCATACTAGTAGTTAAAGTCATGCTCCGTTAAACCGATACTCTAGGCTGAAGTCAGCTTGTGGCTGTCATCAAGCAGTTCGTATATCTCATTTTCCGATAACGGTCCGGAAAGTATTACACTGACCCAGTGCTCTTTATTCATATGATAGGCAGGCAAAATACCTTCTTTTTGCCGTAATGAGCCAATGAACTCTGGCCTGACCTTAACGTCCAATACATCGACTTTATCATCGGTTTTCAATCCAAGCTTAGAACCCGCAACGTTCATTACGATACCAAACCATTTATCACCATTATGATGTCGTAGCACGGCATAATCCGGCAGTTTGCTCCAAAGATATTCCGGCTCTGCATTGAAATTCTCTCGTGCGTATCTGAATAGCGACTCTCTTATCATAATAACTCCTGTCTAGTCTGTTTAGCACATTCTGATCCGGCACTGTTATTGCTTATTCCTATTATGCTAATTTACCTGTCTTACCTGAATATGGCCATGAACATAACTTTTTATTTATATGTCAGACCAGTCAGATGATGTCCTCTGGCTGAGGAAACTTTTTATCCATTGGGCGTATAAATGACCAGGTAGAATGGATTACACGCCAGTTGTCATCTTCTTTCTGAAAAACCTCGATAACATTGTATTCCATATCAATCCGATTTGTTTTTGCAAATAATTGATACGTCAGCACGGCCATATCTTTTACCGCCTGGATCCTGGGATGACGAAAATCATAGCTTTCGGCGAAGAGCTTGCCATCAATAACCTTCAGGAATTCTTTGATTTTTTCATAGTCATCAACCCTCTCCGTCACAACAGCATCAAAATAAGTAAAGCTGCGTTCTGACCAAAGCGCTTCATAACCGGAAGTGTCTCCCTGGAACCACTTATCCAGTGCGGATTTTTCCAGGCCTATCAGATGCTCTGCAAGCCTACGTTCCTCATCAGAATAGTTTTGCTCATAAACTGCTAATGTGTCTGACATATATATCATCCTTAAGTGTCTATTATCTGTATTTCATGTCGCTACAGACAAGTCTCAATGTGGCAATAAGTGAGACGAGTACCTGGCAAAAATAAACTATTTAATAAGGGTTACAACATTGTATTGCGTTATCGTAGCCCAGGCATCGCGCAGGAGTGACCGCCATCAACAGGCAGACAGACTCCGGTGATAAAGTCCGCGTCTTCAGAAGCAAGAAATACAGCCGCGCTGGCAATATCCCACGGAGAACCTGTTTTACGCATCGGCACTGCCTGACTACGCGCCCTGACCATTTCCTCAACTGAGGAATACTGGTCAGCAATCTGTTTGTAAACCAGCGGCGTATCAATCACCCCAGGCATAATAACGTTCGCCCGAATTCCCTGGTCTGCATACTGCAGTGCAAGAGCCACCGTCGCCTGATTTACCGCAGCTTTTGACGCATAATAGGAAAAATAGGAATAACCCGTCCAGCGGATGGCGGCAAGTGATGACACATTCACGATAGCCCCACTTTTCTGCGACAAAAAATGCGGCAGTACGGCCCGCGCAGTGCGGTGCACTGAGCCGACATTGATATCCATTACGCTCTGGAAAGTCTCATCATCCATTTCAATCGGGCTACCCGCAGGCGCTATCCCAACGTTATTATGGAGAATATCCAGATGCCCAAAGCGATCAAAGCCTGCCTTTACAGCCTGAGTAACGGCTTCCGTACTGGTAACGTCAGTCTCAATCGAAAAGGACTCATAACCTTCGCTGCGAATAATAGCTGCCGTTTCTTCGGCTGCATCCCCCAGCCTGTCAGTGGCAATTACAGCGGCTCCGGCACGCGCGTAAGCAATTGCTGCAGCACGTCCATTACTTATCTCACCAGGGGGTCCACCTGCGCCAAAAACAATAGCGACTTTACCTTTAAGACGATTTGTCATGAATATTACCCTCTCAGAAAAAATTGCAGTGAACCTGTATCTGCTGGTTTAAGCCTCGAGAATGCCAGCGGCGATAAACCCACCGTCAACGGCCAGCATCTGACCCGTAACGTAACGCGCACCTTCAGATGCAAAAAACGCGACGGCAGAAGCGACTTCCTCGGGAGTGCCGTATCGCTTCATCGGAACCTGCCGCAGATAGGCTTCTTTCGCTGATGAGGAGTGATTACCAGCCAGAGCTGTCTGTATCGGACCCGGTGCAACAGTATTGGCCGTAATACCACTCCCGGCGAGTTCAACCGCTAGCTGTCGCGTCAGACCAATAAGCGCGGTTTTAGACGTCCCGTAGCCAACCCGACCCACACCGGCGCGAATACCGCTTGTGGATGCAATATTGATAATCCGCCCCCAGCCGTTGCGTTTCATCAGTTTTGCTGAGTGCTGCGCCATGAGAAATGGGCCGGTAAGATTAATATCAAGGGTGGTTTGCCATGTATCCGTCGGGAATTCGTCAAACGGCAGCAGTCTGGCCATACCGGCATTATTTATCAGGTAATCACAGCGCCCAAACTGCACCTCAATTTTTTCAAAAAAGGCTTCGATATTCTCACGACTGCCGACATCAAGCTGATAGGGCGATGCCCGACAGCCCCTTCTCTCCAGCTCAGATGATACGTTTTCAGCGGCATCCAGATCCAAATCAGCGATCGAAACGTGAACGCCTGATGCTGAAAGCAATTCTGCGACAGCACTGCCGATGCCTCCGGCACCGCCTGTAATAACGGCAACCCTGATATCTGCATCCTTTTCTTTTTTTCCAACTACAGTCATTTTTACTCCACAATCGTAGATGTACTTGTAACTTAGAACTTTTTTAGCCCTTTACTACGAGTGCGCTTAGCCCTCTGCAGTCCTGATATGCTCATCTGCGTTTTCATAATTAAGATCGGCGTCAAGAAACACGCTTTCTGTCGGCAGATACAAATCGAACCGGTGATACAGCTGTATCTCTAGCTGGCCCTCAGTGATAGAAATATCCATTACATGGCCTCCGCAGAGCTTCCTGTCGTCCAGGAAATGTATGTGGATGCCCGCAACTGAGGTGCCCTGATATTGCGGAGGTGTCCAGAAGCCCAGAATCGTGCCCTGCATTCCGGTATAAGTCATTTCGGTTTGCGACCTGAGAATATCCACAAGTGGAGGATAAGGGGGGGCCAGACCTGACGGAGGCTGCCTGATTTTTACCGTACTGAAAGTGCCTTTGAGGCGAAATCCGATAAAGAGATTAGCCGTTTCAGCCTGCTCAATTAATATCTCAGCCAACCTGTCTTTATCCCTGATATCTGACACAGAAAGACAGTGTGAGGGTTCAAACCAGGCCATCTGAGCAAAAGCGACCTTTTCATCCTGCCCCATCAGCCTCGGCTGCCGCCCTGCTGGCGCGACATAACACTCCCCTTCATTAATCAGCATTTCACCCTCCATGGCATCAGGACAGCCGAGCCCGAAATTACCATGGCTGCAGATCTGGCTTACCGGAAACAAACCATCATAAAGCCCGACCAGCAGTGAATTGACTGTTGCAAACTGCGTGAGTCCTGGCCCCAGCTTCAGCATCTTATTTTTCATATCGGGTAAATACTCATCTTAAATACGCAGCGCTAATTTAACCCTCAGCAGGTAATGTGTATAACGATAAGAATTAAGTCTCAGGTTTAAAATTTCTTAACCTTGACGACATTTGCGCATAAAATATTCCAGTCAGTTACACGCCCAGGCTTTTACATACAAGGCATCTTCCAAATGGCAATAACCGGCTTCCTTAACGCTTACATTCAGAAAAGGTTAACCTGTGACAAAATTTCCCTTACAGCTTAACAGCCTGGCTGTGTTTACTGAGGCTGGCCGCTATGAGTCATTTCGTAGGGCGGCAGAAAACCTGTCTTTGACAACCAGTGCAGTTAGTCAGTCTGTTCGTAAACTGGAAGAACGGCTTGGCGTAAAGTTGTTTATTCGTACAGGAAACAGCGTCTCACTGAGCCCGGAGGGGAGTTATCTGCTACGTGAAGTAGAAACCGGATTCGGATACATGCGAAATGCGCTTAATACGCTGCGCAACCAACAAATTCCTCCTATCTCCATTAGTTCCCCGCCCGCCATTGCTTCACTGATGATGCCGGTTGTGCAGGAACTGCTGTCGCTGGATGCTTCTGACCTGCAACTTGTTTCCGACGAAAAGCCGGATTACATCGCTTATAGAAACTTCGATATTGCTGTTTTGTATGGCCCTGAAGCTGCAGGACAGGCGGAACTGGTAAGTCTCGGTCCGGATGTTTTTATGCCAGTCTGTACCCCGGAAGTGGCTGATATGATGAAAAAAAGCGGCAAAAACATACCGGTCCCCCTGCTGGTCAACGAAACAGCTGCTGTCAGATGGGAGCACTGGCTCAAAATGAACCACATGGAGGCTAAAAATAAGCAACTGCAGTTCAACCGTGCATCTCATATTATTTCAGCGCTTCTGGATGGAGTAGGTGTAGCACTGGAGTCCTTACGCCTGATGTCTCCCTATATTGAACGAGGCGAACTGGTATGCTGGCCACCCGGGGAGGGAATTGCCATACATCGCGAACTGACTTTTTTGTATGTCACCGACGATCCTCTCAGGCGTCCCCGCGCCCTCAGGGTGGCAGAAATGATTATTGAGCAGTGCTCCACGAATAATGACGGATTATTAAAAAAGAACACGGCATCCCGAACTCAGCGAGTCTGAACACTCAACAGGCCATTGTGCAAACCCGCTGTAACGCTATATCAGACGTTAACAGCAGGTTCAGCTAACCGTTCAGCACCAGAGACATATCCGGGTATCTGTCGCAGATGAAATTGATGAATGCACGAACTTTTGGCGCGGTAAGCCGCCGGGATGTATGCAGCACCCACAATGCCCTGTCCGGGCCAGATACCGAACCCCACTGGACGAGCTCACCAGAGGCAAGCTGATTCCATGCGATAGACTGAGGAAGCAGGGCTGCCCCGCCACCGGCAACAGCAGCATCGCGAACCATAAGCAAGGAAGAAAACCTGAGTTTCGGTACAGGCTCCAGAATCATTTTTCCTTCGTCAAGCACCCATTGAGTATTCTGAAAGCTCAGCGTCACGATTCCGGGTACCTGTCTGACAGCGCCGGGTTGTGGCCTGGCAATTTCAGGGGCAGCCACGACAACCAGCCTGTCGCGAGCAAAACAGCGGCCAACCAGTTTGCTGTCCGGACCAGGATTAATTCGAATGGCGACATCGAAATGTTCCTCTACCAGGTCCACCATACGATCCTCAGCCACGACTTCAATTTCAACCTCCGGGAAGGCTGTGCAAAACTCAGCAGCAATGCGGCCCATTGCAAGCTGTGAAAATAAGACCGGGGCAGCAATACGCAGACGCCCACGCGGTGTTGAAACGACATCACCCACAGCGGTTATAGCTTCGGCCATCTCACTAAGCAAACCTTCAGTACGAGATATGAGCCCCTCGCCAGACTCGGTGAGCTTCAGACCGCGGGCGCTTCGCTCGATCAGCCTCACCCCAAGCTGTTCCTCAAGATCGGATATCCGTCGCGATAAAGTGGCTTTCGATATACCACTGGCCCGACTTGCTTTCCCCAGACCTCCTTTCGTAGCGACAAGAATGAAATCCGATAGTGCATTCAGGTTCATAACTGTTCCAATTTTGAAACACAGTATCTACGTTTTATAGCCTTTGTTTTTTTAGTGCAACAGATTACTTTCCTGTTATCAGATTTGCCACGAGGAGCGGCTATGAACCACATTCAACGCGCTGTACTTATCCGTCACTACGGCGGAGCTGAGGTTACTGAAATTGCAGAAATTGAAAAACCCGTTGCGGGGCCTGGCCAGGTGCTTGTAAGGGTACGTGCTGCAGGGGTGAATGGTATTGACTGGAAGGTACGGGGTGGTTATGTGCAAAAAGCCTTTCCGCTTCCGTTTCCCATCATTCTGGGTGCTGAGATGGCAGGTGTTGTTGAAGCTGTTGGCCCAGGGGTTTCTCGCTTCCATACGGGTGACCGCGTTATGGGTGCAATGGGAAAACTGGGGGCTTACGCTGAGTTTGTGGCAATTAACGAAGGCAACCTCACTCCAACACCTGCAGGTCTCGATGATATCCATGCAGCCGCTATTCCTGTTGCCGCCGTTGCGGCCTGGAACAGTCTTCATCATGCAGGGCCACTCTTTTCAGGCCAACGCATTCTTATCCATGGTGCAGCGGGTGGACTCGGCGCGTATGCCGTTCAGTTTGCCAGACAAGCCGGCGCGGAGGTTATTGCGACTGCTGGCTCTGCCGACCAGGATTTCGTGAGAAGCCTTGGTGCTGATCTCGTGATTGACTATCAATCACAACGCTTTGAAGACATCGCAAAGGACATAAACCTGGTGCTGGATTACGTCGGGGGAGACGTCCTTGATCGCTCGTGGCAGGTGCTGGCCGAGGATGGCATTGTGATCGGCACATCTTCACCAGATATTCTGGCTCGCACGCCTGCAAACCGCAAAAGCCTCTGGTTCATGAATAAGCCCGATCCCGTGTTACTGGAGAAGCTGGCTGGTGAAGTTGCCAGCGGCAGGCTCCAGTCCAGGCTGGGGAGTGTCGTGGGGTTTAACGACATTCCCGAAGCCATAGAACGCAACCGCACTGTTTCCCGAACAGGAAAGGTCGTTGCAGATTTTTCCCGTTAACCCTTATCTGTACTCTAAAGGAGTCAAACATGAGCATTCTTGTTACCGGTGCCACGGGCACCATTGGTTCACTCATCATTGACGGCCTGGCTAAAGCGGGTGCTGAAGTTAAGGCTCTCGTTCGCCAGCCAGGTAAACGTCAATTCCCTGCTGGTGTGGCTGAAGTCACTGCTGATCTGACCGATATCGCTTCAATGCGTGCCGCGCTTTCATCGGTACGTACTTTATTTCTTATTAATGCAGTTACGCCAGACGAAGTCACACAGGCACTGGTGGCCCTCAACCTCGCCCGTGAGGCAGGAATCGAACGTATCGTTTACCTGTCGGTGATTCATGCAGACAAATTTACTAATGTTCCGCACTTCACCGGCAAGCATACGGTTGAACGTATGATTGAAAGCCATGATATTCCTGCCACCATTTTGCGCCCGGCTTATTTCATGCAAAACGACCTCATGGTGCAGCAGACCATTCAAAACTATTCCGTCTATCCAATGCCGATCGGCTCGGCGGGTGTGTCAATGATTGATACGCGGGACATTGCGGATATCGCGGTGGCTGAACTGTTGCGACGCGATCGCGCACCCTCTGCACTTGAGCGTGTCACGCTGGATCTGACCGGACCGCAACCGCTTACCGGGGCTTCTGTAGCGCAGATCTGGAGCTCAGCTCTGGGCCGTGAAGTTAATTACGGAGGAGATGACGTTGTCGCTTTTGAAGGTCAGCTGACATCTTATGGCCCGGCCTGGCTGGCTTACGATATGCGACTGATGATGTCGGGTATTCAGACATTCGGGATGCACTCTGCAGAAGGAACGACGGAACAATTGCAGTCCATCATCGGTCATCCGCTGCGCACTTATGAAGACTTTGTCCGTGAAACGTTAGCCAGAAACTAACACAGGTACAGGGCGGCAAACTTCCGGGAAGCATGCTGCCCTTTACCGTTTATTTGAAGGGCCTTATTAGCTTCGGGAGAAATACGCGATGCCCCGCCAAACATCAGCAAATATACATAAACAAGGCAGAACCCTCAGATACTTCTCACTGGGATTACGCCTTCTGGCAGCCGCCGCATTTTTGTCTGCTGGGGGCGCCAAACTGGCAGGAGTGCCAATGATGGTTGCCATTTTTGAGCATATCGGCCTTGGACAATGGTTTCGTATTGTCACCGGGCTGGTTGAAGTCATCTCTGCAATTGCCTTATTAATACCCTCTTTTGCAGGGCTGGGCGGACTCGTGCTGGCGATAACTATGTGTTTCGCAATCCTGACCCATTTGTTTGTCATTGGCGGTGATCCTCTGCCCGCCATCGTTTTATTACTGATTACTGCCGGGATTGCGTGGCTCAATCGTGCAGGCATCCTTTCTCTTCTTCGCATCAGGTAGCCGTAACGTTAAGAAAGGTGAAATTATGACTGTTAAATTATCTAACAACCCTGACAGAAATGTGGCACGGAGGATTGCAGAACACACAAGGGGATCCTCTGCTCACGGGCCCATTATCCGCCTGATGAGTCCTTCCGACCTGGGGCAAATGCTTAAACCTTTCGTGTTTCTTGATTTTTTCGATGCCAGCGGTAAAGCCATTCATGCAATGTCAGACATGCCTCTGCATCCCCATTCCGGCATTGCAACCATAACGGTGTTTACCCAGGGAAAAGTACACTATAACGATCCTGCCAGTGGTCAGGGAACATTTGGTTACGGTGGTGTCGAATGGATGCGCGCTGGCAATGGTGTCTGGCATGGCAAGGAACTGTCAGCTGGTGACGTCCCCCGAATACAGGGATTCCAGCTGTGGATTGCTCTGCCCGAGGAACTTGAGAATAGCGAGCCAGAAAGTCGCTATATCGAGTCTGTGGGCAGTAATGAGGGACATCCATGGCATGTTATTGTCGGAAAATACCAGGGTGTACAAAGCCCCGTTTCAGCCCCTGAAGGCGTGAACTATCTGTTGGTAACGTTAAAAGCTGGAGAGCGATGGACCTATCAACCCCCGGCTGGACACACTGTTGGCTGGCTTGCGCTTGCCAGCGGGGAGCTGAATGCCGGAGGGATTATCCAGTCGGGTGAAATGGTTTGTTTTGACTCCAGTGAGACAGCAATTAACATGCAGGCGTCAGCGCAGGAGGATGCTGTATTCGTGTTGGGGTCAGCAATTCCCCATCCTTACACGCTTCACCTTGGCTATTATTCAGTTCATACCAGTTCGCAGGCACTTGAACGGGGTGAACGTAGGATAGCTGAACTAGGCAGAAAACTGAAAGACGCGGGTGATCGCCGCACAGTGTCCGGAACAATTCCGGTATATCGTTAGCGGATTACCATCTAATAATTATAATGCCCAGTTTTTCCGAACCAACACAGGTTTACATTAACGATGTTTATTTACATTCGTTAATGTAAACATTCTGTCATTTATCAAGAAACATCTCACGCTGCTGTTTAATAAATTGACGGGAGTAAATCATACTTACATAAATGATAATTTAATATTTCCCTTTCTCTGCTAGCTCATATAAAAATTAAGAAATCAACAATAACCCTCCATATAGAAAATCATACCAATCACATCAAATTTTAATTACATGCTTATGACATAATGTTATTTTTTTAAAGGAGTTTTGAAATGCCGAATCATCATTCAGCCTCGATTGATATTGGTGCCAATTCGGATTGGCTAACAATAAATGAAGCTGTAACTATATTAAATCACAACTCAACATATAAAATAAGCGATAGCGACATATATCGGAAAGCGCTTTACGGAAAAATAACCCTTTCAATATACTTTCAGTCCCCCTTCATAGCTCGAAGGGTAAAAAAATCACATGATAAACTCACACTCTGCTGCTTAGACGATTCATTAACTAAAAGAATATGTTTTTTAGATAGTATCAGCTTTCTTTATGATAAAAACCTGGTATTCAGCACCGAAGGGAATTATATATACCCAACACAGAGAATAGTTGACACACCTTTATTAGGTAACGAATATGTCGCCATTCAGCGTTTGTTAGCCTTATCCCTGAAGATGACTCCACCTTTAAAAGGGGCAAGGGAAGCTAACTATGGAATACTAATAAGAATAGGAGACTCCACGTTTCAAATTTTTGAGAAAAAACTTTGGCAAGAACGTTTAAAAGAGCAATTAAATCGCCTGCATGATAATACTGGAGCCAGTATTGACATATATAAACAGCTCCCAAAAGATAATTTATCATTTAAACATGCTTATTTTCCTATTCATTTTTTACCACGAGACGCATCGTTCGTTATCCGAGTTGCTGAACTTGAAAAACTAACGAAATCCTACCTTAAACAAAACCCTGTTCCTTTATCATCAACGAGAATATCCACACCTTTATCCAGGTTATTTTGGCTGGCGTGCAAACATAATGAAAGCATCAATTCGTTGATAACAAAACCGTATAAGTTATTATCCATTTTTGAAAAATGGGCGAAAGATGATGGTATTACTGACCGCCTAAGTGCAGATACGTTAAAAGCAGCCCTTGAAAGAGGCTCACCTCATTAATCACCATATTAATTTATAAACCCGTAATTCGGACATTTAAATCCTTATTACGGGTTCATTTTCTTTACCGACAATCCATTCCTGTGCTTATTTATGCCCGACTACATCCAGATTATCCCCCCTGGAGATTACTATGACAGCACATCAGTTATTACGACTAAAGCAAGTTGAGCAAAAAACCGGTCTGAAGCGCTCTCAGATTTACCTGTACATGAAAAATGGCTCGTTTCCGCATTCAATCAAGATCGGTCCTGCCAGTGTGGCTTGGCTCGAATCAGAGATAGATGACTGGATCAACCTGAAGTTAACCGATAGGAAAAACGAGTAAATAAATCAATTTACTTATTATCCCCTTAATTTTCCACCTGATATACCGTATGAGGAGATGAAAGGATGATACCGTCAATTAATTACGTAATTTTGACCGATGCGCTGCATGCTCTGGAAGAAGGTAACTCTCGTTGCTGCGAGGCTCTTGGATTCACTTACGAAGAAATGAATGCTCTTACTCAGTTGTCGCTGAACGAACTATTTACTGTCAGTCGTGCGGCAACTCCGTTCCTATCCATCACTGTTCATCATGAAGTCCTACATCACTTATTAGTGCAGTCCCGGCAGGAATGTCGGCGTAAACATCTGATCAATCGGGCTATTAGACTGGGTGGATCAATAGCTCTGCTAAACCAGTATTTTGGTCTCACCTCGAATGAAGTTTGTCTTCGGCGACGGTTGCTAGGTGTCAGTGTTCCCTATGGTCGTGCACCTGAGCCGGACGAAGAGACGGATGCAGCTATCTGGAAGCAATGGCAAAAGTGCCGTGTAGACAAACTAGAATCCTTCGACGCTCTGAACGCCATTATGCAAGTGACAGAAATCTTGCAACCAAACTCCCAAAGACTATCTCTTACAACGGCCTGGAAACGTATCAAAATTTTCGAAAAGGAGTCATTCGCCCGGAGGATTACATATGCCGGATGAGATCGATCGGGATCAGGAGTTTAATGAGCAGTGTCTGGCGGATATGATTGAGCAGAGTCGCTTTAAGCCGAGGTCAACACCATCATTACTTCACTGTCGTATATGCGGGAAATCCATTCCTGAAAAGCGACGAAAGACATTGCCCGGCATAACCACCTGCACGGAATGTCAGGAAAAACTTGAACGTTGTAGACGCTAAAACCAGCAATGAAGGCGTGCGGAGATATATTTCCCTGTACGCCTTTATTATTACTCTTCAATTGAAAATGTTCTTTATTCTGTTTTTTATATCCTCATCCGTATTGCTGCATCTCAAATTTCTTCTATTTATCTCTCTTCATTGAGTTTTGATTTTCTCGTTTATATCCCTCAACAGATATCTGATTCTAATGATGTCATCACGCATGATTTCCCAGATTGAGGCTCATTCGTCTGAGCCGGATATTGCTCTTTAAAAACATGATACGGGCTATCACGCAACCACAATTCAGGGTGCCGCTGAATATTCTCGCTGACCCGTTAAAACCGGAATGCAGAATCGGGATGTGAACTGTTTTTTCACTTACGACCGTTATCAAAGGAAACACCATGAGAAAACCCATTTATCAAGTATTTGTCACCCAGGAAAGTCAGCCTGATGCACAGGGCGAAAAAAACACGTACTGGACAAGGGTTGGCGTAGCCTTTGCGCATAACGGCAAGCCGGGTCTGAATATCGTGCTGATTCCCGGTATTGCAGTTTCCGGCAGACTGGTGCTGCTTGAACCCAAAGAAGATAGCGATGTCCCGCAGGCTACAGCTGCAGTTTGATCTGCTTTCTGTCGTTCTCCCCGGCTGCGTGTTTTTATGTACTCAGTCGGGGCTTTTAGTTACGAGGCCACCATGCTTTCCACTACAGCCTTTATTGCTCTGGCGATGCAGTGCGCCGCCAGTATTCATCCATCCACCACACTTGAAGTGGCTCGTGTCGAATCCGGATTACACCCTTACGCCATTGCTGAAATCCTGCCAGACAGCCGGGGGGGGATTTCACATTTCCCCACGAGCCTACCGGAGGCGATCCGCCTCACCAGACGGCTCGCAACACAGGAGCGACGCTATTCGGTCGGCCTGATGCAAATCACCAGCACTAATTTCCGCCATTACGGCGTCACGGCCGGCGAACTACTTAACCCTTGCATCAATCTGTCGGTATTTGAGCGCATTCTCACCGACTGTTACCGGCGCGGCGGGACTCTGAAACGAGCACTCAGTTGTTATTACTCCGGCAACTTTGAAACCGGCCAGCGACCGGAATCCGCCTTTAACCAGACCAGCTACGTGCAGCGTATTGGCTATGTCGTCCCGTCCACGCGGGAAGACCGGCAGTGTGCCCCTGACCGGAACGCTCAGCCGTCCGTCCGATATCCCGCCGTTGTGCTTCGCGGCGAGCCTGCCGGTGCCACTGCGCAGGTCCTGACTTCTCTGAATTATCCCGCCGCCGTCATTCGCGGCGCTATCCCTGTTATCCCTTATGAGGAGAAATGATCATGCGTAAACGCCGTTACTCCGCTGTTATCTCCGTGCTGCTGTCTACCCCGGTGTTGGCGGCGGACAGCGGATTTAACAAGGCCAATGAGACACTGAACAATACCTCAGCCGGTCTGCTGGGACTGGCCGCTGTCACTATCACACTGGCGACCATGTGGGTGGGCTACAAGGTGCTGTTCGATGGTAAGAGCCTGCATGACATGCGTAACGTCATCATCGGCGCGATCCTGATTGTCGGCGCATCCGGCTTCGGTGCCTACTGGGCGTCATAAGAGAGGTAATGATGGCTACGCTGAATAAAGCACTTACGCGGCCTGCCGCCATTATGGGTATTCCTCTGGTGCCGTTCGTTTTCGTCAGCGGGACCATCGTCCTGCTGGCGGTCTATGTCAGCTATTACCTTGCACTGTTGCTGATTCCTGCCTGGTCGGAAATGAAAAATAAAACCCGAAAGGACATTCATTATTTCAGTCTGCTCTGGCTGGCATTTAAAACCCGTGGACGACTTTTCACCAATACCTATTTTGGTGCGAATGCCCTTCTGGCAAACCAGTACGATAACGTTGATGTCTCGGAGTTTGTTCAGAAAATGAAATTAAACGAGCGTATTACGCTGGATAAATATATTCCGTATTCCTCCCATATTCACCCTTACGTCATCACAAACCGTCACCGTGACATGGTTGCCACCTGGGAGCTGGGCGGCACAGTCTTTGAATGTGAAGACGAACATCACCTGACCTTAATGGCCACACAACTGAATAACGTTATTCGTTCGTATGAAGGTCTGCCGGTAACATTCTATGTTCACCGGTTACGCGAAAAATACCATGATGCCTTTGAGGCGAATTCAGGTATTCCCTTTTCCGATGAAGTGACACGGCGGTATTACCAGCCGGTAAAAGAAAAACCGTTCTGGCGGCACAGGCTGTTTTTCACCGTCTGCTACGCGCCGTTCTCTGCAATTGAGAAGAAAACCATGAAATCGCAACCGCCCGGTAAACGCCAGGTAGCCCTGGATGACGCACTCAAAATCATGCTGGAATACCGTGAAGCACTGGAATCTTCATTATCCCGCTATATGGCAACGCCGCTGGGGATATATGAAGAAAACGGTCGCGTGTATTCCTCACAACTTGCGTTCTTCCATCGTCTGCTTACCGGTCGGTGGCAGAAGGTGGCCGTAACGCGCTCACCATTTTATGAAACGCTCAGTACGCCAGACGTCTTTTTCACCACCGACACCGGTGAATGCCGGACGGTCGGCGGCTCCCGCTTCTTCCGTAGCCTGGAGATTAAGGATTATTCCCCAGAAACCCATACCGGTATGCTGGACGCACTGTTGTACGCCGAAAGCGAGTATGTTCTGACGCAGTCCTTTACCTGTATGGCACGGGACGAGGCGCAGAATCATATCCGGCTGGCGGAAAAACGAATGAATTCGGCAGACGATGACGCGCTATCGCAACGTGAAGAGCTGACAGTACTGCGCGACCTGCTCCAGTCCGGGCATGTGTCCTGCGGGAAATTCCACTTTTCCCTGCTGGTGTCGTCGGACAACGCCACCCAGGTGGTGAAAGATACCAACATGCTGGCGCAGCCTTTCGCCGATCTCGGCATTATGACGACGCTTTCCTCCATGTCACTGCCCGCTGCGTATCTGGCACAACTGCCGGGTGTCTACACGTTGCGCCCCCGACTGGTGGCCGTCAGCAGCCAGAATTTTGCCGATATGGCCTGCCTGCATAACTTCCATCCCCACAAACGCAGCGGCAATCCATGGGGGGAAGCCATCGCCATCCTCACATCTCCCGGTGGTGGCGGGTATTACCTGAACCTGCACGACAGCCAGGCCAGGCGGGATGACACCGGTGAGAAAACGCCGGGGAATACGGCGATTATCGGGAAAACCGGCTCAGGCAAAACCCTGCTGATGACTGTCATGCAACAACTGATGCAGAAGTACCGCAACCCGGCGACATTTGCGCCTTCTGCCACCAACAAACGGCTGACCACGGTGTATTTCGATAAGGATCGGGCGGCGGAAATGGCGATCCGTCAGGCGGGTGGGCGTTATTTCCGCATCCGTACCGGCGAGTCCACCGGCTTCAACCCGTTTGCGCTGGAGCCAACCCGCCGGAACATCAGTTTCATCAAACGGCTGGTGCGCATGCTGTGCCGCCGCAACGGTAAGCCGCTCGATCCGCGCGATGAGGAGCGGATCAGTGCCGCCGTTGACACCATCATGCTGGACTACCCGCCGGAGTACCGTCGGTACGGGATCACCCGGCTGCTGGAAGTGCTGCCGGAGCCGCCGACCACAGACGCCCGCACCAATGGGCTGCGTATTCGCCTAAAACAGTGGGCGCAGGGCGGTGAGTTTGGCTGGGTGTTTGATAACGAGTCCGATACTTTCAACATCAGCGACACAGACAACTTTGGCATCGACGGCACCGAGTTTCTGGATGATGACGATATTCGCGCCCCCGTGACCTTTTACCTGCTGTACCGTGTGACCAGTCTTCTGGATGGTCGCCGCCTGGTAATGTTTATGGATGAGTTCTGGCGCTGGCTGGCCGATGTCGAATTTTCCCGCTTCTCCCTCAATATGCTGAAAGTCATCCGCAAGCTGAACGGTATCTTCGTCCCAGCAACACAGTCACCGGATGAAATCGTCAAACATCCCATCGCCCCGGCGATTATTGAGCAGTGCGGCACGCAGATTTTCCTCGCCAACCCGAAGGCCAGCCATGCGGATTACGTGGAGAAAATGAAAGTGCCGGACAGCGTTTATGAGACGGTCAGAAACCTTGATCCGGGCGAGCATTATATGGTCATCCTGAAAACACCGTTGCAGGCCGGAGAAACCCGCCCGTTTGTGGCAATGGCGAAAATGGATCTGTCCGGACTGGGTAAAATCACCCGGCTTCTCAGCGGCAGTGAGGACAACCTGAAAATATTCGATGCCATTTATCAGGACGGTATGCGACCTGATGAATGGAAAGATACGTTTCTTGACCGGGCAATCTGAAAGCCAACCGGAGGTAATATCAATGCGTTACCGGGATCATCTTCTGGCGTTATCGTTATTTTTCTCGACGCAGACATTCAGCGCCGGAATACCGGTTTTCGACGCCGTGCAGAATACCGAATCCATTAATCAGTGGATGCAGAAACTACAGCAATGGGAGGATACTGCTACCCATTATAAAAGTGAACTTGATGCGTATAAGAAGCAACTGGCTACCGCAACCGGCGTGCGGGATATTCAGGGTTTTCTCAGCGATGCCAGAAGCCTGAAAACCGATATTGATAATCTCCGTAAGAGCGGTATTTCACTGGATGTTCTGCTGACCACGCAGAACAGTTCATATTCTGCTGAACTGCAAAACCTTTACAGTAAATACAAATCTTTCAGCGTATGCAGCCCGGAACAGGAAGGAATAAAATCTCAGGCTCTGGCCGAAAGTTGCAAACAGATAGTCCTCAATCAGGCAATGGCGATAGAGAATACCACAGACGTTGAAAACAGGATCAACAGCGTACTCAGCGATATATCAGCCTTATCCGATCGCATATCGAATGCACAAGACTCGAAAGAGTCTCAGGATCTGGCTAACACCATCGCGGCGAAAAGCGTACAGTTAAATGCGCTGACGAATCAGTGGGAGATGTCTGTCAGACAGGCTGAACAGCGAACGGCATTGCTGGAACAGCAAAGACAGAAAGCCTTTGAACAGCAGCAGCTAACGGCACCTGTTGCTGACCTTAATAATTTATAAGGAGGTTATCCGTGCTCAGATCCTTATTCACCTTATGCATACTCTCATGCGTGATATTACTGTCCGGCTGCAAGGATACCAAATCCGAAACCTGGTATAAGCAGCATCCTGACGAAACTTATGCGGTTTATACGCAATGCCTGAAGGATGGCGAGGCAAGCGATAACTGCGAATTTTCCCACCGGGCAGCACTTATGTTTGCACAGGAAGGCCAGCACGGGGTTAAGGAGAAATTCGAGGCGATATTTCAGCAGGAAGCTGAAAAACGAAATGTAGTGACACAGTAATTTCTCCTCCAGCAAAACAGGGAATCCTCCCTGTTTTCTATTTCCTTTCTTTATATATCAGGTGAGGCACCATGCCCGGTGGTATTTTTGTTGGTATGGACAAAAACATCATGGATGGACTTAATGCCGTACTGGAAGGTCAGTCTTCCACTTACGGCACGATGATCAGCGTCATCATCGTCAGCTCTTTTACCATATTTATACTGTTTCGCGGTTATCAGACGCTGGCTGGCAAACTCCAGACCCCGGTTGAAGATGTCGCCTGGGATGTGGGGCGAATGTTGCTGATCACCACCTTTGCGTTAAACCGGGATGGCTGGCTGGATATGGCGGTAGCGGCTATCCAAGGACTCAAAGACGGTATCAGCGGCGATGATAACGTCTGGGCGCTGCTCGATACCGTCTGGGAAAAGGCACAGGCGCTGGGGCAAAAGTTATTTAATATGGACACCTCAACTTACGTCAAACTGAATGGCGGCCTTGCTGAAGTCCTGGTATGGGGTGGCGCAATCGTCCTGCTACTGGCTGCAACCTTTGCCAACCTGCTCGCCGAAATCACCATCCTGTTAATGACCACCACCGCACCGCTCTTTATTTTCTGCCTGCTGTACGGTTTTCTTAAACCGATGTTTGATAACTGGCTGAAAACAATTTTCGCGGCAATATTAACAATCATGTTTTCTGCCTTATCCATCCGTATCGCCATTAATTACCTGAATAAGATACTGGATGCTGCAACAAAAACATCCGCTGAAACCAATATGGTAACACTGGCGGCGCAGTGCCTGCTGGCCGGGATAGCGGCAGGTGTGGTGGTCTGGTTCTCAGCGAAGCTCGCCAGCGCACTCAGCGGGGCCGCCGTACAGGCGGTGCTGCAGGGGGCAGCCATGAGTGGCCTGAGCGGAATGGCGAACAAATCTGCAAGCCTTGCCGGGCCGGGCGTCAGAGGCGGTGCCCGCCTGGCTGCGAAAGGCGGCATGGCCGCCGCATCAGCGTCCGGCAGGCTCACCGTCGCAGGCGCGGGTAAAACCATGAGCGCCTGGCAGAAACGTGCCGCCGCCATTGAAGGCATGAAACGCCAGAACCGGCAGCGTCCCCATTAATCCTCCCCCCTTAATTTCCTTTCCCCGTCACGCCGTGGCCTGCGCCACCGGTGTGGTATTTCAGCATTCCTGCAATAAGGAGCTTCCATGAAATTCAGCATCTTCCTTCTGATGCTGTGCGCGCTCACGGGCTGCGCACGACATCAGGGCGACCTCCCGCCGGTATCCGGCGATCCGCAGCCGGTGAATTCCCCCGCCATTATTCAGGAGCTGACTCACCATGTCTGATCTTCAGAACATTATTAATGTCTCCCGTTCTTTTGAATCCATCCTGCTGGAAAAGGAAGAGCGTTCCCGGAAAACCGCCTGGCGGGTTGCCGCTGCCGGACTGATTCTGGCTGCAATGGCGATTGCGGCCATTATTATTCTGCTGCCGCTGAAAACCACCGACACTGAATTATGGTCAGTGGATAAACAGACCGGGCGCTATGAATATATGACCCGCGTGAAGGAAAGGGATATCGCCTCTGAAAAAGCACTGGCGCACTCACTGGCAGCACACTATGTCAGACTCCGCGAGGGATATAATTATTTCTCCCTCCAGCGTGATTATGACGACGTGCAGTTATTTAACAGTGACAGCGTGAACCGGGACTATCTGGACGGGTTTAACGGTGACCAGGCACCGGACGTGATTTTTAATAAGGCGGAATATGTCGTTGATATCGCCATTATTTCCAATGTGCATGCGCCTGCCACCGGGCCGGATAATCTGGCAACCCTGCGTATCAAGCGCACTATCCGCCGTATTGCTGATAATTCCGTGAAAACGGATGTCTGGAATATCCGCCTCACATACCGCTACGTCCCGCACCGGCAACTGACCGACAGCCAGCGCGAAGTGAACCCGCTGGGCTTTATCGTCACCAGCTACCAGCGCGATAAAGAGCTGAGGGGGGAATAATGCTGAAACATACCCTGCTCCTCTCTGGCTTAATGGTGTCATGTGTGGCATGGAGCGCGGCGACACCGCGCGGCAGCGCCTATGACAGCCGGATGCAGAACGTCACGTACAACAGCCAGAACGCCACGGTCGTCAGTACCCGCCCCGGCTACGTCACCATGCTGGTGTTTGATGACAATGAAACCGTTATCGATGCGCAGGCGGGTTTTCCCAGAGGCTGGACCGTGACGAAAAGCGACAACCGGGTGGGCGTCAGCCCGAACCCGATTACCCAGCCGGTCACGGACGCCAGCGGCAACACCGTCAGCCAGGTGTTTCTGCCGACGGCAAAAGACTGGAAAACCAATCTGTTCGTGGTGACATCGAAGCGCGATTACAGCCTGGAGCTGAACGTGCTGGACCGCGACTCGCCCGCTCAGGCCTTTGTTATCCGCTACCACTATCCCGATGAGCAGAGGAAAAAGTCCGCCGCCGCCAGCGCCGCCCGTCAGCAACATCAGCAGGAAACACTGGACCGGCAGCGGATAGCGGCAGCATTCGGGCAGGCCACCACGCCGCGCAACTGGCGCTATACAAAACGGGTGGCCGCCGGTTCCGCCGCCATCGCCCCGGACTTTGCCTGGGATGATGGTCGTTTTGCTTATATCGGTTTTCCCCCCACGAAAACCCTGCCTTCCGTCTTTCGGGTGGTGAACGGCCAGGAGCAGGCGGTCACGCCCGGAACGGTTAAACGGGGCAACTACACCGTGATGGTGGTTCCGGCATCGCCGCAACTGGTTCTGCGTTACGGCACCTCGGTGGTGGGGATCGAAAACGACGGATTCGGGCGTATCCCGCTGACCAACAGTGACACCGTTTCGCCGTCCGTTACGCTGGAGGAAAAATGACCGACAAATCTTTCCCGGACGAACCGGAAAAAACCACCGCAGAACGGGAAGCAGAAGCCCGCGAACGCGCCCGCGCGGCAATGGCATATCAGGAGCCGGAGCAGAAAACGCCGCCCGGTCAGCCAGAAGTGACCCGTTTCCGTAAAGCTTCTGGTCGCCGCACACTGATCGTCAGCCTGCTGAGTCTGATCCTGGTCATCGCGCTGGCATCCGGTGGCGATCGTCTTCTCAGCGCCCTGAAAAGGGATGATGAGAAAGAATCCGACACCACGCCGTCGCCCTCCTCCGGTGCAGTGCAGCATGAACGTAAGAATCTGGGCATGGACAGTAACCCGTTTGGCCTGTTCGGGCCTGGGAGGCAGGAAAGCGCAGACGCTGCCAGTCAGAGTGCCCCTGCCACTCCAGCTCTGCCGCCTGAGCCGCCCGCCCTGAACAAGGCGGCAGCACTGGCTGACGGGCTGAACAACGGCAGTACAAGGTCAGGCGACGATACACGCTCGTCCCGAAGCGGATTGCGGAGCAACACGGGAATGTCGGGCAACCTGTCAGCCTCCACGGCGTACACATCCTGTCAGTCGGTACTTGTTAATGGCGAAGATGGACGTCTGCGCTGCCCGGATACGACAGCATCGGCAGGCAGCAATAACAGCGACAATCCGGGCTTTTCCCGTGTCACTGGTGTCAGGCGGCTGGGCCTCGATCCTGATCTCTATATCCCAGTGGATCGTTATATTCCGTGTTCGATGATGCGGCGCTTCGTGTCTGATGTCGGCGGCCATATCTCCTGCCTGATTGGTGAGGATGTCTGGAGCGCCAGTAACCATGTGAAGCTGATCCCGTCAGGAACGGTCGCCCGTGGTGTGTACCGAACCGGCGCACTGCAACACGGGCGCAGCCGGATGTTTGTGCTGTGGACAGAGCTGCGCACGCCGGAGCCCGGTAGCCTGCAAATCCCGTTAACCGATACGCAGGCCACCGGCCCGCTCGGTGAGGCGGGGATCGCAGGCTGGATCGACAGCCATTTCTGGGAACGTTTCGGCAACGCTCTGATGCTGAGTACCGTGCAGGACGTGGCGGCAGCGGCATCAAATGCCGCGCCGGGTAAAGACCGCAATACCGACTATACCGAAAACACCCGTGCCGTCACGGCGGAAATGGCGAAAACGACGCTGGAAAACAGCATCAGTATCCCGCCCACGATGTACCTGAACCAGGGCGACGTGATCGGCATCATGACCGGTACGGATATTGATTTTTCCTCTGTTTATCAACTACGGCTGAAAAAGAAATGGTATGAGCGCTGAAAACCTGTCACTGGATTTTATGAAAAATCAGCTGTTCGGTGATTATCTGCCAGTCGAAGGGCTGACCGAAATCGCGATAAACCGACCGGGGGAACTGCACACCAAAATAAAGGGGGCATGGCAGCGGCATGAATCCCCGGTCACGCTGCGTCAGTGTTACGCCTTTGCCAGAGCACTGGCTTCCTGGCAGGACGATAATATTGAAGATACGTCACCGATACTGTCGGCCACTCTCGAATCCGGCGAGCGTATTCAGACGATTATTCCCCCGGCCTGTGAGCGTAATACGGTGTCCATTACGCTGCGCAAGCCCTCTTTTGAACAGAAAACACATCAGTCATGGATTGATGCAGGATTTTATCAGCGTGTGGCCGGTCAGGAGAAAACGGAAAACCAGGATGATGCACTGGTTCAGTTATATCAAAGCGGGAACATCCCCCGTTTTATGGAAAAGGCGGTGGAATACGGCAAAACAATTTTTATTGTGGGTGAAACCGGCACAGGTAAAACCACCTACATGAAAACGCTGCTGCATTATATTCCGCTGCATCTCCGGTTGATAACGATTGAGGATAATCCCGAAATCCGTTTTTATCACCACGCCAATTATGTTCATCTTTTTTACCCGGCGGATGCCGGGGACAACGCCATTGTCACGCCCGGCAGACTGATCCGTTCTAATTATCGTATGAACCCTGACCGGATATTGCTGGCGGAAATTCGCGGGCGGGAGGCATGGGACGCGCTGAAAATTGTCGGCTCCGGGCATGAGGGATTAATCACCTCCATGCACGCGGGCAGCCCGGAAGACTGTATTGAAGGGGTTATTGATCGCTGCTATGAAAATCCCGACTGCCGGAATATTCCTTTTGATATTTTATTACGAAAAGTACTCAAAAGCATCGATGTCATCGTCAGCATTGATATAGACGGCGATGTGCGCCGGATGAGTGATATTTACTTTAAACCAGTTCATTTAAATGGCATGAAAGAGACATTCAGACAATAACCCCGACAAATAACATTACCCAAGATACGTAACCTTTCATTAATCATAATGGTAACTGAAATGAAGAAAGCAATATCCTCCGCATTACTGTTCTGCGTTATTGCGTCATGTTCAACAACTGTACTGGCTGCTGATGCCTGCGAAGTGGTGTTATGCATGTACGGTAAAGCAACCGGAAATGGCGGCGGCAGTGAATGTCACTCCGCTGAACGGGCATTCTTTAATATCATGAAAAAGAATAAACACGGCTTTCTTCCTGACCATACGGCCGATGCCAGACAATCATTTTTAAGTGAATGTGATTCGGCAGACCCGGCGACTATCGGTCAGATCATCAGTAAATATGGCCGCGTTCGTGGTTAATACTGGCGAGACGGCACGGAGCATGACGGTTTTCAGGTTTTTACGGCTTCTGTTTTTCGCGGATTAAGGAGCGAAGAAAAAGGGGCCGTAAAAATGAGGCAGCGGACAGAAATATTTTCGCGGGTTAAGGAGCGAAAATAATTCAGGCACCGCGCCTCACCTGCAAACAGCCGCGCCCACGCGGATTTTGCAGGCCGGGGGGAGCCGGATAAATTTCGCCGCCCCAGCGAGCGAAAAGCTGTCGCCCACGACAGCGGTTTACCCGGGGGGCACAGCCCCGCACACCGTCGCAGCTAAGTATCCGGCCCAAAGCCGGTAGCGTGGCGCGACCACCCTCTTTAAAGGTCAGCTTCCCTTTTATTCCCGCTGCGAGGTACGAGCAAAGGGAAGAAAAAGGCGAAAGCGACCGTCTTAAAGGGGGTGGTCGCGCGTAGCGGGCGACGGTGTGCCGCCGTTGACTTTGGGGGTTTTGGCGCGGCGTCCAGCCACGTCATTACCCCCATGTGACAGGCAATAAGGGCGTCCAGCCCGCATGTACTGGCGCACGCCGTTTCGTACCGGGAAGCATGCTTTCCGACGCATGGCCGCACAGCGGCCACCTTCTTTACCCCATACGCTCGCCCCGCCTTTTCGCCCGACACCGCGGGGCGAATTGATGGGGCGATGTTATGGGGCGAATAGCTGACGAAGGAGGCATCATGATTTTAAATAAGCTTGCCGTTTCACTGTCTCCGATAATGAATGGCGCTCTGCCCTTCATTGCTTTTATGCAACAGAATCAGCTTATGCTGGCGTTATTAGCGGGGCTGACGATGCCGTTTTTCGCCTTGATGAAAAGCGATGAACCGCAGAAAGCCCCGTTATGGAAAAGGTTGATTATCGTTTTTTCCCTGTTGTGTTTTCTCTCCGGCACACTGGCCCCGATAGTCATCGGATCCTTCCAGTGGCTGTTTAAGACCAGACTCACCAGTGATAATACAGTACTGGCCTGGTCAGCACGGATTACTTTCACTGTGACCGGGATTATTTTTCATATTATGCTTCGCCGGATATTCACGCCGGAACTGGACAAAATAAAGAAACACCTTATTAAAAAAACCACCCTTGAACGGGAATTGCGCACCGATGTCCGCACCGTAAAATCCCTTCTGCCGGAAACTCTGCATTATAACCCGCTGGATTATATCGACCTGAATAAAGGCATTTTTACTGGCATGGACAGGGAAAATGAACCGATGTATCTCCCGTTAAAAGACTGGCAGAAACAACACGCGGATATTATCGGCACCACCGGAGCTGGTAAAGGGATTGCCGCTGGCATATTGCTTTATCAAAGCATTCTGGCCGGTGAAGGTGTCTTTGTTATGGACCCCAAGGATGATGAATGGGCACCGCATCTTTACCGCAAAGCATGCGAGGATGCAGGGAAACCCTTTGCCTTAATTGACCTGCGAAAACAGCAATACCAGTTAAACCTGATTGAAGATATTACACCAGATGAACTGGAGGAATTGTTCGTTGCAGGTTTCAGTCTGGCGGAAAAAGGACAGGAATCTGACTTTTATCGGATCGACGACCGGAAAGCCGCCCGAATAGCCGCACAATTTGTCACCCATAATACTGCCTCAACAATTCGGGATGTTTATAACGGAGACTATGTTCAAAGTATTGCAGATAAGATAAAAGCCTTTTTCGGCAAGATTGAGGAACTGGCCTTACTCAATGCTATCAATGCCCCTACCGGTTTTTCGCTTAATAAGATATTTGATGAAGGTGGTTGCTGTTACGTCATCGGTTCAATGCGAAACAGCAAAATCATTACCGCTCAGCGTATGCTGCTGGTTCGCCTGTACCAGTTAGCAGAAAGACGCGAACGTATAAAAGACGTACCCCGCCCCATTGCTATTTATCTTTCCGAACTGAAATACCATTTATCCAGGCCAGCGCTGGAAGGTTTAGGCGCGGCGCGGGATAAAGGCGTGCATATTATTATGGATCACCAGTCCATTGCCGATTTAAACGACTGCCCGGCAGATTTGAAAGGCGACGCCGTTGTCGGTGCGGTCGTTGAAAATGCCAAATTCAAACTGGTTTATCGGGTTATGGACCCGGATACGGCGGACTGGGTGGCCAGAATGTCAGGCACTATTCTGGTGGATGATGAACTCCGTAAGGCTAAAACGGATAATATGCTGACGGAGACCATCGACAGTGAGCGCACAATCCGCCAGGCCGAACGTTTCTTTATTGACAG
>Ga0160505_100376_pt1 | contig 27418 bp, 10 predicted proteins | sample DIDeMG_FD_108225 | JGI IMG/M metagenome (GOLD analysis project Ga0160505, IMG submission 108225) | Enriched chicken feces microbial communities from UW Madison campus, WI, USA - DID2874_E49_Stillage MG | ecosystem: Host-associated > Birds > Digestive system > Large intestine > Fecal ... | reverse complement strand
TTGCCAGTCTCATAGAGACAAATGTTTTTGAAATTTCATGTCTTCTTTGTATATCGTTTTGTTTTGTAATTTTTATGTAACTATTTGATGTAAGGACAATAAACTGATTATCTATCTATCTACTCCATAGGCTCATCATTTTTTGTCTTGACCTTTTTGGATGTAGCTGGCGGGTCCAGAATCTTCCATAAGTCTTTTTGGGCCTTCACAACATCAGAAACCTTGGCGAACCGTCTATTAGGGTCAAAAGTAATCTTTTTTCTCTTCTTTGGCTTAGCTTCTTTTATATCATACTGTAATAGCGTCAATTGCCGTTCATTGCATGCTGTTTGGGTGTTCACGCGATCCATTTCTTGGCCAATCATGTTAAATAAGTGACGGACGGACCGACTAAACTTTTCTTCATGAAAGAAGGTGTTAAGTACATTATGTAGCTGTTTTGATAAATGGGGAGGCTCATAGAGTATTTTAGACGGCTGAAAGAATATCTTTGGCGGGGTTTTGGTCTTTCTTGGTCGTCCGGGTCTTCCGTAACCATGAAGTTCCTCAGGGCATTCGTAACGCTCACTGGCCACTGTCCTGACGCTTTGAAGCCGGCGATGATATTGCTCCGTGTTATTGCAGTCTTCCTTGCATAGTTGTAACACTTAAGAAAGGATATCTTATTTCGTAATGGCGAATCATCGTCACAATCGAGCTGGGATAATGCCCTTCTGTATGCATTCTTAACTGTCCCAAAGACAGCCACATCAAGAGATTGTGTGACATGAGAAGAATGTGAAGGAATCCAGAGGACATAAATGCTATTACAGTAACACTCAAACATAAAGTCATCCGTTGCATGGCTGCCGTGGCCGTCAATAATAATCAGCCTCTTTTCCCCTTTCTTCTTAGGCATTGTCTGAGGAATAAAGATCATCTTGAGCCAAGTGATAGCAATTTTATCGTTGGTCCACCCCTTTATAGATGATGTGAAGTCCCAAGAGCTAAGGAAGTCAATGTCTTCAGAAAACCATTGCTGTTGGACTGTTTTGCCTTTGAAAATTACGAGGGGGGTGATGACACGGTCATCTGCTGATATACATTCAACAATTGTCGTCTAAATACGAGATCCTGGGTTTTTCTAAAGAACAACTTTTTTCTTTGCGTTTCCAAGGACTAGGCCATTAGGACCTTGACCCTCTATCACGCCATATTCATCCATATTGTATCAGTTCTCCTTGGAAATGGCTTTAATCTCTGGTAGTTGCAAAAGCTGAAAAGGCCTTAATTCTGCTAGTTGTTGCCCCATTAAAACGTACTGTATCAATTTTTCGACTTCTGATTGTCTTAATTTCTTTATGGCGTACGAGGAAGCCCCTAATCCAATTCCTTCCAATAGGCTGGTCATAGCCGTTCTTTTTGGAAATTCGCTGTGCAAATTCACGAAGTTGCATGTGCGTTGGAGGAAACCCCAGGGCATCTTGGACTAAGACCCAGTCTCTAAGATGTTGCTCTTGGACTTCAGTGAGCTTTTGTTGGTGTTTATGAGCCTCAGAATGCGGCAAAACACCTGCAATTCGGTCCCTTAGGATTTGACGTGGGAAGCTATTGCGAGAGGCAGCCTTATATTGCAAAAGGCCATCCCTAATGTCTTGGAGCGCGTTCTGCATATCCTCGTCAGTGTATTTGGGCATGGTGAATACAATAAATGTACTATATTAACGATATCTATAAAGATAGTTTAGAAAAACGTGGTGGTTATATGTAACGAGATCATATCAAAAGTAGGAAATTGGGTAGTACAAGAATTGGGACAGAAGAGATTTCAGGGGCTTGGCTTATGAGTAAAATATATTATTTGCAACTCAAGCTTTGGGTAGTTCAATTATACTGGAATTTGAATCTTTTGAAGTTCGATGAAATTAGTCTTAGATAAACCATTTTAAATTTTGGACTTGTTATAAAAACAGCAATATATCACTTGATATTTATCACGTGGTATTTAGCACTTAAGTACTAGGTTAAGGGGACAAGACGAGAGTTTTAATTTGTAATGACCAGAAGTTGTAAATCTTTTTTTATTCTTGTTTACCTTTCTGAATGTGCTAAGTAATATGAATCATACCGTTGTTACCTACTTCCTCCCTATTCCAGGCACCGAACGTTGTATCAAAGCTAGATCCGAGTTGCTCAAAGTCTCCCTCGCATCGTTCCAAGTCAAGTTTTATACAACTCTATCTGTATTTCATGATCAGAAGTTCGTTGTAACTAACTATCGCGATACACCTTTCCGTCGGGCCATCCGTCGTCTCAACTTCATGCTATCACGAGAATCTTATTTCAAAATTTTGATTTCCTCTTACGGATATCACACGGAACTGCCGTCTTGCCACTGAGGGTAATCGTTAGGAATAATTTTGGCATATGAAAGCTAGCTTCACAAGCGCGCTGATCCATCATGAACAGTGATGATGTATTATGCGTGATGATTGTTAGTATATATCTAAGATCCCCGAAAGCGGGGCAACACCATAGAGAAACTAATTAAGGAAATCGTGATACTAGTAACGTTGTAAAATTTTGCCCATTCTGTAAAGCGAGGATTTCCAAACAATGAATGCTCAACTCCGCGGATTTCCATTAAAATAGAGAAAGGAGAAGAGGACATTCACGACTTAGACTATTTTTTATATGGCCTGACTCTCCTATTCCAAGCATCTTTACTTCGCTTAAGGTACTCTCACAAATGTCTCATATTTCCTCTTCGTCTCCTTTAGGCTGTATTACTGGATCACCTCAACTTCTACATTCTTTCTCTTTTTTGAAGGTTGAGACTCTTGACCTTGACTTCAAGCTTTACCAAGTTAACTGAATATAGTAAATAAGCCTAGATTTTCTAGATATTCTCGCACCTTTCTTAGACCGAAGCTTAATAAGCACAGGCCGAGTATCTTGGACTTGACACTAGATAAACTCCCTTCTTTAACTTTGAAAGGTTACTCAATAATGCATCAAGAGCCTTTTCCAAGCTTTATTACAGGTTAGTTTGCAGGCTTGGAGAAAATTCTCGAAGCTTTCTATATATCAACTTTCAATATTAAATCTACCTGGTACCTTTGAAATCACATGTCTTCTTTGTATGTCATATTGTTATATATTTTATTTGTGATTATTTGGTGTGAAGACAATAAACAGATATTCAATTCAATTCTACCTGGTGCTATAGTCATCCCCACGTTTCTCCACTAACCACATGAAATTTGTGGCTGAATTGTGAATTTTAATTCAAAATTAAGGTTTGATTGTAAAAGCTCTTCGGGGTATCTAAACGAAGTCGGAATATTAAATCATTGTGTTTAATGAGAGCATACATTAACATATTTGTAATTAGAGGTTTGCACGTTAGTCCTGTTTACAGATATATAACCAAAAAGAAAATGAAGCCATCTTGAGCTATACTGTTGTTTATTTAAGCACATATCAAACAAAAATCTTGTTTGTACACTACTTTTATAATGGGTAATGAATCACACTGCCCAGGAAAAAAAAGGTTTTTGATACCAGGGAAATCTTGCCTTTGAACAAAACAATGGTATTGTCGGTCTTCAGGTTTCACCGAGAGAATCATCATTGTGAATATGTCAGCTGGAAACAATTGAGCACGTTCTCAAAGAGTGTCCTGTGGATTCTGTATAGCGAGGTTCGTCAAGAAAAGATTCCGCGGAGTTTGATACCAAGAAGGGCCGTGGGCAGTGTTCAAGTCCTTATATGCGTTACCGCAGCTACTTTGCTAATGCCTCACTTGATTAGATCAGTTTGTTAAGATTTTACTGAGTGTTGATATCTAGTATCGATCTACTTAGTGTTATATATCGCAGGTTTCCCTTAACGCATGGGATTATTCATGAGGAATTCGGCGCCATCTAAGGCTTGAATTCATATTACACGCTGACGCCACCACCTTCCCAGCCTCATAGAGACAAATGTCATGAAATTCATGTCCTCTTTGTATGCCATTTTGATTGATAATTTTGTTCGCAACTACATAATGTAAGGACAATAAACTAAATATCCATATACCTAGGCTTTTAGGTTTTAAAATATGTCGGCTTATTAGTGAAAGGTTTTGTGGCTTGGTACTTCTTTGTATGTCATTTTGTTATATAATTTTATTAGTAACGATTTGATATAAGGGCAATGAACTGACTATCTCTATCTAGGCCTTAAAGCTTCAAGCCATTTTGGCTTATTAATGAAAGGTTTTGTGGCTTGGTATCTTTTTTTTTCACAAAGTGCGGAGAATTGCGTTTGGTGTAATTTGGCTTCACAATGGCATCACAAAAGCTTCTGTGGCTTTGTATCAATTTTTTTACAGTACAAAAAATTGCGTTAGCGTAATTTGAATCACACAATGGCATCACAAAAGCTTCGGCGCACTCAATCAAGATTTGACCAACTATGTCAAAAAAAAATTTCATTCTTATCTATTCGAGGATTAGATTATTTTATTCAAAAAAAAAAAAATTAAAATCAAATCAAATGTATTGACTGGATCTACATATTATAACCATATTGACTTTTTAAAGAAGTCAATGATAATCTGTTCGATAGATCAGCTTTGTAATTCAGCGTCTGAAGCTTGTAATAGGCTTGGAGGGTATAGTCACAAAAATGAATTTGCGTTGTTCATCACCAGTAATAATAGGTGTTATCACTAGCATATGTATTCTGTCGGTCAATAGGAAACAAGGATTCGATTGACCGTATGCCAGTTCTATACAACCTCCATGTTGGTGAGGTTTGACTTGGAAATGACGCAATTTACTCTCATTCAAGGTTTCTTGTGTCACTCGAAAGACTAGTATCAAAATATACAAACTAAACTGCGCAGTGTATAGTGCCCACATTTTTTATCTCCGACTAATGGCTAATATTTGCGCTCTTATGTCTTCTCTTGTTCAATGATATAAATACAAGACCCAATCCTCTTCATCTAGACATTTATTTTCTAATCATCAACCAACAATCACTTAACAAAATGGCACCCATTGCAATCGAATCCAATATCCCCCCATTAGTGCCTTCTGAGGCCACAACCAAGCTCCCCAAGACTACCATCGTCGGTGATCTTGACTACACTTCTGTTATTATCTCTGACAAGGAATTCGAAGAGCTTGAAAACGCCTACGAGCATAAAAATCTTGTTCCCGTAAATGATGACTCCAAGTGGAATGACCCTGAACCCTTTGAACTTCATGACAAGGCGCTGCTTGCTGACCCCAAGAACAACTACTCTAACCTATTTCGTGATGCTACCAAGGTTGTTCACATTAACCCCAAAATTGGTACTATTATCTACGGTGTCAACTTGGCGACACTTGATGACACTCAGAAAAATGAACTTGCGCTGTTGATTTCATACCGTCTGGCTGTCTTTTTCAAAGACCAAACCGATTTGACGCCCGAAAAACAACTTGAGCTTGGCGCGTATTTTGGTCCTCTTCATCGCCATCCCGTTGCTGGCTGGGCGAAGCTACCCGAGGATTCAAAGTTTAAACATGAGCTTCTTCCGCTATACTCACCCACGTACCGCACTGATGATGACCCTATCTATCCTGCGAGCAATTGGCATACAGATGTAAGCTTTGAAGAGCAGCCACCTTCGTACACCTCGCTCAAAATTGTACACAACACTGCCTCAGGTGGTGACACTATATGGTCATCGGGTTATGCACTCTATGACGGACTTTCACCACAACTACAGAAATATCTTGAGGGTCTAAAGGCCGTACACGGCTCTATTGATATGTTCCGCAAGGCTGGCACACACCGTAGCTCCATCATCTCTGAACACCCCATTGTGCGTGTACACCCTGTCACTGGATACAAGTCTCTCTATGTCAATGCAGGATTTACCCGATCTATTGTCGGAGTGCCACGCTCGGAGAGCGATGCAATTCTCGGCTTTCTTTTCAAGCAGATTGAGACTTCCCAGGAAGCCACTGTCCGGTATAAATGGGATGCCAATGATGTTGCCTTCTGGGATAACCGGTCTGCCTTACATCGTGCCATTGCTGACTACTACCCACTCAAGCGCCATGGTGTCCGGGTGACCCCACACGGAGAAAGACCACAAGGCACAGAGAATGGCACTCGGGGTAAGTCTCAAACCGAGGAAATCGAGGCTGCAATTGCACGCCGCCGGGGCGATGCATATGTCCCCGCTGAGGCTGGAAACATAAAGAACTACCATCCGCCCAAAAAAGACTTGGCCAATAGCGTGGGCCTTAGAGGCGATTCTTAAAGTGTGTAATTATGGCGCAAAAATTGAACCCTGTATGTGTGATAGTTTATGTTTAACCGAAAAAAAATATATATATATTTTCAATGGTAATGAATTCTGAGTAAAAGATTAGTATTAAAAATTTAAAACATCAACTATTATATTATTGGTCTCAATATGGAATGATGTACACATTGATTCGTGAATTGTAAATTTGTGGCGGGGTATAGATGTGGCTCCCGTCATGGAATTCTTATGGGACATAATTTGAAATCACATGTAGATAAACTAATTACCCAGTATAAAAATCCAGCTTAACTGATAGATAAAAAAAGAAATCACAAGTAATAAATCATATGTCATAGGTATTAATTTGAAACCCACTAAACACTGGACATGGTATGGAATTGTCATTATTAAAACATCATAGCTATCGGCAGACTAATTAAAATAAAAGAAAAAAATGTTCAAGAGGATTAAAAAAAAATTTAGACTTGTTTCTGGTTTTTGGCTTGCATGTTATATTTTCATCCGACATTGTTAACAGACTCTCTTGCAATAGGAACCGATTAACACATCAAGTATAAACAAATAAACAAATAAAAAAACAAACAATCGTAAAACTCTAAATCATCTAGAAAATTACATGCTATAGATATGATGTTTCTATCAATGTTTTAATATAGCTAAATTTGCTAGTTGAGTAGAATAACTATTCTAAGCCATAAGTCTCAGGTCTTAATTATGAGTATTAATATACCCCTGATTTATGGTAGTGAAAAGAAAGTGTTTGGCGGCATCTCGGTGCCAGAAAACCACTGATAACAATGATGTTTCTTTACGAGATCCAATTGTTATTGGAGTAGCTTCCATCCCTGGTTATTACCCCCGTAAAATAGTAAACGAGAAATTCTACACATATAAATATGGGCCTCGACAAAAAACAAAAATAAGAAAACAGCATAAAAACCAAGCTGTTAATATGTAGATAAATCACAACCTGTGTATAATTCGGAATACATGGTTAAAACACAGTTATATCCTTTTGAGTCGGCCTGGATCTCACAGAGATCATGTTAGAAGCATCATCCAAACTGAAACACTTGATATTAACAGTTGCACCGTTAGAAATAAAAAAAAGAGAAAAAAAAAAAAAAACCTTGTTGGACATTACCCCTTGGAAGTTGTCGACTCCCTGAAGTAATGGTATATAAATTTGATATATGGGTCATGACAGCAGGAGAATAAAGTGACAATCACACACCGTTTAGACAGATTCTAAACGGTGGACCAATCTAACCGGCGAGGCCTACTGGTTTTCTGTCTGTGCTTTTTAACCTGTGGGGTTTCCGTCTACCAGCTAGAAATCTGCAGCGCTGCTTTTTGGTCTCACCCTTCTACCCCTCCTTTTTTTTTTTTTATTTTTTTATTTCCCCCTAAAGCTTGAAAGTTTGAATCCAGTCAAACAGTTCCACAGGAGGTTATTTTGGAAGCATCGCACTGCCAGGATGCAGGCCAATTAAGGGGCCTGTCCAGCCGCCAATCATGGACACGGTCACCCATCAATAGCTGAAGGAGATGGGGGTGCCACCTGCTGCTATCGTATGGCAGAGAAGAAACAAGAAAAATATTATGAAAATATTATGAGATGGCACAGATTCGAAACAAAGGGGTTGAAAACACGAGCCTAACCAGCTAGGAAGCCAAAAACGCCATAACGAAGATAGAAAAATAAATAAAAAAGACCTCAGGCCATATACCAACTGGCTCCCAAAATTGTAGACAGTGGTTTCTTGAGAAAGGGGGATGGCGTCAGAGAGATCAACTATTTAACCCAGTTGAGCTTTCTAACATTTCTTGAATGATGGGGAAATATATAACATGAAGCAGTGCATAGAGAAGCCTTCCAGTGTTTCCAACATTTCGAGTTCTGGAATTTTATTTTGTATCGAGAGCTCATCGTTCAGTTAATTATTCCAAATCAGTAACGTGATTTTATTTCCATGACCTAATTGGCTCCAATTTCAAACCTCCCGCCTGAGAACGGGCGTCTACACGCAGATCAGCGCTCGATTACTTTTAGTCGGCAAGCTCCCATACCAGGGGCCTACTCTCCTATCACCGAAATTAAGCAGATTTGCAGCCAAAAAATCTTTCTTATCCACCTACAGACCCTAGCCCAAACCCCAGGGGCCCTCAGGGATCAATAAATGCCGTAATCTGCTCAACCGTATACCTGGGGAGTTGAAGCAAGACACAGGAATGCTAGACCTAAAATATGAGACTACATGCCGCAAAACCACAGCTTTGGGTTTGGTCGATCGTAGATTTAGTTACCGTCACCAGGAATTCACGATATGGTTGTCGATATTGTCAACACACCAAAACCTTTGTTTTGATCCTCGTAAGGGAAGGGGGAGATTGGCGATTCGCGATTCTCCCGGTTGATCTCCCTTGGCTTGGGCAGCTACTTGAAGCGGCAAGAGCAGCTGCTTCTGCTCCTAGCGTGCTGCTCAGGGGCAGACTAAGGGTGATGCACCATGCGTACGCAGACACATGAGAATTCAAGACGTGAGGGAGTCGTAAACAACGATGATGCGAGCCTTGCCGCATTTGTGTAGCGGCTATGCATGCATACATGGCATAGGTACAGCATGCTAAGCAGGGCGACAGGCAATGCGTTTGGCGGCAACTGTTGGCTTATCATTAGCAGCAGCGAGCCATGATTTGATAAATCGATTCCTTCTTGGGCGCTCTGTCCCGTTTCGGCCAACTTTTCGACGAATTGGGCATACGTTACCCTGCCTTTACCCAAATTGGACGATCTCAGCGAGGAACTTTTTTTGGAGGGGGGAGGGAATATATTAGGGGGCTAGAATAAAGGAACAATTTCAGCCAATGTTGAATTCTAAAAGAAGTAGTTACGACATTCAATGACTGCCTTAGACATGTGCACATCTATCATGAATACCTGAAACATAGCAGAGTCCAGGCTGCCTTTAGTTTGGCCTAGGCCGAAATCGCTACAACGGGTCTTAAGCTTTGGCTAGCGATAGTCAGACAGATAAAATAAGCATGGTAGAAACTCGACTAGATCAACGGGCGGTATCAGATTTTCACGAGTGGAATTCAGTGCTCAGTTACTTACGCACTACTCAGGGACAATGCTGCGAGGAAACAAAGATGTGTGCTACCAATGTAGCGTTGTTATAGGCGGGTTGAGAATTAGTACCTATTTCTTTAGCAGGTTGTTACATATCCATCTGTCTTCATGTTTTGAATGTGTAGATTGCCTCCCTTATATCGGTTTGGTATCCTCGACAGATCAATTAGGCTATACCTTCAGAAAGAGTTAAGGGGATAAACAAAATATCCTGGAGTTTTGACCAGGAGCCTGCCTAGCAGAGTTTACCAACCTTAGCCCGCCATTGAATCAAACAAATAAACTCTTTTTTATAGACTTAGATTCATCAATCCGCTACTATCAGCGTGTAGCTTACAGGAATTCAGGTGTTATAAAAACTACAGACATTCAGGTAACCATACTGCCATTTTTATTTTCGTTCTAGAGGTATAAGTAACGGTAGTTTATACCTTGACCACAACATTAGTCGCCACCTTACAAGCCATGATGTTGTACCTTTTTGTTCAAAATTTCGCCTGCGCCCCTCAGCGAACTCATATTTCTGACGTAGACCTGGGTATTGGCTATTGCTATTTACCTACACTGGGAAATAGGCTCATGGTAAGGCTTAGCTTGAGAATCTGACATTATACTGCGAATGTATCATCTGTGAGAGTTATCTTCTCCAAAGGAGGTTTATTTTAGAATCATATGGAGAAAGTCATTTGTCTCAATGCTTACTTTAGTAAAGGGTCATAGAGGTTTTTTTTTTTTTTGAGTTTTAAGTTTATAACTTTGCAGATGTGTGGGTATTTTTAGTAACGCCAAACCTCATTAACCATGCTTTGCCTGTGTTCGAGAAGTTTTTTTTAAAAGAGAATTAAAAATAAACCATGGGAGTACGGTAGTAGGGAGTTTTGTGTTATAACAGAGATCAGAGATAGAAAACGTCTATAATTCTACGATCTAGTGCTTTTTATTCTAGAAGATCTCACATTAAAGGGACCAGCGCTAAAATCTCTCGTTGCAAACTACACCTCTGCAGCGTTCAATTAAAATAGTGATGACTTTACAGACTGGAAATCAAACAATTCCTTCATGATGCCGCCAATTATCATAGATATGAAGGATGAGCTCACTTGAAAGGCATCAGATTGTAACTTTGAAAGTGGCTTAGTTTCAGGGCCTACTACAAAACTCACTTTTCTGAGTGTAACCCTGTTGGTACTACTGCTCTTAGATGATTTTATTTGCAGGGACTTATTCAAGTAGCTTATGGATACTGTCTTATTGTCTCTTGTATAAGAGACTCAATTTAATACTAGAAGCTAAATTGACGTTTTGAGTTACAGTCCAGCTATGATTTTGCAGTTTGGGAATAAAGCAGGTCATTAATATCAACTGTCAGTTTTTGACTATCGTCATGAGGAACTTTGACTCAGTTGAGTAGATGAATAATATTTAGAACCAATGGATTTATGAGCTGCCGCTTCCTAGTAAATAAAACTCTGACTGGTAACTTGTCAGGCTCTACATCACGATCTCATGCCCGCTTGATCCTTTATGATTTTAGCATGAGATATGCTTTATTTATAGTAGCGACTTAAAGCAACCATTTGATCTTTGCAAAGCGTTTTTCTTATCTGGTCGCTTATGACATCTTGAGTGTCAGGAATACCATATTCTGTAGTGGCAACTCTTAATCTTAACTCGAAAATGACTGTCATCACGCATGATTTCTTTTTCACTAGGCTAGGTATGTGATAGTTCACGAACAGAGCAACTACTATAAATAAACAAGGCCTAGTTGGCCTAGCACAATGATATTGTAAAAGACTCGCAGAGGGATAGAGTTGGCAGGTGCCTTGTAGGTCTTTGAACAAAGTCCTGGGAACCTATGGCACATAATTATCTGTAGAGTGACTATCAATCATTGGCCTTATGATTTTAGTCAAATGATTTCTTGGTTTCAGAACAAGTTAAAAATAGCTAGAGATCTGTTTACTTGATATGCCCAGAATTCCAGGTTTAAAAACCCCAGATGTAATGTATCTACGGAATTTGGGTTTCCCTGGAGTCCCAAGGTCCTGAAGATCAAGGGCTCAATTTCAGTCGCCTTAAAACTATAGAAAAAAAAAGAGCTTATGGCTATTTTTGGTCACTCCATAAAAAGTTCAAATTTCTTCAAATCTCCATAGACGGAAGGCATTCATATGTGACCCCAACTGGTACTGAATTCTGGTAGCTGGAATGATGCCATAATACAAATTAAATATTATTTATCTCCAATTTAATTATTTTGGAGCGGAGACAAAGTGATGCTTTTTTATTTTTGGTCTGCCTGATGCGTTTGGTACACGCACCATTCTATTTCTGGGGGTTTCTTAATGGCGCTGCGGACCCACATGAAAATTTTAAATTGCCGGAGCAGCCTTAGCCAGCCCAGTTAATCATACCTGGATGAAACCAGAAACAAACTTATCTTTATTATTGAGGTAGTTAATTCCGATCAGGAATACGGTTTTACAGCGCCTCTATAAATGACTTTCTCGTACGAAACTGAGGCAGCCGCTCTTCGGTGAGGCTTGGAGTATGAAAGGCGGAGACCAGTGGGGCCTAGGAGCAGAGCTTCTCATCGTTGCCTTTTCTGATTCTGAATGCCAATCCACTGTTGAAGTCAGTGCAAATGGCAAAAAACCAACAACTGCACTTAGAGTAGAAAATGGATGTGTACTGTCTGATGATAAGGACCACGCAGGTATGGAAAGAAAATAATTTTTATGTCGGGCAAGCTGATCAGATGAGCTCATGTCACTTTTATTGGTATAGAGCTATCAGCCGCCGAACGATAATGGATCTGACATGACATTTGAGTAAAGGAGTCTGACCGAGTGTGCTGCAGTACAGTATACTAAGATACATATTGGTGTGGGTTCTAAGTCAAAAAAATTAAGACCAATGAGAAAAAAATCGCTTTGACCATGTACATTCATGTACAGTGTGAAATGTATGGATCACATTGCCCCATGCCATGGCTTATCGTTTCCCATATAATTATATTGATCATTATAATATGGTCACGACCAGGCAGCTATTGCCACCCCTATCTCTGTTTTCTTGAATATTATCTAGCCTAAACCCGGAATTTACAATTCAGGGCACTACAGCTGATATTGCCCACAAATTCACATGCTAATGGCTTTGAATCCATTTTTGCTGAAAACTGAAACCCTCAAAAAATTTGAACCCCCTAACTGTCAACTAAAATTTACTCAAACTAATGCTTTAATCATAATTCTAGAAATCAAGAAGATAACGTATAACGATTTTTTTTGTATTTTTTTTCTTCTTCTTCAAATCTGACTGGTGACAAATCTCGCTCGAAACAGCCCGACTTGAAATCGGAACTGTAAGGACTTAGTAAGTTTCTACTCTACATTCGCAAGCAACTGATGTTTTACTTCATGTAGGTGATTGGGATAATATATGTCCTTAAAAATCAATGAGCTCATAATCTATTAACTACCGATATATTCCAAGCCAGTCAACCTTGTGTGATGTACGAGAAGAGCTGCAGATAGCGTAGAACGACAGTTAAATTGTCATCAAAGCTATGGAAAATTGAGAGGCCGTATACGGTACCACCGCGAGGTGCCCACTGCTTCTAGATTAAAAAAATCATCATATTTTCAAGCCGGGCTTCGATTAACCATCAAGTTATTTATTGGTTATGGCTGAAAAAAAAGGCTTGACCCCTTCTAAACGCCATATTTTCAGATTTCTCACTTGTGGGGAGGACATGAATAAAAAAAAACGGGGAAGAGTCGAGATAAAATGTACGGTATATCCAGGTTGTAAAATGAAGGGATAGTTAAGCAAAATACGAATCTGCTGCATTTTGAGAATAACGCTCAATCTTTGAGAACGAGATTGGGCACCCCCCCTTTCGGAAGTCATTTCTCAGGAGGGTGTCAAATTCAAACCTCCCTATCTGTACTATATGATGAATTATCTTAACTCCAAATCTGGCGGCCAAAAAAGAAATAACGCAGGGTAGCCTTGAATAGGTGAAAGTTCAGGTTCGAGATTTCAGGTCAAGCTTGTAAAGTAATCATTGGTAGATCAGGACTAATGCCCAAGGCAGATAGAATATTTGCCTCAGATCAGGGGAGTCTAAGCAGCAAAACGGGAGCGCCAGATAAGGTTTTGACGACTGCAGGTTTCTCATAACCGCCCTTGTCTGGTCGAAAAAGAGCTCATGGGCCTGTTGCAACTCATGGGAAATAAAAGAATGCTTTAGAAATGTTGTGCCCAGGGAGTAAACACAATCTATGAGAGATCTCATATCAAACTGGGTCTAGCGTGCCCAAGTATCGACTTGATTCAGGTCGTCAGAAATGAATACCTAACAAAGGCTTTTTTGTATTGCCAATTTGTTTATAATATTGGCTAGCGGGATAGTCGTTTATAGGCGTAGCAAAACTTGCGCACACATCAACTTTAAAACATTGACCTGCCACAGGAGTACGTGCTATCGAAATGTAATCAACCAGTGTGTATTTAATATTATTTTGTTTGTTTGTTTACACCTTGTTTGCAATTTGCTTGTTAAAAGCTCATTGTTTGATGGCTACTTCCCAACTAGGTTATAGTGGGACAGCCTCAAGAGCTTATGGTCAGCGCTGCTGGAGTCTTGGGGGATCGGGTACCATACTATCCAATATCCTGGTTCGCTCTAAACGAGTGGAAAAAAAAAAAAAAACTTTACAAAGGTGGTAACTCGAGATGAATGATAGCAGGTTTTGCTTCCAGGATTAACTTAGACCATATCAAGTTCGTTATCCAGTACGTGAATGAGAGGGTTTAAGCCATGTATATTTATTTTTTTCCTTTATAAACGACTATTAAACTGATTATCTATCTATAAAAGACTGTTCTAGTCGAAGATTCCAGCCCTTTTCGGAGTTTCCTGGCAGGGTGCGAGACGATCCAGGTCGGGTTTTATTTTTTTGGGCAAAACAGAACCCGGCATCGCTTAATAAAGGAAGGGTGAAATTTGTGTATTGATTGGCCAGATTAGAAAATTAAAATTATCATTTTACACTCTTTTCAATAGTGAACTTCTGCTATGGCGCAGGGTAACCTTTAGCTTCACTGAAAACAATAAACTTTAAATAGAGGCTCTGAGATTTTCATTCCTTCATGTTATCTCTAGGCTCTCGAATCAGCAGCATTAACTGCGCTAAGATTTATTTTTATTAGTTTATTAATTTGTTTATTTACTTTATTTATCTTGGATCCGGAAAAAGGGCTGAAAAAGGATTATATTTTGTTCATGTCTTATTACCTGGAGATGCCATTATAACAGGAAACGAATGTGCATTTGTTTGGTGACGCAAGGTTTAGAGCGCGCGTAATTATTTGTATACACAAAAAAAAAGTGAGATTACCCATCAGGAATACGGAGGGTTACGTTGTTTCAGGACATTTAAGAATATCTCCCCCAGCTCAGGATTCATATGGAGAAAAAAAAAATATCTGTATCTGCTACCCACTAGAGTAATTAGGATGTATTTTTGACTCTCAGATGGTCCATGAAGGCTTAGTAGTTGTGATTATGATATCATAGTTGACGTATTGACATGAACAGTAGTTGGCCGTTGCCATTTCCACATCAAAACAAACTAAGTCGCCATCATACAACGCAGACAATCCAGTAATTTAGCTTGTTGTTTTGTGCTAATACAATGAGCTCCATGTACTTGCATTAGATGGGATTTTGGTATATTCTATCAGCCTCTTGCTACTAAACTAATGTTTTGATAGACTTTTGATAACCTAAGTCAGCGTGAGCATCATGGTTACATTATAGAAGGGTTGATCTTTTAGCTGAATATTCATGGAGCTAGGCTGCTATGAGTTAAAGACGACGAGTTATCTGAAAGGCAGATTGCCGCAAGTCTTTCAGCCGGCTTTGTAGATCTGAAATCTGGTGTTATTCGCAAACCAGCCAAAAGAGATTCAATTCATAAAATTCAAGCATACTAAGTTATATATGTACGCGACAGAAAGCGGTACGTCTTGGTAGCATTGGGCAAAGTATTGCTGTTTAGTGCTAATCTAGCTTGGGATTTAGTCCAGATCATTATACAAGAAAGAGGCAAATGTTGTATTTTCTTTGTTAAGACCAAAGCGAAGGTTTAGCCATGTGAATTTCACGTGTAGGGTATTGTAAACAAGAGACTGTAAACAAAACCGGGAAACCAACATAACAAACATCGCTAATGGGTGAGTAAGACAAAACAAAATGCGCCGTCAAACTTGAAGCTAGTGAAGGATGCTAGTCTTGAAAGCAGCTGAACCATACTAACGGTTATACAGGTAGACCTGATTATTCCATGTGGGTTCAAGGTTCAAAGATTCCAAGACAAAAACTTGATCAAGTTTTGTATGGGCCCACCACACACGCTTGATGTGAAAAATTTCAGTTTTTTTATTTTTATTTTTTTTATTTTGTTTTTTTGTTTGAGGCTTCCCCTTTTTCATTATCATGTTTTATAGATTTACATTAAGGGGTACTTTATATTTCTTTTTTTTTTTTTTTTTTGTTTTTTTTTTTTTTTTTGCCTTTCTCCCTATTTTTAACATTTTGAAATTATTTTTTACGCTTCCCTACTCATCACGACATACAATTCTCACCCCTGCTCTCTTACGGCGGTATTTTTAAAATATAAATATCATTTCATTTCCCTCTCCTTCCTCATTTCATCATAATCTTCATAACCATCATCAGTACCATCATTTGATCAAAGATACATAAAACCAACAATTCATAAAAATCTTTCGAATTTCATCAGATCTACTAACGATTCGTATCCCACATCATGTCTGCCTCTCCTGTCTCTCCTGATTCCTCCTTTTACAGCTCTCAGGACCTGCAGTCCGCCTCGTCCCCCATTACCATCACAACAACTATTGGTTCCGGCCCAAATAAGCGGAAGGAAGTCATGACTCTGCCGCTTCCTCCTGGCGCTCTCCCCCCTAGAAAGAGAGCCAAAACCAAGGACGAAAAGGAGCAGCGTAGAATTGAACGCATTATGAGAAACAGACAGGCTGCCCACGCCTCCCGCGAAAAGAAGCGCAGACACGTTGAAGACCTCGAAACCAAGTGCGTCTCACTTTCTTCTGAAAATCAAACTCTCCACTCACAGATTGATCAGCTCAGCACAAACTTTAACTCGGCAAATGAATACTCGGTGTTTCTTAAGAGCAAACTTGAATCCTTGCTGAAACTCGTTGATTCTGCCAAGGCTGATTCAAAATCCCTGGAGTCTATCGATACTGAGTCTCTTCTTAAAGAGGTTGAGGAGAAGAAGCAAACTTACAAGGAAGTTGTTGTACCTCCTCCGGTATCCACATCGACTTCTTCATCTTCTTCTACCACCAGTAGCAACTCTAATACTACCACTACCGAAAACACCACATCCGCATCCACATCTTCCCAAGAAGCTGTGTCTACATCTTCTAACCAAGAGCAACAAAATGACATTTCCGATACCGTATCGGAATCTGGCTCGTTACCAAGCCTCTCCTCTTCTGTGGCTAATTCACCCACCTCGAGCTCTCTCGATATCATGATCAAGTCGGAGGATGAAGATGATGATAATGTCTACATCTCTCTCCCTGATGACGTGAATGAAAACTACCCCTTGTTTGGCACACAGGATTTCCTGTCGCATCATCCAGCAGCGGTGATGTGTATTTAAGCAATACGATCTGCAGCGTCGGACCTTAGTGGCGCCAACAAGGAAGCTTCTCATTCAGTTGTCTTCAACAACTTGGTCTCTATGGAGCCCTTGGACTTTGAGTACTCGTTTTTTAACGATACCAAGGCAAGTGAATATCCTGCTCTAGACCTAGACGCTTTTGAGCCCCTCATCTCGAGTGTCTACGCCGGAGCCTTGTAAAGGATATCTTTTTTTCCCTCAACCCCCCGACTAATAAGAATGTTCACATTTCCTCATCAGTTTTTCTTTTTACTGTCATCTACTTTGTCGACGCTTGGATCTATCGTATCAACAGCGAAAAATCAGACACAATCATGGAAGGAAACAACAAGATACATGCCTGGCAGGCAAATGGCGCGCTAGTTTAAGTACAGGCAGCGACTGGCCAGTGCCGGCAGATCTTGTCATCACTTCTGATGATGTTTGACCGTCTTTGTTTTCGTTGATTTACTACGATGGACCCTGACATAGCTCCAATGTGATTGGCACGCGATTCCACTGTGGGGAAGTACTTGATGAACATTCAATGTCGTCTCTGACGGAAATATTTATTTATTTATTCATAAAAATTACATGTATAATTGGAGATTTGGTAATATATATTGGAGTTCTTGTTTTTAATCAAAAATATCTAAAATGATAAGCTTGTCAACACTTTGCTATTATCGCGATAGATCTAGCATTGATTTGCGCAACTAGTCAGTGTTTACCAATATTTCTCTGTGATAAGACAGAGTTGCTGTACTTGATCAGGTAAATGTTTCGGAAAAAAACACACACGCCCAATCGATTATATATCCTCAAGTCCGATATTACGTGATGGAATTATAAAAAATTCAAATCTTTCTTTGCGCCCGTGCCCACTCCCCAAGGGTGTACGAGCGCTACTGAGTCTCTCCCGCGTCAAACTCATGGTAAAATTATCCAGAGGGAGGGACAAGAGGTCTTGGTATAGATTGGAACTGTGATGAAACCAAAAAAAATAATATAAGAAAAATATCAATTTTTTCCTGTTAAAGGTTTGGAATAAACAAATAAAGGGAATCTTGATGTACCATCCTATCAACAAAAAATAAAATAAACAATATAAACAAACAGACTTTTGCAAACCTTTTCCACACTACGCCAAGTTGGAAATACATTTTTACCTGACTATAAGCAACTTATTTATGGGTGCTTTTATTGCTTATAATCGGTTCTAGCTTATAGCAATTTTCCTGGTAGCGTGGAATGTATTAAGTACAGTAGCTGATGACATGCCCTCTAATCACAACAAGTAGTTTCGACCATCAGTCTGTTGCTCATTTTGCTTTCTATACAATACCTCCCATAGCGCAACAGCTCTTAAGATGTGGTGATTCCCCTCTTAATCTGCTGTTATTTGTATAAATTCGTTTTACCAAAGCACTCTAGAGAGCCTCATTTGAGATTTTAAAACCTTCTTCGTGAACTCCATCATCCCGGTTATACTCAGAGCAAGGCCCTATTCTCTAGTTCTTTCTTACCTTGGCCAGGATTTATAGACTCATCCATCACTATGACCTCCGCGATCTCATTAGATATTTTCAACCGATCGAGGCCTGCACCTCCTGCACTAGTTGGCTATCGATCTGCACTCGAGTCCCCAACTCAAGTCTTTTTGAAGCAGTTCTGGATAGCTTCTTGGGAACCATTTTTCCTCGGCGCTCTAACCGTCCATCGTACAGCCATGATGTGAATTTGAACGAATATTTCAACAGTTTTTGAAAGCTCTGGAGCCAGCCAGTGCTAAACGTAGACATTCTTTATTTCTGGAGGAAGCATTGACCACAATCGGCGTGGCTTCTCTTGTCAAAGGTCTCAATATCTCGAGACTCTGCTAGCCACACCCAACTCCTCTCCAGCTCTGGCCAGGTTTTCCGCATGCTTGCAATTTTATCGCTTCGCTGGGGATCTTTTGTAGTATTCAGTCATGGCTCTCAGAGCAAATCCTGGGGATACCAGAGTCATTTGATTAAACTTCCTTTCAAACCACTCCTGGACATCAGATCCAGACTGGATTCAATTTTTGATGAAAACAAAGTTGTGGCCACTGACCGGTTGGAAAAGCGGCCATGTTTCGTAGTTGATACAAGTAACTTTGTATGGGATCAGGAAGAAAAAAAAAATAGCCCTTGTATCCAGTTTTCACGGGTTGCAAAGTTCTGTATGCTAGCCTAATTCAAGAACGGTTTCCATTACCTTCTAATCAGGAATTTTCTAGATAGCGGTTGCTTGTAGGCAGGTGTAGCTGTATTAATGCCTTTTTTTTTCCTTCAATTTTTCTCATTACTGTATATACTCACATCTCTATATTTCTCTCAACTGCAAAGAATCCATTTTATAAAAAGCGGGTTTAAAACCAGCCAATAGGTTGTATTTTTTGGACATTAAAACGAGATTCTTGTAACGTTTACGACTTGTACAGTCAAATTCAGCGCTGGTTGTTGAAGCTTTTGTGGCCCTCGGACAATGAGCTTTTTTTTTAAGTGATTGAATATTCATATCGCCACTAGCACTGCCGGTTTGATTTTCACGTTTTTACTATCCATATTTGTATCTACTTTGTTAAATAAATAATCAGTTTATTGTACTTACATCAAACAGTTACAAACATAATTATAATCTACTTTGCTTATATCTATAATATATCTCTATTCTACGGGGTTGTTTTACTTGTGGTAAAACAAGTAATTTTATCTTGTAACTTTAGATATCAGGACAATAAACGGATTTATTATCACAACAAACACAAGGGTTGGCTGAAAAATTATTTTTATAGTTGAGTAAGAAAAGACCTATTAGATTATGCTATCAAGTCTAGTTAGATGGAAACAGAGAGCCTTTGTTGCCAAACTTGAACTTGATAGACTTGAATGTTCATTATCTGAGAAGCACGAATCGAGGAGTATAAATGTTTTTAAAAAATAAACTTATTATTGATAACACTTAAAATATATAATGACAGTTAATATCGCTGGTATTACTCTGCAAAAGAGTAATGTCCTAGCTCATAAGCAAATGCAAGGGTCAACTTGGCGTGCTGCAGCATGTGATCAAACGACAAACGGTCCATAGTGTCCTTGATTGTGTGTACAAACGGGTTAATGTCGCTAAACTTATCCTCAATGACAAAAGCACTGGGATAACCAACCTTAGTACCAGAAGCGTGGTCTGAGCAGGCATAGCCACAGACGTCCTCAATGTAGGGAAGCTGGGTGTACTCCTTAATGATAAGTTCAACAAAGTTGGTAAGACGGGCATCAACAAAATCAGTGATGACACCAAACCGCTCGTTGGCAGGGTCCTTAACATAACCGGTCATATCCTGCTGCAATTGGGCCTTAACAGGTACTTTGCGGGCCTTGTACTCAGTCAAAACGGCTTGCGAACCCAGCAAACCACCTTCCTCAGCAGAGTACCAATGGAACTCAACAGTGTTAAGAGGCTCGAACCCACCAGCAATAAGCGCACGGAACGCCTCAAGGATCGTGACACTACCCGAACCATTATCATCGGCACCAGGAGCAGCGAGAATTGATGGCAGAATTAGATTAGTAGAGTCAAGATGGGCAGAAATGACAACGACACTTTCATCCTTTTTCTCAGAGGAGTCAGTGTTGCCCTTGGAATTCTTGCCGTGAATACGCGCAATGACCGATTTCTGGGCCCAGGGATGGTCAAATGGGAAAACTTCAATGTCCTCTTCACGGCCGGCAGACTTGACAACATCAAGAATCTGGTTAAACAGCCATAGAGAGGACTCAAGGCCGGTATCAGATTTATAGTAGCGAGTATGGTACGAGCTGAAATTACTGAGGTGCTCAACAAGATTGGCCTTCTCAAGAGTGGGGAGCAGCTTGTGTGTAATTGTATCGTAATGTGAGACATTCGTGGGGTAATCAACCACAATGGGTTCAACGGTTTGTTGCTTGAGCTGCTCGTAAAAGTCATAGTGGTCGGTAATGTCCATAAACTTGCCCTGGCGGCGTTGCTCATCCACCTGGTCATCATCCTGAGCAATCACATACTCGCCTTCGCTAGTCTCAAGCAAACGGGATTTGTAGCTTTTGGTGTTGGGGTCAAATTCATTGGTGGCAAAAAACTTTTTTACCATCTCGGCCTTTGTTAGCTCATTGTCCTGAGCTTTGTTTACAGAGGCATCTTTGAGACTATTGATATAGTTAAGAGGGTTTTGAAAAAGCTTGCTTTCACTGCCGCTGAGCCAGTCCAAAGGACTGAGTAAGGGGACAGCTTCAGTGGCTGCAACCAAGGGAACAATATATTGGAGATACTTCATAATCCTGGAGACTAACTATGGTGTGTGATTGGTAACTAAGAAAAAAAAAAAAAAAGAAAAGAAAAAAAAAGAAAAGGATTAATTAAATTGGAAATATGTAAAAGGAAGAAAGTGGTGAGGAAATGATTAAAAGAAAAAAGGCTGGTAGCTGCTAATTCAGAATTGGCTCTGCCCAGTGCTCCAAGATCAGAATTGTGTGATGCTTATAATTGAGTGAACTGTTTCTATGTATGCGACATATGAAAGCAACTTGCCTAAACAGTGAAAACCAGAGCGTTAGTGCCGTTTGCTTTTGTTTACTTTGGTCATGTGATGTAGCCTATGTTTTCTAGATACGAGCCTGAAAGCTTAAAATGAAAAAAAGATGACAACAGTAAACTGCACGCTTTATCATATAAAATATTTAACGAAAAAAATAGAAATGAAGACCGTGGAGTACCATGCGAAAAATATTTTCAGCTTTTATTTTAATAATTTCATAGCTAAATTTCTAATAGTTATTTTCTAACTTTGGTTTTACTATATGATTTTTACAAAATTATGAAGTCACAGTTTAGGTATCTGTAAACCATTTTTAAACCAATCTTCTCAAACATATCAGGCAAGTACTTGAACATAAAATGAATACCATTATTTTGTATGTGTCGTCAGCCTTTTATATTGGCCGATTTTTTATTTCTATTTCATAGCAATAATGTTATATCTGTTTAGACATGAAAATCTAGTTTAACATAATGGAGCAGAATCAATGTAACCCTGCGTGAATTTACTTAGATCTACAATTCTTTTTAAAATCAAAGAACATGATAAATAAATTGTACTGTATTTTAGTTTATATCTAAATACTGGGACAGTAAATAGATTTAATATTATCATTCTAAGTACTGTCAAGAAAAAGTCACAATTCGGACAAACGTTCTCTTGAAATATATCTATGCAGTACTTTCATTGTCAGTTGTGAAACATTAGTCTTGAATATGAGGACCTTGAACAGTAACAATATATTTCTATGGTAAATAGATGTTTATAAGCCTAGTAATAACAAGTGGATGTCGTATCAATGTGATCAATGGATTTGTAACTGGGGTTTTTGGTTTCAGCCTGTGGTATGAGGTCTATATCCCCCATTTCCCTTTAGGAAAAATCAGTGTCTCATCAAAATTCAATTAGTTAGGGTAGTTAATCAGATCTATCTTTTAGTTAGATAATTGAAGAGAAAGATGATTCTTTTCAAGAGCTGAGTGTCATCAAATGTTGAAATCCCTTACATGTAATGTGGACGTCACCTTGCCAGCTTCAGGAAGATATTTTATAGATATCTTTTTATCTTTTTGTTATTTCATTTTTGTTAAATAACTTCTAGATTTTAAAACATTGAAACAATTTTCTATCTGTGCTTATTTTTAAGTACGTTACCAAATTGACAATGTTTTTCAGCTCTGTGTAATTTAAACTTATTTAAAGGTCTTAAAAACTTTTTCACAGCCAATTATGAAATAAATAGCTCAGCTTAACGTTGCAAATGTCGTCTACTTTTCAAGTTAATTTCCACTGCTATTCTGATTGTTTGCTATTTGTCAAACCAGATGTTTATACTTTAAGGTAATCTATAGTTACCTGTAATGTGTTTTGCAACACTATTTTTCCCCAACAACCACACGATATCTTAAATTAAATGTACAACTTCACAATCATGTTTTTCTAACATATAGAAATACCACAGACCAAAAGAAATATTATATTTGATAGCTGAAAAGCTTCGGCTTATTTTGGTATCAAAAGCATATGGATTTAACATTATGAATAGATGTGACGAAGCATTGAAGACTGCTGTAAATTTCATGAATATTGATAACGTAAATTTTGAGGTAGATTTTTGCAAAACTCATTACAAGTAGCTATAAATACGATAGTTCCAAATGCCTTAAAGTGGTATCTTTCATATATTAAATCACAATTGATAACATTTTATATCTAAAATCTAAAGAATTGAAAACCAAGGAAATGTCGCTTTTTTTTTGACTTAGGATATCCAGTATTTGAAAAGTGCCTTAACTAGTATAAACTTTTATATGGAATTTGCTGGCTAAAGTGGTAAGTTCTAATATTACAAATTATCAGTTGCATTTAAACTTTTTTTGAACTAGATATCCTCTTGAAGAACCTCAAGACTTTATTATCATTGCTATTTTGGTTTAAAAGTTTATGATTTCAATTACTGTTAATTGCTATTTTTAATGTGTTTCGGTGTAATTACACCACCAAGTTTAACACTATTAGTCCTTCTAAGCCGCGAACATAAATAATCATCAAGGGTTATTACTGCACGATTCGTCTTCTGTAAAGCGTACTAATTTGATGTTACTCATTTTTTTGTAACACCTTTTTGTTTCTGAAATAGCAACTATATGTAGACTCTAGTTTATATCGTGACAACTTGTCAAAATGACCATCAAAACATATTTTAGCTTAACTCAATCTCAAGCTTATAAACCATGTTTGACATTGAATAATATACCAGGCTTGTAACTTAGCCCAAGACTGTTAATAAAATGTTGAATTTTATTAATGTGATAAATGAAAAAGAATTAAAAGGATGTAATCAATATTATGAAGTTCTAAAATAACCAGGATGAAAATGCAGATAACATATGGAACTTGAAATCAGGAATATTAAGATATTACAAAATGTTAATAATGACAACAAACATATACCAATCATAAATATCAACAAGACCAGTGTTTTATCACTAAACAGTAAAGTGTTCAAGTTATTTCAATTTGGTTTGTTATTCAAGTCATTTTGACTTTGGCCGTTATAGCAGTTGAGCTTCTGCCATCACAGCTTTGTTGCTATGTCAGTTAGCCTCCCAACTCTATCCATTCTTACATATAGCACTCGTTACTGCGCATGAAGTGTCTTAACAAATTATGCTGTAATGAAAAAAAACGATACAAAGGTATAAGACCTGATCCAATAGAGTTGTATTTAAAGAGTGAAATTAGTGATTAGGTTATAGGAGTATATTTATATCCTCTTCATAACGGGTCTGGTGATTTCAGCAAGTCAATAACTATATATGATTGAGAGATGTAATCAAGATTCTATGCAAATGTGCAAAGTTGTGAACACAATTAAGCTTTTTCTTGTTGACCTAGTAGAAGGAAGGTGTGACGGTACACGTTGAGACATAACGTTACTCTCTTGGCACAACCAGTATCCCTTCTGATCACAAATAAATCAATTGGCTAGTAGAGTGATAAGAAGAGCGGAGACAACAACAATCGATAAATGAGCAGCAAAATCACATATGACCGCGACAAAACTATCACTGGAGATCATGGGTTTACAGATATTAGTTTCGACCCCATGAGACTTATGTAACCTGGGGTACAGTTGCAGATACAAAATATTTGCCTGAAAGTTTACTACTTTTAACCATAACGAGCCATTAAGAAAAATTATGTGACAGATATACCAATTCTATGAACTAACGCTTTTAAAAATATCGGGAATCCAACTTAGCTTTGAAGCCTTACCAAAAGTAACCGAAAACAAACAATTTCATACCACAAAGAAAAGCTTGGTGTTCATATTTGTGTTTGACCTGACTAACAGTTTATGATGCCATAGGCCATAGTTTTAAAGTATGAACACCGAATGATATTGAATGACAATTTGTAGTTAAACTGTAATATCTAATTAAAAGCTCAAGAAAGAACGACGTGATTAGTTGAACTACATGGTATCAATAAATATTTTTCTAAATATAGCTGTCTTAAGATAGATTTACTTATCTTATAAAGGCACAAAAAAAAAATCAATTTGGTCAACGCAGAATTGATATTTTTCAATTTTAAAAATGAACGGGTAAAATTGAGTTTCAAACTGAAGGATTTTATACATTGAATCTTTTTGGAAAGGTTGTAACCAACTTTTTATTGTCAGCAGCCCGAGAATAAACTACATTTTTTTTTGATCCGCAGGTTAGCTGCAAGTCTATCTCAGGGACATTATTCTAAGTTTGAAAAGACTGAAAAAAACTCATTCAATATTTTGGTCTTAAGTTGTAGTTTAAACAGAAAACAATATTCAACAGAAAAACTAAAAATAACACATTAATTTGTTACATGTACTTATAAAACATATGAATTGGGCATATATAATGGTGAAAACTGCGATAAAATAATTTCCCTTATTGAAAAAAGTAGAATATAAGGCTGGCTGCTGACAACTAGATATCAGAAACAAGTCTTTGATGTACTAAATATAATTAAAAGAAATGGTGGATCAACCACTACTAGACAAGTATCCAAGCAATCAAAACAAAAAAGAAAATTGGTCTGACAGATATTATAAGAAGTATGTTTCTTCTATTATTCCTGTAGAATTGGGGTTTTTGGATTGAGAACCGTGATGTAAATCGATAATGGAAATCAGCTAAGGCTGAGCCATTCATAGGCACGATATTAATGAAGCGAAATACAATCGACTAAAAAATTATAAACTAAACTATAGATACCTGCCTCAAAGTATTAATTTATTTTTGTCACAATCCGTTAAAACGTAAAATTTAGTTGCTAGTAAAAGAAATACATTCTTGGACTCATAACTTACAAAAATTTGCTTTTCGTAACAATAATAAATGATTTCATGTAAAGATGAACCAGTGATCACCTGAAAGATATTGACATTCGTAGAATCGTGGGAATCAAAAAGAAACGTTACTGGTAGTTGAAGTTGTAGGTTGCTCGATTGTAGCACAAGTAAGCTGAGTTTCTTATATTTTCAATTGTTTGAACGATTCCCAGAGCTTTCTGAAAAAGCTTTATGAAAGAAAACATGTTTCAAAATAATTTTCCTTAATTGTTAAATTAAAAAAACCTGCAGACTATAAATACTAGCAAAATATCCAACCATTTCAAGATTTTGTTTTTGAAAATCACATATTTATAAGTTCAAATCACCACTCACAAATTTCTTTTTATTATTATTATTATTATCCAATCTCAATCGTTTTTGTCTCTTTTTTAATTATTTTATTAAACTCTTATTGATGAAACCTCAAGCTGTTGTGCTTCAGTTAAGTTGCGTGGCTCTTGCAGTCAGTGGCATTGCTGATGCTCATATTCTTGGCTTTGATAATAGCGATGAGTTTATTTTGATTCCTACAACCGGATCATCAAAAACTTCTGCTTGCTTGAAATCATGCATCAGCCATGTTGCCCATATTAATGAAGGATTGTGCGATCATACGACCAAGGTTGGATGTATCTGTTCAAGTCCTCATCCTAATGTTGTTCGCAGTCAAGTTGTATCCTGTATGCAAAATTGTCCATCTATGGAACCCAAGGATGTCTATCTGGCAATAATTGCATACAACGAAATATGCAAATCAGTCCTCACCAAACAAAACTCACCGTCAAGTGACATGGCTATTGGGGCATTCAGCATTGATAATGTCGAGCGTTATTTATATATCGGACAAGACATCAATTTTGCTCAATTGAAAAAAAAGCGTCAGGAAGCGCCCCCTCCTGGGGAGATTCCTCCTGTTCCTCCTTCTGACCCACCAGATCCCGATCCACAAGACCCTGACCCTCAAGATCCAGATCCTCAAGAACCTGACCCTCAAGACCCTGACCCGCAGGATCCTGACCCTCAAGATCCTGACCCTCAAGATCCTGATCCTCAAGATCCTGATCCTCAAGATCCTGACCCTCAAGATCCTGATCCTCAAGATCCTGACCCTCAAGACCCTGACCCGCAAGATCCTGACCCTCAAGATCCTGACCCTCAAGATCCTGATCCTCAAGATCCTGACCCACAAGATCCTGACCCACAAGATCCTGACCCTCAAGACCCTGACCCGCAGGACCCCGATCCACAAGATCCTGATCCGCAGGACCCTGACCCTCAAGAT
>Ga0160505_100374_pt1 | contig 27516 bp, 13 predicted proteins | sample DIDeMG_FD_108225 | JGI IMG/M metagenome (GOLD analysis project Ga0160505, IMG submission 108225) | Enriched chicken feces microbial communities from UW Madison campus, WI, USA - DID2874_E49_Stillage MG | ecosystem: Host-associated > Birds > Digestive system > Large intestine > Fecal ... | reverse complement strand
CTGACCCTAACCCACTAAATGTCATTTTCATCAAGTTGTGCCTGAACCCATTAAAAAAACAATTCACTAACGGGGTTTCTCTTTCTCTACCAAAAAAAAAAAAAAAAAAAAGACGAATTTGAAATTTGAAAAAACACCATTTACACATGATTATTAATAATACTTAATTATGTAAGTATTTGTCAGTAATAATTTTAAGTACCAGAAAAATTACCCAAGTAGGGTTAATGTATTAAACGGCATTTCTTTTTTTAGAGTTTCCTTTGCACTATTTCTATGTTTTATATTCCAAGTCACTTCATGTGTTGTGTGTTTTAAGTTCAAAGTGACAACTATGATGTCATAACCCCTCTTCCCCAAGATTTATATTCTCATTACAGTTGGACCATATCAACGGTTCACAAAGCCTCGCGTTAAAAAAAGAAACTCTCTCTCTATAGGGGTTTACCCAGAAAGTAAAAAAGAAATTCTGTGAGTATTGTGTCTTGGTTAATAATCCCAAGGTTTTAGTAGTAGTAATATCCTGTTTATTTAGGTGTCTATGTAATTAAATACTGAGAAGACATCAGGCTTACCTGGGTCTGGGGCAATTTGTAACGCACCTGTACTCAGAGGCGAGGAAATTCCGGGAAGGCCGGAATTCTCCCATGAGCCGCAAGACCTCCTAAGAGATCCGGTAAGCTGGCTTTAAGCGGACTAGGAAATTCTGAAAACCCATTTGATGCGGTCGATTAATTACCTAGATAGATAGATAATCAGTTTATTGTCCTTACATCAAATAGTTACATACAAAATTACAAAACAAAATGACATACAAAGAAGACATGAGATTTCAAAAACATTTGTCTCTATGAAACTGGCAAAGCAGCGGTGTCAGCGCGCGCAATAAGTTCAGACATTCGATGGCGCCGAATATGTACTAGATTAGGGCCACTGCTTTTCTACAAAGCTAATATTCGGGTACCCAGTAACTAAAAACATTTGAATATAATTCTGAATCATTACAACATCTTTTTATATTCATTTCTTTAAACAACAGCAAACAAAACTAACGTGCATTTCAAAAAAACACAAAATTAACATGGAGATGGTTTCTATATTTTTCTCCCAAAAAATTAGGCCTTGCTGGGCAGGGTCGTGCCATTTTCAGCTGACACAGTCGACGAAACACCTTCGACATCCTCTTCCAGAATATCACCTTCATCAAACTCCTGGGGGATGAAAAGGTTCATGAGGAGGCCAACAAAGCCAGCAATGGCAAAGCCAGTCTCCATGACCAGTTCAATTGCCTCCAAGAAGCCCTTGAGACCATTATTGTCACCATCATAGGTGAAAAAGAAGGCAAACCAGGTGGGTACCATCGTGGCACCAAAGCCAAACACAAGCGAAGTGGTCAGCACAAAGCGATCACGGCGTGTAAAGGGAGTAGTGGAGATGATACGAAGACCCGAGACAGCCACAGATGTAAACAGGAACGTTGTCATACCGCCAAGCACGGCCTCAGGAATAGCAACAAGAGCAGCAGCGAACTTGGAGAAAACGCCCATAACGATAAGGAAGAAGCAGCACCAATAGCCAACCATTCTGTTGGCACACTTGGTAAGAGAAATAACACCGTTGTTTTGCGCAAAGGTGGACATGGGAGTGAGAGTCATAAGACCAGCAAGAATGCCAATGAGACCATCAGCAAGAACGCCACCTTGAATACGAGAGTCATACTCATCACCCTCGACCGGGAGTCTGGAGACATCGCATGTAGCAGTTACATCACCAATTGCCTCCATCATGAGAACAATATATACAGCCAACATGGGTAAAACTGCCGGACCATAAATGGAAAGTTTGAAGGTGTGGACCCAGACAAAAGTAACAGCGGGGGCAGAATCAATGGTTGATTTATCAAAGTAGCCTACGGCACCAGCAATGATGCATCCAACAAGCAGGCCGACAACAACAGCACAAGACTTCATTATGGGGGCACCCCATTTCTCACAAAGAATAATAGTAACATAGACAGAGAAACCAAGGCCAATAAACTCAGCCGAGCCCCAGGGAAGAGGATGAGGTGCGTTAATGTTGGGGCACATGGAAAACAAACCAGTTTCAGGACGAGATTTGCAACCTCCAGAGCCACCCGCCCACTTTTGAAACCCAGTGGCAACGAGCTTGATACCAATAAGCAAAACTACGGGGCCAGTGACAATAGGAGGAAAAATCTTACGAAGAAGTCTGGCCGGCATGAAGGAAAGTGCCACTTCTAGTAGACCGCATAATGCTGACGTACCAATGATAGCGCCGTATCCATCCGGGCAGGGCAAAAATGATCCATCCTGAGCAACAGGACAAAATCCCTTGGCGTACATTTGGGGCATCGCTCCGGAGACAATAGTGATTGTAGCAAATGAGGTGCCTACCACGGAAATGAGGCCAGTTCCAATATAGTATTTAGTGAAGGGAATGTAGAATCTAGATATCTGGATCATGGAAAGAATACCGCAGGTAATGAGTGAAGCAGAGACAAGATACTGTGTGGTAGCAGTATCCAGATTAGCTGCCAAACTAATAATGAGAGGCGGGGTCACAATGCCGGCAAGCATGGCGAGAGAGTGCTGGAGACCAAGAACAGCGCCAAGTACAAGAGGCATTGAGCCATACAAGGGGAAGAAGGGCTGAACAACATGCTTTTTTTTCATAAAGGGGAGTTGAGGAGTAAATAGATGGGCATAATTATAGTCGCCGATAATGCCATCTTTGGTGGTAAATTTCTTGTAGACTCTGCGAGCGGCAGTGGCAACGTCGAACTTCTTTTTGGGGTCGGGCTGGGGGACAGCAGCGTCGTCAAAAGTGTTGGTCTCCTGAATAGGGTATTGGGTTTTATTTTCTTCCATGATGCTAAGAGAAATGTGAAATTGCGTATATAGGGAAGAAATGAATCAAAATGATAAAAAGAGAAAGGAATTTTTTCAACCTAGGGAAGATGGAGGATATATACTTTTTTTAACACTTGATTTATGGTAGGAATGGCTATTTGGAATTGGCATGGCGTCGATATGTTGGTAGTAGCGCTGGTGGACACAAGTGATAACGATAAGAAAGAGAAAAGAAAAAAACAGGAACCAATCATTCCGATATGAAAGAGAAAGCAGAAATCTCTTGGATTGAAGACGACCTTTTGCAGGTGCTTGTTCTGGACCTCCCCGAACAAGACAACGTTGCCTGCAAGTTTTCTGTTAATTTCATATCAGCGCCAAATCATAAGCTGCAAATGAAACCTTTCGGTTTACACCGCGTCTTGGCAAAACAGCAAAAAAAAATTTAAAAAAGAAAGGAAAAGTAAAAATCTAAGGTTAATTCAAAGTTTAAAAAAGAGCAAAAATATTAGATATGCATCATACAAAGTGGCTACTACCTTGGTAATTTTTAGGAAACCCATGATTATCAGTTCTTTTTGGTTTTTTTAATTGTGTCTTGTAGAATCACTTTGATTTTTTTTCCTGCCAAGACCTTTTTGGGGAAAATATGGTCGCCTGGTGGCTGCCCTTGGATGACTGTGGGAGTCACTGGTGTGGCTTCTTCTTCCGTCTTACCTGTCGCGCTGAGGCTACCGATCCCCCCTAAGTATTTCTTTGAATGAAAACTTGGAGCCAGTTTCAAGTGAAACCTGACACATGATGGCCAGCTTACCGGACTTCTTTGGAGGTCTTGCGGCTCATGGGAGAATTCCGGCCTTCCCGAATTTCCGCGCCCACGGGTACAGGCCCGTTACAAATTGCCCCAGACCCAGGTAAGCCTGGTGTCTTCTCAGTATTTAATTTCATAGACACCTAAATAAACAAGATATTACTACTACTACACATGATGACCATAGCCTGTATCCCAAAAGGACTTTTCACGATGAGGATAAAGACCCAGTCGGACTTCCCCTAAAAAGTTTAAATAAAAATTTGTTTATCGATAAAGAATATTTTATAAAACAATTGAAGAAAAACAATGCCGTCGGCTTTATATTTTTAAATTCTATCAATCGCAGGGATCAATGTAGAAGAATTTTAGATTATAGATCTCTTCATGCTTCTATCCCTATGTAAGGCTGTAAAACTTTGTTACAGATTCGTCTGTAAACATACAAATGACGCATTAAAATCTGGTAGATCTTGTATTATTTTTCTTTCTCTTTTTTTGTTTTTCAGGTCTCCAGATTTATTGTCTAGTACGGTTATGTAAAAGCCCTGGTCAGAAACACTTGCCAGTAATTAAATTCTGTTAATATATTAAATTGTAGCCAAACTTCAGCCGTCATTACTTGTAATTTCCAACTAGTAAAATAGCTGATTAATAATTGATACCTTGCAAATCCATGACTTCTATAAATCTTCTATTTACTAGAAAAAATCATTCACAAGGTTTCATATGCTCAAAAGTTCAACCGTCAAAATAATAATAAGAAAAGACTAAACTGGGTTTGTAGTAAACCCAAAACAAAAAAAAACCTACAAGTAGGTTCTGTAAAAATTTATATCAACCTGCTATGTGATCTTTTCTTGTTGTAGTTAAATAAAGTTAACCGTAATTTATAACCAGAACTGGGTTCAAAAGAGTTTATTATAACCAAGCCAAGAGTCTTGTCTCTGAAGTGGTTGTTTTAACCATTAATCCTGTGGTTTATACTAGATTAATGCCTATTTTGGGTAGTGATTTACTTGTTTCTTAATACATATCTCTTTTTGTTTATTAATATAATAAAAGCGTGTATTTTTATTATGAAAAACCTTGGGTTGTTGGGTTTATTCATAAATAAAATTAATTCTATTCGTGTATTTGAGTGTGCTAATTCATGTGACCCCGGGCGCTCTAATGATTACCCTTATTCTAATGTTTAATATACACCTTATCTGTTTGTTATCGATTACGCGGGAAATATTGGGCTAATTAGGCAAGCGTATGTGCGTGCGTCAAGGAATAGAATCTCTCATTTCGGTTTGTTTTTTTTTTCTTGTTTTTTCGTAACCAACGGGGTAAAAAAATTTTATCGTTTGTCACGTGAAGGTTCCCCACACGGGATTATTAAGCTCAGGTCCTTCTGCTGGTAGGCTTCTAGGTAATCCTAAGTTTATTTAACTGCAAGTAGGAGTTAGATAGGCACGGGGATAATACGTTGTAGGTGAGCCGTGACTTACAGAAATTTTAGGCTTTTGAAGCGGCCTGTGTTTAAGATGCTCCTTGCAGTGGTCTTTGTCTCTACGAGTCTAAGTGTCTTCTTGGAGACAGCGTTAGTCAGCCAAGTAGCCGGCGGACCTCATCAGCTTGTACTTACAAAGAAAGCGAGAAGCTCGTCGGTTCTAGATTTCTAGCCAGTTTCTTCTACTTTTTTTGTCTCTGGTAGCTGATGGCTAGTGATTAATCCCACATTTTGGCGTTACGCAATTGGTGGTGTAGCTTCTGTCGTACTGAGAAGTAGGTTTGCTTCTCGGTAAGTTTCTGGTCTTGAGTTGATTCTCGTTATTTCACTGAAAGAACCCCCTATCATGTAGCGTTGTAAGTTTCCTCTGTGATCATTCTTCCAATTCTAACCACTCTCGCCATGTGTAGCTTTCAGTCCGACGCCCATCGTGTTTCTTGTTTATGATTATGTAATCTTGTAATATCTGGTCTAGGGACTCGGGAGTCTGACCTGTACTTTGGTACGGCCACCTGCCTCTGGTAGGGGTTGCCGTGACACCCTTTCACAGCAAATTTCACACATCAAAAAGATATATAGGCTAGTGCTGAATTATCGAACAGATGACTTCCTGAACAATATCGTTGTAAAACATCATCAAGGTTAAAAAAGTTTTTGATTGAAATAAAAGTATTTATAAATCAACGGAAATCTGTAGCATCTCTATAACTTTTTGATAAAATGAAAGAAGAAACCCTCAGAAAAGCTGTGGAAGCATTTCTTTTACCAGAAAGAAAGAAAAGTTGAAGAAAAATTATCAAGGAATATGGAATATTCCCTACCACTTTTCACGACAGAGTCAATGGAGGAAAGCCCAGAGCAGAGGTCCATGAAAACAATTAGGCGCTGTCCAAATATCAAGAGCAATTCCTGGAAGGGTATTTGATATTTTTGGCTCAAAAAAGACTCCCCTGAGCCGAATGGCGACTAAAAGACTCGCTGAAAATTTGAAGAGCAATTTGGACTCAAAAGCCACACCTGGGCCGTTATTCAACAGCTGGCTTCTAGGATTTTTGAGATGGTGCAAGTATTTGAAATTGAATAAATGTAAGCACTTGGACATGCCAAGGGTCCGAGAGAATGTGGGACACTTGATTTCGCAATTTTTTATGTTATACATAGACTATGTCAACACCTACAACATCCTCCCGGATGACATATGAAATCTCGATGAATCTAGGTTCAGAATTGGGGATTCAACAATAAACATTCAATACTTGGTCCCCATTAGTGCATCTAGTATTGTTTTTCAAGACTTTTCTGAGCTAGTAACGGTATTAGAAATGATTTCAAGAACTGGCAGGGTAAGAAACCTTTCTTCATCTACAAGGAAGTTCATCAGATAGAAAACTGGTTTCCTGCTGTTATTACTGAAGAATATGATTGCGCAACATTTCCTTCAGGTTTTATAAACGAGCATATCTTTAATGAATGGGTTTCAAATCACTTTCCTGCACCTAAAGACAAATGGTTACTCCTATTGATGAATTAGCATCTGTCCCACACACTAGACCGAGTTATCGCCACAATTATCAGCAAGAAGATCATTCCTTTATACTTTTCTGCTCATATGACTAATACTCTTCAACCTCTAGACAGATCTTGTTTTGGTCACGCAAAAATTCTGTTTAGAAGGCAGATTTTTCACATTTTTTGTGCTGTGTTGAGTCCCACCAAGGCACGCTTTTTTGGGACCTATACGAGTATCAGAAAAGAAGCATATAGTTCCAAAACTATTATGGAAAGTTGGAGAAGATGTGGATTATTAGAAAATTATCCAGATGTTGCATTGTGCGAGTACAGAAGACAGATGCATCATAATATTGTCACGCCTGAGAATCCTGTGCAAGAGGAGTCAGTGATTGTGCCAGAAGTGGAAAAAGATTCTATTCCAGCATCTCAAACAAAACTCAGAAAGAGAAAAGAGGGCTTGAAAATACTGAAGAGTTATTACTTTTTGAAACAAATGCTGCTTTGATGGAGAAGAATCGAAAGTTGCAGTCCGAAGTTACGAGACTTAAGAGGGATCTGGTCGAAAGATTGTCTTTAGATGATATTACGTCAAGGAAACTAAACCTGTGTAAAACTGAATTAGAAGAGAAAAGAAAAAAGGGTTCTGGGAAGCAATTGCATGTACCCAATCCAAATTACAAATTCGTCCGAGCAGTTAGGATGGCTAATTCGGGACCGCACTCACAGGTTCAGCGGACGGACCCTGTCACAACTTCTGACCCAACTATAGGTTCAAAACAAAATTAAAACATAATATTCTTGAATATATTTACTTTTCTATTCTTTTTCACCAAAAATATATAATCTTTAAAATATAATTTTGTATATAGCGTTGATAATTATGTGTTTTGTTGGTTTACATATAAATTAAAAAAAAAAAAAGTTTGTTCGGGGAGTCAGCACTAGCCTATTGTAACGAGGGACAATTCAGTTAAAGGTTTTAAAAAAAAACATAATTTGATATAATTAAAAACAGAAGTCTTAAGAGAACAACGGTCAAACGATATTAAGTGCCATAAGCTAGTTGTCAAGGATGCTGTCAATTCGTCGACTTTAGCTTTTTCTTTACACTTTTTCGCACTACTCTCCAAGTCCATAGAGCCTTGTGCTATAAGATCAGAGAAATGATCCCAATCTGCGTTTTTGAAGTTGAAACCCCCACCAAGTGTGTTGAACTCAAGATGAGGTTCCATTCGACCATCTCTGGCAAAGCCAGTTACGTCTATACTCCAAAACTGTAGATAGTGATCACTACCTATATCTTCGCTTTCCAAGAAATCACAAAAATTAACGTCTTCACTTGCAAAGACTAGATCAATGACCGTTTCGCCCTGTATATAAGTAGGGATGTCAGGCTCTGAAAAAAGAAAGAACCCATGATCATCAATCCAATCTATCCATTCCTTTGAGAGAGCTTCCACAGCATTTGGGGCAACCCAGCTTTGCCAACTAGGATGGTGGATGTTGAAATCACCTGCCACCACTCGCGGTGTACGCTCTCTCGTACCAGCTATCCTCATGAAGGTTCTCAAAGGTTTTGTAGTTTCGGCCATTCTGTTGTAAATATTTGTAACTTCGATGTTGTTGATGCTGATTGTCACCATATTTCTGCCAGTTAAACTGCTGACTTTGAGTATCTGCATACGTCCTAAAACCTTTCGCCTCACATAAGTGACGGCTCTGGGTTGTTCATCATCACCTAGATCATCTGCCATAACACGCGCCCAGTTGTTATGCTTTTTGTTCTTGAACCAAGCCTCAGGTTCTTGAATTAGTAGTAGATCCAAGTCCATCTCAAATAATTCGTCTATGAGTTCACTTTTGTTGTGACAATTCACTTGACCTACTTTTAGGAGTCCTTTCGATGTTCTTTGGATGTAAAGTAAATATGGCATAATACAATAAGGGCCAATGGTAGCTGGGCTCGTCAGTCCAGCTCCGTTACACCTATAGTTTTGAAAAAGCTTCAACTAACTTTTTGTCATGCAAAAATTTATGGTCTCTGGCGGGATCGAACCGCCGATCCTCGCGTTAACTGCTAGGAGTTGTATTAGCACGATGCCTTAACCAACTGGGCCAAGAGACCATTTATATATTTGTAAAAGGTTGACTTCAAATCTATTTTCTTATTCTATTCTTAATTTTCGCCCTCTTTCCTAATTGAGACATTTCCTTACCCTTAGCTACACGTTATCTTAGATTAGTTTAGTTTATGTAAAACCTTCCTTGACTCTTCCTTTCAAAAGGTCAAGCGTTAGTGATCAGAAATTGAGATTATATAGTTGTGTGTGTGTATTAACATTGTCAAGAATTCGGCGCCATCGAATATCTGAACTCATAACGCGCGCCGACACTGCTATCTTGACAGTCTCATAGAGACAAACGTTTTTGAAATCCCATGTCTTATTTATATGTCATTTTGTTATATAATTTATTTGTAACTATTTGATGTAAGGGCAATAAACTGATTTTCTATCTATTTGTACGCCGCTACTTTGCCAGTCTCATAGAGACAAATGTTTTTGAAATTTCATGTCTTCTTTGTATATCGTTTTGTTTTGTAAATTTTATGTAACTATTTGATGTAAGGACAATAAACTGATCATCTATCTATCTATCTATTTGTACGCCGTTTGTTTTATAACTGTGTTTGTGTGTGATGTAAGGCCAATAAACTGAGTATCCATCTATCTATTGGATTTATTTGGGTTAGATGTTACCCCAACTCTTGTTTCTTTTTAGGTAATGTTTTGCCGGTTTGATCCAGTGCTATATCAAGGCTTCCGGCGGAAAGCCGCTTGGCAACTTGGCCTAGGAAAAAGTGGAATTTTTCTTTTTCTTTTTTTTTTTTCCATCATCACAATATTTTGGACTCTATGTCTTCTTTATATATCATTTTGTTTATAATCTTCTAAGGACAATAAACCGATTATCTATCAAGCAAGAGTAAAGATAATTATATCAAAACTGATTATCCATCTATTTATCAGGTTGATTTAAGTTGGATTTTTCTTCCAACTCTCGTTTATTTTTTTAGGAAACGTTCAGCCGGTTTGGCCCAGTATTTTCCATAACTTCCCGCGGAAAGCCGGGTTGGCAATTTTGCTTTCAAGAAAACAAACGTTCTTTTTTCTTTTTCTTTTTTCTCATCAACACCAAAATATATTGAAATGAATGTCTTATTTGTATATCATTTTGCTGGTAATAATGTAAGGACAGTAAACTGTTTCTATATCTGTCTATCATCAATATCAAAACTTCTTGACTAGCTATCTATAAAAACTAGCTAAGCAGGAATGAAAAATCTATTTTAAAACTGATTATTCATCCATATATCAGGTTTATTTCAGTTAGATTTCATCCAGACTGGTGTTTCTTTTTAGAAAACGTTTGCTCGGCTTGGCCCAGTGTTATCCCAAGACTTCCCGCAGAAAGCCGCCTTGGCAACTTTGCTCACGAAAAAGCGGACTAGTTCATTTTTCTTTTTTCATCAACATCAAATTTTTTTGGCTAGCTACCTATGAAACTAAACAAACAAGAGTAAAAATTTATGAAAAGAATCTTGCTTTTCATGGGCTAGAAAAAACCAATATGCGTAGCATTCTATAAAACAAATAAAAGGAGTGGGAAATAAAACCCCTATTAAACAAAACTTCTTAGGCTTTTTGGGGGTAAGGAATTTCACTTTGAACAACCTCTTGAGAGACACCCTCAAGCTCTTCGTCGTCAAGAATGTCTTCGTCATCAAATTCCTGCGGGATAAGTAGGTTCATTATAAGGGCCACAAAGCCGGCAACGGCAAAGCCAGTTTCTAAAACAAGCACAATTGCATCAAGGAATCCGCGGAGCCCAGTGTTATCGCCGCTATAGGTGAAAAAGTATGAAAACCAGTTGGAAACACTTTCAGCGCCAAATCCAAAAATGAGAGCGCAAGTGAGCACAAAACGGTCACGGCGGGTAAAGGGGATGTTTGAAACGATACGGAGACCCGAGACAGCCACTGACGTGAACAGAAACGTCGTCATTCCACCAAGCACGGGCTTGGGAATAGCAACAAGAGCAGCAGCGAACTTGGAGAAAACGCCCATGACAATAAGAAAGAAGCAGCACCAATAACCAACCATTCTGTTGGCACACTTGGTAAGAGAAATAACACCGTTGTTTTGCGCAAAGGTGGACATGGGAGTGAGAGTCATAAGACCAGCAAGAATGCCATTTAGACCATCAGCAAGAATACCGCCCTGGATACGAGAGTCATACTCCTCACCCTCGACCGGGAGTCTGGAGACATCGCATGTAGCAGTAACATCACCGATGGCCTCCATCATGCAAACGATGTAGACAGCAAGCATCGGCAAGACTGCCGGACCGTAAATGCTAAGCTTGAAAGTGTGAACCCATACGAAGGTGGCAGCAGGTGCAACATCGATGCCGTCGTGGCCAAAGTAGCCACAGGCAGCAGCAATAATACAGCCAACCAGCAAGCCAACAATAACAGCACATGAACGCATGATAGGTGCGCCCCATCTTTCGCAAATAACAATAGTAACAAACACTGAGAAACCCAAGCCAATAAACTCCGCGGAGCCCCAGGGGAGCGCATGAGGAGCGTTAATGTTTGGGCACAATGCAAACAACCCCTCGGGATGAGACATGCAGTCACTGTTGCCACCCGCCCAGTCGGAAAAGCCAGACTTGATGAGACTGGTTCCAATGAGGAGAACAACAGGACCAGTGACAATAGGAGGAAACATTTTTTGTAAAAGCTTAGGAGGGATAAATGAGAGCAAAACTTCAAGTAGAGCGCAGAGAGCAGAAGTGCCAATAATAGCACCATACCCGTCGGGACAAGGAAGCTTTGTTCCATCGGAAGCAGTAGGACATTTTCCATTTGCATACATCTGTGGGATGGCAGCAGAAATGATAGTGATGGTGGCAAAGGAAGTACCTACCAGCGATACTAAACCTGTGCCAATGAAATACTTTGTAAAGGGAATGCGGATTCTGGAGATCTGGATCATGGAAAGAAGTCCACAGGTAATAAGTGAAACCGACACCAGATACTGCTCAATTTCGACAGAAAGGTTGGTGGTACCGGCGATGATAATGGCGGGGGTAATAACGCCGGCGAGCATCGCCAGTGCGTGCTGGAGACCCAGAATCGCACCTAGCAGCAGCGGCATCTTACTATTAAGAGAGAAAAATGGTTGAAATTGAGGCTTCTTTGATTTAACGAAAGGGATTTTTGGCGTAAAGAGATACGCATAGTTATAATCACCAACAATGCCCTCTTTGGTTGTGAATTTTTTGAAAGCTCTGTGGCCAAGACTCTTGGCCTTGGCGCCAATGCTTTGAGGCGATACCAGTGGCGAAGGCAGACTATTGCTGTCGTCAGAGTTTGTAGTGGTAAAATTTTTATTGTCTTCCATGATGATCTTGGATATAATAAGTGGTAATTTGGATAAAAAGATGCATTCACAAAATGAAATAGAATTTTAGTTCTAGTCAAGACCAAGCGTATTTATATCTATTCAGATAACAATATAGCTATGGTAGGGGAGATGATTTGGATTGTTATCTGTTCCTATCATTTGTAAAGACAGTCATCCAAGAAAGAAAAGAAAAGAATTTTAAAAAAAATTTAAAATAAATAAAGTAAAAAAATTTCGGGTAGTTGGTTAATATCGGTTCCTAAATTTGGGTTTTTAACTATTCTGTCGAACGGAAAACTGACTTGGCCAAGACAAAAGCTTAGCGCTTTTAGCCCAGGTTTTGGTTCCAATATTATCTAGTAAACGCGATTTGTTAAAGTTAGTGCAAACCACAAATATTTATTATGTGAGATATAATATTAACCATTTCAACCACATATGATAAATGAATTACATCAGCAACGAGGGAATATCTTCTTGAGTATGACCCATGCGCGTGATAAAAAACGACTCTTTAGGGCTTAGTGGATAAAGAAAACTAGATTTATTGCAGTAATTTCTTTTTTTTTATTATTATTTTTTGTTTTTACTAGCAGCTTTTGGCAGCCATAGTTAAGTAATTTCAGACATAGGGCGAGCATTCTGACAAATGAAAACGACGTTGGCGTCTGATAAGGCAACGGATTTCGCCGATTTTTTTTTATTTTTTTGACAGGTTTTCAACTCATTTTAAGTATTCTTTATCTATCCTTTGGAGGTAACAAGGTCCTTTTACACAACACTAATTCGGTCTGTGTATCAAGCAAAATGATAATTACGTAATGACCTTTCTCAGGTTTTGCCAACACCTCAAGTACAATTGGCAAAAGAAGCCATCCATCGATTTGCAGTCTCCCGGATTTCATATCCTCTATTTAGATTATCAGGGGTATTCATCTACGGTATATAGTTTTTTCTTCATAATAAGAATTCAAATCTATCAAGAAAACCAAACTTCATATGCCAGCGAGTAAAATATGCGTTAATACCCGTATGTTTTTTGTTTCTGCAAGCCATTCCAAACGGTTGTGCAAACTGTACAAGTTTAAAGCTTGCATCAAACAGTCATTCAAGCATGCTTAGTTATATAAAATAAACCGACTAGAAGATTCATGAAAACATACCTTGTGTCAGTCTGGGGTTCACAGATTGATGGAGTATGAGATACTTCTCATATTTCAATATAACGATTACTTCTACAACCTTTAGATTTACTTCATCTATAAAAGAAAAACAATTTGTGATTTTTGTTCTACTGGTGGCATTAGACTTACAATCACTCATCTAATTAGTTTGAATATACGTGTGTTGTTTATACAGTATAGTCTTAACAACGGGGAGATCCCTTGCTCGCAAATGTAAGAAATGTTCAGGTAATAAAATTTTAGAGAGCTACTGATAATTCTCAAACATTCAGTTATTCTATGGGTACATGTATCTGGCAGAAATAGCAAGCAGCAGAAATCCGGAGTGTACAGTACATATAACTACTCATTATCTTTGTCATTTTCTTCAACTCTGAGCCATACATAGCTTGCCCAAATTTAACTTTTTGGCCCGTAGGCCACGAATTTCATACTTGTTTGAGGCAAAAGTAAAAAAAAAGGTCATGTCCGAATCTTTTAGATTCTATTCTTGTTAACTTGCGTTTACTTACTTTGGATGTGTATCTAACTAAAATTACCAACAACACTGTCGTATATACATGAAAGAACAAAAGAACGCATTGAATAATTTTTTTCACCGGTAATTTCTTTCCTTATCTGAAGAGTTTTGCAACGCCACACTGTGATCAAGCGGTTGTTCTGAATGTTGCTTAATATTTTTATAATTTAGTAGAGATATCATAATCTGCTTAGAAATTTTCAATAAGGGCAGAAAATCTAAGCTTCATGACGACACAATGTAATCTTTTTTTTAGACTTGAATAGTTTAAAATATCATAGTTTATAATGCCTTGGTAAATACATTAACTTTGCAAATTTTATGACTTAGAAGAAGCGAAATAAATTTCAATCTTGTTGAAAGCTGTAAAGCTCTGTATGGTACTTGGTAAACAGGATATTTCATGGCTTAACAGCACGAGTTATAGTTATATTCGCTAGTAGAAGTGCTAAAACGTTTCATTGATCAAAACTTATGAGTTACATTATCCTAAAGGTCTGTAAAGTCAACTAATTTTGACATTATAGTTCCTTTTTTTGCCCTTTTTTACTCTATTGTCTTCAAAACAATAAAAAGAAACCAAGCATCACTAACATTTAAGACATAATAATTTTCTATACTTCTTAGGGTTTTGCTGGTTGAGCCCTGACGATCCTCGTGGTATGTCAGTTTACGCACACGGAAGTTGGCCGTCATTCCAAGCCGAATAGTTATCGGTGATATCCGCATTTAAGCTTTTGTGAAAGAAAAAAACATTCTTTCTATTCCACACGCGTGTTTAATTTGATAAGGGAAAACAAAGAATACGCCTTTTATTTTCATGTGGGCCTAAACACTATACCACCGTAACATTAAAAAGAGTTTCTAACCGAACACGCTATCGATAGGGGATGCACATGTAAGTACTGATATCACAATCTATCCACGGCCTAGATATCCCACACATGCATGATTATGTCCACATAATTCATAACACCCCTGACACTGAAGAACATGGCATTGTCTTCTTGACGTTCCCCCACCGGCGCTGGAGTCCATGCAATTTGATCCCTGAGAAAGGTACTTGCCGTAACAATGTGATGCTTACTTATGTCTTTTTTCATACGGCCAGCTTCCTTTTTTTCCACACCTAGTTGGCAGCTGATAATCACAAAACAATGTTAGAGATTTAAGTACAGTCAAACCTCGCTATAGGGTACCGCGTTGAAGGGAGTACCTCACTAAAGGAATGAAATTTCATTGTCCAATTTAAATTTACATACGAATTTTCATAAAACTCGACTACTTGCAATAAGCAACCATTTTCATTTTTCCCATACAAAATTCCCTTTAAAGAGTAAAAAACTTTAATCTGTGGTTGTCTATCAGGAACAAAAAAAGAAAAGAAGGTCAGAAAAAAGAAAAATCAAATAAATATCAAATTTTCTCTCTGAAAAAACATTCCATGACTAAAATTACCTCTATTGCAATATTTGATGTTAATTAATGACCAAACAAGCTGCCATTACAAACTGTCAGTGATTAAATCTTTGTGCTCAACATTGTTTGAAACATTTTTTAACTGGAGGTTCAAGAAGGTCTTGATCTGTTAGTGATACCTAGTGTTAAGGAGGTCATGAATGCCGACCAGTTCCTAAATCCTGCCAAAGAGGAAGCTATAGATACAATAGAGGATCTGGATAACATTGTTACTTGTCTGTTCATAACTGGGCATGTAATTAGAGCGCCCGATACATTGACGGACTTGACTGTCGCTGACTTGGTTAATATTAGTCATTCAATGAGAATCCACGTAATCAACTTTATTTGGTTAAAAAGTGTTATAGCATCTACTGCCAGTATTATTGAGCAATTGTTTGTAATTTTGTATGTAGCCATTTGATGTAAGGACAATAAACTGATTATCTATCTATCTATCTATCTATCTATTATTATTAAGCAATGCGTGGTGTCTACATCGTATTATGATACCCCTTGCCCCATACACTGCAACTTCTCGTGATTCATAACTGTCTTCTGGGGGAATGCAATCATCAGCAAAAGAGTTGAGTTCTTCAACTGGCGGTTCGTTCATTATGCTTGATAAATTAATGGATGAAACTTAAAGTGTTTGGTGACAAAGCCTAAAAATTGTAGCTACAACAATATTTTGTAGACAAATTATGATCACATAAATAACCATAAAACGCATAAGGATTTACGTAAATAACCAAAATTTAACCAAATTAGTGGAAAAAAAGTCCGTCAATATATTGGGAGCCCTGAAAGAGTACTAAACTTGTCTAGATCTAGGGCTATTCCTGGAAGCGTCCATCATGGAAGCCGCCAAAATATAATCGCGATAAGAAATCTCACGAAGCTTTGCGAAACCTAATAGACACTGCATTTTGCTTCACGTGGTAAATGGCAACCAGATTATGAAATACCAGGTGAACTCCGCCAATACTACATCATCACTCAAACGGAGCGATATGGAGGAGATGTATCCCCCGATCCGCTGAAATCTTTCATAAGTACCGTGTTTCGTCGCACCTTCAGTAAGCTGTTTTAGCTTCATACTGGGCATGGTATTCTGGGAAAATATTTCCAAATGAGGTGCATCAGCGGGCAAAGTCACTATCACAAGTCTGGTTAGGTGAAAACAGTTAAACACATTCTCAAGCAGCATCCTTTGCATCCTGTACAGCGAGACCTTGAAAAAAGTTTCCCCGGAGTTTGATTCTTCTTGATAACAAGAGTCTTGGAACTGTAGCCAAGTTCTTAGATTTATTACCGTGGCTTTTTTGCTGATGGTTTGCTTGACTAGAGCAGCTGTTTAAGATTTTTTTGTGTTAATCTCTGGTATCAATCTACTTGGTGTTATGTATCGCAGCTTTCCCTTAACTCATGGAATTATTCATGGAAAATTCGGTGCTATCAAATATCTAAACTTATACTATGCGCTGACACCACTACCTTGCAAGTCTCATGGAGGCAATTGTTTTTGAAATTCATGTCCTCTTTTTATGTCATTTTGTTTTATAATTTTGTTGCTAACTACTTAATGTAAGAACAATAAACTGATTGTCTATTTATCTTTCTAGGGCTATTTTTAGGAGATTTGTGTCTACAACTGCTGAAACTTTGCAAAAAACTCTAGTATAAGCAACACTGTTCAATTGATAAAATAAAAAACAACGAAAGGCTGAATTCTATTTGGTATGATTTTTTTTACTGCAAATCCAAGCATAATTAACTGGGGTAATCTTTAGCAATACAAACTATCTTTTCCAAATCTGATATTTGACCCAGCAACAACTTTTTAGTAACTGTACGAAGATTTAGATCCAGGCACATATTCATATACTTTGGATCTCAGAACACCCTGGTGATCACACTACACCAACACTAAAACATCTTTTTTTCGGTTTAGCTTTAAATTCCAAAAATCTCATTTGTTTACTTTTCTTATTCAAATCTCGTGTAAGCGCTGAAGTAGTTATGGAAATTGAATGTCATCCTGGATATGTCTCTGACTGCTTATATTTTATTCATGAATTGCTTTTGGAGTTAACAATGTCTAAGCCGCTTTTGTAGTCTGTAGCTAACTTTTCAGTTCTTTCGATAGGAATGCAGTTTCTTATCAGTGCTGCAGTTCTAAATGATAGTTACGTTGATGGGGTTGCAGTAGCAAACGAAAGGTCTCCACAGATGTGACAAAACTGTGATCAAAATTATATTTTAATGGAAATTTAATTTAAGATATCATGCTTGGTTAGTACTTGTACTATGCATGTTACTAACATTATTATCATTGAATAGTACATTAAGCAGTAAGGCTATGCCAGATCACACACAATACATATATTATATTTTTTTTCTTAATATGATATTGATAATACAAATCCAAGTTGTAACATTTGCTATATGGTTTATTATCTCTAAATAATTTTGGTATCTTTGACCGATAAGAAAAAATTAGGTCTTCAAGTCATCTACAATAGTGTAATTATAAACATTGCTATTGTAATAGAATCCTGATTTATCAACTAATTATTGCAGACGATAAACTCGTAGCAGTTCTAAATGCAAACTAACATAAATTAAATGTCGGAACAGCAGCAATTCATATTTATATAAAGCACGCTGCCCATAAAATTTCAGACAGACAGTATTGGAAATTTTTGGGAAAGAAAACTGAAATGTAATGTCAATAAATATGTTGCAGATAAACCCTTCCTTAATACTATCAAGCCACCTTTAATTGTTTTGTTCTTGATATATACTTCTCAAATTCTTTTTTTTTTTTGTTAAGGCTCCGGCCTGGGAATTATTCTTGATTTATTTTTACACACTCATTTTGATCATTGTTTATCATGGCTCTTGTTAACCAAAACTATTTAAATGCTTTGACTTTTTTGTTGGCATAGTCTGATTGTATAATATCAAAACATAGATTTTTGGATTCAGAAGGGCACTAACCATTTACAATTCAATACTTTATCTGACTCCAAACAGTTTATTACGGAGATCTCTTTTTAAAACCAATTATGGGCTAAGAGTTCGAGGTTCCATTTACAACCACCTTGGAAAGGCTTTTTCTATGTTGGGTTCTAAGAAATAATTGTATTTATGATAATTATTAAATTGTAGATCAATAGCTTCTTTTTTCTAAAGCTTTATCAAAGACCTTTGTTGTTCACCTAACATCGTCAGGCACTGTTTTTACTTCTAAATCATGGTAACAAGGCTTACAAATCTGCCTGCTTTTCTGAAACCGTTGAAAGAAATGAAAAAAAAAAAAAAAAAATTATTTAAAGCCACTATTTGAAAACTGAATGTTTAGTTTAATTGATTTTGCTGACCTTCTTTTTAAATTAGGGCTTTCTAATAATTGACATATAAAAATAAAGGCTTTAGGGTCCGCTATCAGGTTTATAGAACGGCGTGTTTCTCTTTAACACAATTCTTCCCTATTGGTATTGCGTTTGTGCTGCTCTTTATTCAACCATTTGTTTCCACAGCAACCATGTCCTATTGCGGTTAAAAGTAAACAAAAGTGTGCCAGTGCTCAATTGTTAAAATGGTAAAAATGTCAACACACAAAAAGGAAAATCAATTTCTTTTGTTCTTTTTCTTCCTGATCAAGTTACAACAAACAAACAAATCTTTAAAAAAAAAATAAACAGACATTGTTTCTCTGTTTCTTCTTCATCTTCTGTTTGGTCTCAAACCATTCCCCGTCTTATTACTTGTAGTTGCCAACACCTCTTCAATTCAACATACTAATATAATTACCAACAGCATATAATCAGTTTGGCAACTTTTGTCTCGTCATGAACTATACCCACGATTATTCTGCTTCTCCTGAGCGGAATCATGAAGACTATGACCGCATACGAGTGCTAGATTCACCAAGCCGCTACCTACCATCTACACCAACACCCGATCACTATGATGATCTGGGGTCGCCATCGCAATACCCACCCCATCCTTCTTCACCATTACCGTCTCCACCCAAGCATCATGCACATCTTGTTGTCTCTCAAGATGAGGTCAATCTTCTCAAAAACTCAACACAAAGACAATGGCGTACCCTGGGCTCGTCAACAAATGATGATCTGTATCTACCAGGAGTCACAGAGGATGTGGAGGAAATTGCTGGTCTCCCTAGCCGTATCCGGCTGCAGAAGCTGGAAGACAAAAAAACACACAGAGCTTACAATAACTGGATGGATAAGCAACGTATTTCTGTCCAAGCCTACGAATATCTCTGTCACATTGGTGAGGCAAAAGAATGGATTGAAAGATGCATTGACGAAGATGTTCCTTCCATTGTAAAGCTAGATGAAGCACTGCGAGATGGCGTCATTCTTGCAAAGCTCACTCGAGTGTTTTCACCACATCTAGTGCCTAGGATCTTTCAATCACCCAAACTCCAGTATCGACACACTGATAACATTAACTTTTTTTTTAACTTCTTAGATGAGATGGGAATGCCAGATGTAGGTCACCTTTTGTTTTCCTTTTTCCAATTGTTTCTGACTAACCCTCTGATAGCTATTTACATTTGAACTCACAGATCTTTACGACAAAAAAAATATCCCCAAAGTCATATACTGCGTTCACGCTCTTGGCTTTATTCTTTCTGCTCAGGGCTTAGCGCCTCCTATCATCAGTCTGGTGGGTAAGCTTGAGTTCAGCGAAGATGATATTCAGAAGACTCAAAGAGGTCTTGATGCATCAGGTATCAAGCTCCCTAATTTCAGTGAGATGGGTGCTCACTTTGGCGAACCTCAAGTACCCCAGCTGACGGAAGAAGAAATTATCTTTCAAGCTCTCACCGAATGTGAATATGATATTGTTCAGCTGCAAGCTATTATTAGGGGTTATCTCTTACGACAGATGCTCTACAATGACCGCTATATTTTGAAGTCCTTGCTAGGCCCCATTATTGCATTACAATCAATTATTCGTGCTAAAAACTCGCGTAAAGTTTATGCATCCTATGTTGATGATATTAGCACCGCTATCCCCATAATTTCCAGGTTGCAGGCAATCTCGAGAGCCAAGATTGGTCGCAAACAGTTGCACAAGTTTAAGTCACAAATAGAGCGTCAAGAACCAGCTATTATCAAACTCCAGTCAATCATTCGTGCCACTGCTACTAGACAACTTAAGAAGCAGGTGCTGATAAAGACTGCGTCTGATAGTTTGTCGCTTTCCCAATTCCAAGCTATCATCCGTGGTAACCTCGCTCGTAAAGATCAACACCACTTCCAGGCGGACTTACAATCTAGTGACCCCCTTATTGTGGATATACAAGCCGTATATCGCGGTAAAAGCCTCAGACATGGTCTTTCATTGTTGAAACTTGAACTCCGTAATTATATCCCTGATATCATCCTTTTGCAATCCCACATAAGAGGTTCATTTTCTAGGTACTCTACTATTGACCGATTTCAAGAGTTCCAAGATAGTGCCGAGTGGGTTTTGGCTTTCCAGTCAATTGCTCGTGGTTTCTTGGTTCGCAGAGATTTTGGTAGTCTAAGTAACAAAGTTCAAAGTCTTACCGCGCTTTCACTGGATTTGCAGGCTTTTGGTAGAGGTTTCCTCGTGAGGAAACAGGTTGAGCATGATAAGCTCAATCTTATACGCTTCAGAAGTGAGATCCTGGCTCTCCAATCTTTAGCCAGAGGTATGCTGACCAGAACCTCATTGGATATGCAGGCTTCGAAGCTTGACCAGGATGTTTATGCACTTGTGGAGTTGCAGAGTATTGTGCGTGGTTCCAATTTGCGCAGAGAAATTTACAAGGCCTTTGATTTTTTTGATGCTAGCATGGGTGAAATTGTTGAACTTCAGTCTATTGTCAGAGCTAAAGAAATTCAAGTCGCTTACAACGAGCTTGTTGGTGAACTGAGAGAATCAGAGCCTTCATCTATTGCCATGCAATCTTTGATCAGGGGTAACGCTGTACGTGAAGATTTGTATACTAAACAATCAATTCTCTTCTCTCAAGAGCCCGCTATTGTCGATCTCCAGAGTATCATCCGCGGTGATTTTGTCAGGGATGACTTTGGACAGTTTTTGGACCAACTTGATCAATATTCGGATGAAATTACTGCTCTTCAGTCAGTTTTCAGAGGTGTCATGGTTCGCTTCAACTACGACCTTATTATTGAGGAGTTTGAAGATGCTATGGACTCGATTGTGCTTCTTCAAGCCCACATTCGGGGATATAGAATTCGCAAGGATCACAACGCAAGAATGGAGTATTTCCGTCAAAATATGGACAAGGTCATTAAAATCCAAAGTTTTGTCCGTGCTAAGAAACAGGGCGATGCCTATAAGTCGCTCACTTCCTCAGCCAACCCTCCACTATCCACTGTCAAGAACTTTGTTCATTTGCTTAATGATAGTGATCTAGATTTTGAACAAGAGGTCCAGCTTGAGCAAAACAAAAAGCAGGTCAAGGATGAGATTGCCCATAACCAACAATTGGAGCAATTTATTACCCAGCTTGACGTCAAGATTGCATTACTTCTGAAGAACAAAATCACTATTGACGAGGTCATTCGCCATAGAAACAAAGGTGCCATTTCTGTCAGTAACTCTGGTGATTTATTTGATCTGAAAGCTCTTAACAAGGTTTCCCGCAAACGTCTAGAACTTTATCAAGGATTCTTTTATCTGCTGCAGACCCAGCCTACTTACTTTGCACGTCTTTTCAAACAGCTCCGTGAGGCTATGGTCACCGAGAAGGAGATCAAGGATATTGAGGGTATGGTCAAAATCATTTTTGCTAGTGCCAAAATGTCTCGTGAAGAATTTTTCTACCTTCGCCTGGTCTCACAAAGCATCAACGAAGAGATCTCGAACTGTGATAATGTCAAGGCAATTTTGAGAGGCAACTTCATTTGGTGGAAGCTCTTGGCTGCCCTGAACAGAACACCCAAGGAAAGAAAAACTCTCAAGTCCATGCTTTACCCTGCAGTGCATATGGTTTCTAGCAAGTCTAAGTTAGATTTGGAGAGTGATCCCCTCGCCATTTACAGAAAGTCCATCATGGACGAGGAACTTAGAACCGCTCAAAAAAGTTCGCGCAACCCTCACCTTCCTGTCGCTGAGGCCATTAAGCTTCCTGATGTCCGCGCTACGTATATTTCCAACATGCAGCACCTTCGTGAGCTAACTACAGAGTTTTTGACGGTGCTCTCTGACAACGTTGACCGACTTCCCTACCATATTCGTTTTGCTGCCCGTGAAATCTACAATATTTGCAAAACCAAATTTCCGGAGGAGGGTGAGGATCGTTTGCTCAGTGTCATTGGTCACGTCGTCTTTAACCATTATCTGAATCCTGCTATTATCTCTGCTGACAACTTTGGAATTGTTGAGACTGCATTGGGTCCCACTCAGACAAGAAACCTGACTGAAATTACCAAGGTTCTGTCACAGATCTCTCTTCTCAAACCGTTCTCGCGTGAGGATATTTATCTGCGATCACTTAATGAGGATGTTAAGATTGCAATTAACCAGGCCAAGGATATATTCCGGGAGGTTATTAATGTCCCTGACTTGGGTCAGCAATACAATACATCAGTCTATGACGATCTTACTTCCCACGAGCGTCCCCTCCTGTACATTAAGACCTCTGACATTTTTTCCATTCATTCCTTGGTAGCTCATGAGATTGATGTAATGGCACCTGATCCTGATGACGGTCTCAGAGTGGTCATCAATGATTTAGGTCCCCTGCCTAATGATGCAAGTGAAATTCTCAACATTGCCAAGTTCACCGATGTCAAACTGGAGCTTAACCCTAGCTTTTGCAAAATTGAAGACCCTGAAGCAGAGGTCAACTCACTGCTGGTATCAATTAAGCGCTGTTTGATCTACGTCTTGCGTGTCCAAAGTGGCCCTAATCTACTAGAAGTGCTGGTCTCCCCTGTTGAAGAATATAATGAGTTGAAATACCGCGAGATCCTAGCGGAGGAAGCAATTGCGCGTGAAAAGAAGCGTAAGACGCATTCCGAGGCTGCCGCTCAGATTGCAGCTGCCACACAGGGTCTTGGTGATCTTGAGTCGCTCACATACCGCGAGCTCAAGCTCCTTGCCCTCGAAAAGATTTTGGAGCTAGAGTCTTATGGCAAAATCTCACGCGATGACAACTATCAAGCCTTACTCAACTCCATTGCGCAGGATATTAAATCAAAGCGTGATCGCCGGATTATCCGCAAAAAAGAGATTGACGAGGTTCAGCGTGCCCTGACGGATCTCAACAAAACCGAAAAGTATCTCCAGAACAAATTGCAAACATACAACAATTACATTGAGCAAGCCATGGCGACTCTACAAACCAAGAAAGGCGGATCGCGCAAGGGTCTCAAGGGTCTATTGTTCCCCTTTTCTAAGCAATACTTCCACCATCGTGATCTGCAAAAGGCTGGCAAGGTACCTAAATTTGGGTCCTACAAGTACTCAGCCAATGACATGTTTGACAAGGGCGTGTTGGTGGAGCTCAATGGGTACACTGAAAACCAGTACAGCAGTGTTAGCTTTACCTTTTCTTCTGATGAAGTGGGAGTTTTCAAGATTGAAGCTGCGTATGGTTCTGTTGCACTACCTGGCGCCACAACTGAGATGGCCCTGGATGAGCTACTTAATCAGCAGTACAACAACCAGCAATACATTATCCTTTTTGATAATATGGTCAAGTTTAACACTAACCTGATGCTCCACTTTATCTTTAAAAAGTTTTACGGCGAGAATACTTTATAATTACTAAATAATCTATTGTTATTACTGTTTTTGTTTTTGTTTTGGATTTGCAAATGTTTACATACTTGGTGTGAAGGAAATGACTACATTGCCATCTGAGGATTAGCATTTGGCATGTTTGAATCTTTTTGATTATGCTATTTAACAATAAGATTTATGTTGTTTTTGTTGTTTGTTTTTTTGTTTTTTTATTCATAACTTTTGTACATCTTGTACCCGTTTAGTTCTCATCCTCACGGGGATCACCGTACTCCCAAACACCAATACGGTCAAACTTGGCATCCTCTTCCAACTCACGAAGAGTCGCAATGGTATGTTTCCAGCCATCAAGCTTCTCCCACGCCGAAAGGGTCTTGGGAGTCTTGACAAAAGCGTAACCTTCCTTGATAACCTCGCTATTGACCGAGTCATCAGCGCCCTTGGAGTTGGCGGTGAAAAGGGTAACGCTCAAGGGAGTCACACCCGCAGGCGAGTCGACATTGGCAACCACCTGCTGGCCCTCAATAACCTCGCGCAGGAACTCAGTAAACTCAGTAAGGTGATCCATGGGGTACGAGGGGGGCAGCTGCACAAATGAAAGTACAGCCGTTTTGGCCAAGGGTGGAATCGAAATGGTCGAAAATTGGTTGGGTAAGGGACGCAGCGCACTCACGGGCACACGAACAGTCTTGCCCGTATCAATCTCCTGCACAGTGTACTTGCCATTAGACTTTTCAAATTCAACCACTTTACCTCTGCGGAAGACGCCCTTGCGTGCCGAAACGGTGACGAAATCGTTCTTACGAGGGGGTTTGATGAAGTTAAACTGAGAGTTGTTGGCACCAGCAAGGTTGAAGCTGTTAAGATCAGAGCTCAGTTTGGTGAATTGAGCGTGGGTAGACTGAGGTCGGTAGGAAATCTCACCGTCAGAAGAAACGTCAGTGACAGTGATGTCAATATAATTCTTTTTGCCAGCCTCCACGGGAGCAGCAGGAACGGCCTCGACAGGGGCAGGGACATTGATAGCTTTGTTTTTCCAAAGTCCCTTCTTGGCCTTTTGGGCCTCTTCCTGAGCATCAAATAAAGCCTGGGCAAAACCACTTTGCTGAGCAGAGTAATCATGAACCTCAGCAAGACCCTCCTTGACAAGGAGGACAGAAAGTGTATCCTTACTGTTGGGAACAGTGACGTTACCGATAAATCCACCAGTCTTGTCCATGCCAACAACGGAAAACTGGACATCTCTTTGGTAAAGACGCTTTGAGACAAAGTCAAGCGCCTCGTTTCCAAAGGGCTCCTGGGGTCTAGGGACACGAACACCAGAAAGGACCAGGGTCAAGATCAGGTTGTCTCTCTCAGAATGAATGCGGAGACGGCCACCAGAGGTGATGTGTTCAACAACACCAGAAATAGTGCCCTGTCTCTCCAAGGAAGAGAGGAAGCTCTTGGCCTTGGAAGCAGACTCGGAGGCGTCAACGGTTCTGTCGGGAGCAGGAGCCTTCTTAGCGTGCATACCCTTGTGGTTAGCAATAGCGTTGTTCTCCTTCTCTAGGAGCTCATCCCAGTAAGGAGAACGGTCATTATCATCCTTACGGTGACGAATAACGGTAGCGTATCCACTGGCAATCAGAATCTCAGAGATATTTTTTCCCTGCATAGTAAGAGTGACCAGGGGACGCTCTTCAAATTGGGCAGAAGCGGGGCGGATGGCATCAACCTTAACCTCGACCTTCTTGCCAATAAATCGCTTTCTAGCAAATTCCTTAGCAATGGGGGCGTAAACAGAACCAGAGATGTCATTCTTTCTAGGGGCACGCACCGAGGTCAATTGCACGGTTTCTTCTTGATCGGAATTATTGCGAAGAACAAAAGTATCAGAAGAGATAACACGGGAGATGACAGCCTCGTAGGTCTTGCCGCTAGCCTCGCTGGCGGTGGTAACCAGGTCCTTCCAGAGGTACAAGTGAGCGTCCTTAGCCTTCTTCTCAGCAACACGCAAAGCAGACATGGAAGAAGCACCAAGCTGTTGACTTTGCCAGTCAGCAACCGAAGCCAAACCAGCCTGTAAAAGGAAAATGGCAATGTTACCAACGGGATGGATGACCTCAACCAAAGGAAGGCCGTTTGCAGCGGTAGCAATGAATCGTGCCGTCACACCACGCTGAAGAAGTCTTGTCTCTGTGAAATTCTTGGCAGCTTCGCCAAAGGGCTCAGCAGGGGAGTCGGGAGAGGCGGATCTAGGAGTCTTGATACCGGCAATAAGGGCATTGGTGAGAATATGGGTGTTCTTGTTCAAGATCACTCTCAATTGAATGCGGTCACCAGCAATAACCCTCTCGACCACGGAGTTGTAAGGCTTGGAAGAGCCAAATAAGTTCTCAGGAACCTCAGTCTGGACATTGATAGTAGAGAGAGAAGAGGACCAAACGCCAGCCTCCTTAGCCTGAGCCTCGGCCTGAGCAGCAGTGAACTTTTCAATAAGGCCCGGTTGGGCGTTCTTTGAATTGGCATCATCTCTCAGCTTGACGTTACCATCTTGTAAACTCTTTTCAATCAGAGAGGCGAACACAGGGGCATCAAGATCACCATAGTCTCTGTTGTTAATGCTGTAGTAAACATGAACACGAACCGGCTTGCCGACAAGCAAAGTTCTAAGGTGCTCGCGCGACTCAAAGCCGTAGGGTTCGTTGGAGCTAAGTCTTGGGGCAGAGACGTAGGCCAACGAGATGGTCTTGCCAGTATCAAGGGCAATTGTGTCACCAGAAACGACGGACTTGACCTTGGCAAGGAAGTTGGTAGCAGACATGATAGGGAATGTATATATGGAATGGAAAAATGAAAATAAAAGAGATAATTTAGGATGTGCAAAGATAGATAGTAAAAAGGAAGGGGAAAGGGAGAGATCAGAGATCAGTTTGTGTTTTGTTGATGATGTGTTTTTCACTGAAATTTCAAATCGACAGCAAGCGTACAAAATACGAGCTCAGCCGTGGTTAATTGATGTCATAGGTACTATGTTTTATCATTATGTAATCAATGACGCATCAATTGCATAGGAGGGTTGAATAATAAACAAGACTTTTTTATTGTGGGAGTTAAATAACCAGTCTGGGTTTCTCGATAGTATAACCACCCCCACTCAATTATAAGAACAAGCACGTTTAAACCAACTGTAATAATCGAGAAGAATATAAAGGTCAATTGTGTACCAGCAAAACATATTGTAAATCGACATGTAAAGGAGTGAAATTAGAACTGCGATAGCTTTCTGTGTGGCCTTGTAGCTTTTTTTTTTTTTTTTTTTTTTTTTTTTTTTTTTTTGTATTTGTGTTTTTTTGTTTTTTTTTTTTTTTTTTTTTTTTGGTTTTGTTTTTTTTTTTTTATTTTTTTTTTTTCCCCTTGGGGCCG
>Ga0160505_100373_pt1 | contig 27544 bp, 11 predicted proteins | sample DIDeMG_FD_108225 | JGI IMG/M metagenome (GOLD analysis project Ga0160505, IMG submission 108225) | Enriched chicken feces microbial communities from UW Madison campus, WI, USA - DID2874_E49_Stillage MG | ecosystem: Host-associated > Birds > Digestive system > Large intestine > Fecal ... | reverse complement strand
AACCCTCCTCCTATTTCCCCTGTTTTTGTTTTTTAGAGTTTATTACAAAAAAAAAAAAAAAAATCCCGATGCTTGACGTAAGAGCCTCGCCTAACCTTTCTCGCTTGATGTAGAGACACGAGCCAATTCAACAATTTTATCAGTACGTGTCCACAAATGTGCATCTTTAAGCGGGCACCCCTAGATGTTGATGGTGGTGAGAATTCTGGCCGTGCCACCTCGTGCTTTACCGCCAAATTTTCATGGGATATGGATCCGGGCTGCCACTGTCACAGAGAAGTCATTTTCTGTTAAAATCAATTATCCTGAAACCTCAGTTTCAAATCACTCACATGTGTGTGCAGCACTCCCCGCAGCTCTTACACTGCGCCTGGTAGGAAACTAAATCTTAGCGCATTTGGCTGAATATTACGTAACTATTACCCATAAGTTGACCCGGAGCAGCAAATCGGAAAATCTCTGATGTCGCAACTTGAGAATTCCTAAATTTTTTTTGGCTAGAGGGAGGTTCTCCAAGACTTTTTGGAATTCTCATTAAATAGCGTCACCCCTCTCAAACTTAAAGCTAAATCCATAAACTATTCAAATAGATAGGCCGGGATTGCGCCAAGGTTTGCATTGTGATTTTCTTGGTAATGCAGTGGCGCTTTGACGCTGCTTTTGCTCACAGTGCCGTAGACTTCGAGTGAATCTTCGCTCACCGTATGTGTTCAAGATTTGAAGCATGAGATTGTCGTCGATTAATCCTTGTGGCGGTGATATTCCATCACTCTGCACAAAATGTGTCCCTCACCACATGATATCAGTAATAAAATGCGCGGTGCATCTTACTGCATGGACATTGGTTCGGAAAACACCCGAAAACACCGTCGGTGTAATTCCCGACATGCCAGTTTCTGTTGTTTAGTGTCAATCGTTATAGCTGTTTACCTGCCACAAATACGGTCAGCATGTTTGGACTGGTGATAATTGTGAAAAAGACAATTAATTCTTCACACAGATGCATTGTCATCGACTTACAATTCGCGCTATCAATCACAACCCCCCTAACTAGTGTAGAGAGAGGAACGTATTGCTACATTGAAGTTATTTCGGTTGTTGTTCATTTCGTAGATCTTGGGAACCTTTTTTGTTTCTTTCGGCTAAGGCAAATTTCACGAGGTCATCGACCGGCAAGAATTTCAATTGTGACTAAAGTGTTGCCCCTCCAATGATCAAGGCGATTGGTTTCATGTTCAGAAGCCACAGCATCTGAACAATGTAGATCGATTTCCCAATGTTTATAATGAGAACATGACAGAATAGTCTAGAATATTTGGAATTTCCATGTCGATAAAGGAAGACTTACTTGACAGAGGTTTTAATTAATGGAGATCGGCTTCCTGTAGTACTTTTCTTTCTGAAATATTGTGTTGCCCGCTTCGGAATAATTGATTTAGCCTTGTATTGTACTCGTTAGTCCTGCCGTGTCCGATTCCTCTTTATTTGAAGCCACCAAGTAAGACCTTCAGTAAGCCTCGATTATTTTTTTGTCAATCATGACCCTTTTCTTTTTTAGATTTTCCGAGTGCTATAGATTTCAGGATTCATAGATATTTTTTTCGATTGCATTCAAACTGAAATGCTGTCTCCGCTAAATTGAATTGGTCGTTCAGTCCATTAACTTCATTAGTTTTCCTTCCTCCTTCAAATCTTTCTATTAGGTCACCATATGTTTCACGTTAAATTTCCCCTTTGTTGGCATTTTGCTCAGCAGCCTTTCTTATCTGTCCAGCTTGCATTCATGAACAATGCCAGCAGCTGGGTGTAGGAAGTAACCGAGAATTGAATTTTGGTGAAATGATGGCCAAGCAACGTAGTATCATTACGATATCTATCAGCAATCAGGTACTTCATAACTGGCTCCTCTACCCACCTTCTCGTATATTATTTCGGGAGAAAGGTTGGAAAATCTATTAGTACTAAGTTAAATACAAATCGTTATCGGTCCATTCAGTGATTTCTGCCAGTGCATGCCTGCTCCTAACCAGACTATCCCTTGATCTCCCGGTGTCTCCGGCAGACGAAGATCCCCCACACATGATTATAGTCCACAAAGCTTGTCTAGGTAGCTGAGTCAGACATTCCATGCTCAGAGTTGGTATGAGATTAAATCCTCCAAATATCCAGTCACTCATATGGAAACATGCCGTGTGCGCAATATTGTTCTGACACATTGGCCACGTATACCGGGCTAATGTGAGTGTCCGGTTTAGGTGGGTGTCGAAGGTGCATAAATGTCGCACAGTTGGCCTCATGCAACCTGGACATACGTCTTTATTTTGTAAAGTGTCACAAGCCCTCCATTCACCAACCATTATCATATATTCCGACTTCCCAAAGTCGCATAATGATATCTAGTTTCCCAAAAAAAACTTTGGTGTTTGCATGTAATTAAATGTTTAGCCCGCTGGCAAAGGCATTGGCTATGCTGCGTAGGTCAATCTCCAAATCGCCCGTCTCCGCTTCGCCGTGAGGCACAACACCTCTACCCGGGCCAAAAAGCCCAGATCTTTGCTCCAGCTTCAACTTTCCAGCCTCATTAGAAGTGAGACTAGGCCATTGCTCGAGCGCATCCTCTGGCTGTTGCTGCGGTTGGAATTCTGGAACTTCATCGGGGACGAAAGAAATCATCAGCTGTGTATCCATATCTTTGGCACCGACGCCTCGAAGTGCTTCGATGCCCTGCTTCTTGGTCGTTTCAATCTTTCCCAATGGAATCATTGAGAATTGCAAATTGTCCAAAGGTCCCTCCACAAGACATCCATGTTCACGGAAATGAACGAGCAAATGATTCCAGAGCTTGTTCTTACTCAATGAACGTGGATTCCCCAACACAACCATTCCATATTTAGCACGAGTCAAGGCCACGTTCAAACGACGAGGATCCCGCAAAAAACCAATGGCCCGATCGTCGTTGGCACGTACACACAGTAGAATGATGAAATCCTTTTCCCGACCCTGGAACGCATCCACAGAAGTTACCTCCACCTCCACGTACTGCGATCTTTTTTCCACAATCAGACTGTTCATTTGCATGTATTGGGCAATGTACGCCCGCTGGCCCTCGTATGGCGTGATGACTCCAATCTGGTGAGGTTCGATGCCATCTCTAAAGAGCCTGGTGATGATTTTCTCCACGTTCATTGCCTCAAGACGATTCAAGAACGAGTTTCCAGAACTAGAAATCTCTTCCTTACCGTAGTTACCCCAGAACATCATGGGGCTGTCAGCAACCGGCCATGGGAAGGCAGAATCGGGCCAGCTCCTGTCTTCGGAGGCTACTCCATTTTGAAGCAGACCCTCATAAAACATGTTGGAGGAAAATTCCGAAAGGGATGGGTGCATTCTATACTGAACCTCAAGGCGTATCGGCACATTGCCAAGGCAGATAAGTCTTTCAAATAGCGACTGGTTCAATCCAGCCTCACCGGCTTTCTTATCCAAATTCACAGGACCCAATTGCTGATGGTCTCCCACCAAGATCACCTGTTTCGCACCTTTGACGATCGGAATGAGAACCTCCGGCTCAGTGGCTTGCGTGCTCTCATCAATAAGCACTGACCGGAACTCCATTTTGCTTAAACGGAAGTCGCCTGCTCCCACACATGTGCAACAGATCACCTCGGCCAGCTCAAGAATCTGCTGCTCAAGTTTTGTGATCTGTCGTTGTAAGCGAGCCTGCTTCTTCTTCGAAAGACCTTCTTCTGACTGACTTCTAGCAAGAAGTTGTTGGACTTCTTTAGGTGCCATTCGCTGTACTTTCTTGTGTAGAGAGTGCGATGAGGTGGTGCTCTCGACATCTTCTCTCAGTCTGGCAGTAAGACGAACCACCTTGATGCCGATCTGAGCCAACTTCTCGGTCAAATGGTCCACAGCCACGTTTGAAGGTGCACATACTAAGATCCGCTGCTTGTGCAAGCGTGACAAATGATAGATAATAGTTGCAGATGTGACAGTTTTTCCTGTTCCCGGAGGGCCCTGGATTAAAGTCAATGGCATTTTTAGAGCAGTGGCCACGGCATGTATCTGAGACTGGTTGAGACTGGCAAGTTTAGGCACAGTTAGCTTGGAAGGTATGTCCGTAGTAAACTCCACCCCAACAACTTCGTGGCCCAAGATCTTGTGGTAGAGATATCCACTGAGCGACTGCTCGTTGGTGGCGAAATCAACCAAGGCTTTCTGCATTCTTTTGTATGACGTTCCTTTCCACACAAACTCTACAGTGAACCCCGTGGAAACAGGAATTGGGACGCTTCGCGCCAGCAACTCTAACGTGAACTCCTCGTGATGGGCACTAGGCAATTTGGTGATGAAACCCTCAGCCCTCCAAGAATCATTTTCGCTGGCACCAAATTCTCGGTGGTGGAGCACTATCTGGTCTCCAACTGTCACTGCCAAATTACTATGCTCATAAGTTGACAACGTGAAGAGTGCCAAATGGCGGCCCGTGTCAGAAGTACTCCATTGCACCAGAATGTGTTCCAAAGCCTGAGATTCCTTCATACTTTTGTCATACTCGGCTTCAGCCTCCACGAGCGGCGCAAGAACGTTCTGGTACTCCAATGCATCATTATATCTCAATAAAATCGGCAAAAGCGTCAGCTGCTCCGCTTCTGCATTGTCAATATCCACGATGGATGTGTTTTTGTTCATTCTCCATTGTGCCTCGAGTTTCAGAAGCTGTTCCTGGGTAATGCTGCGGGTATGTGCCATATCCTCATCGCTGGGTACGGGAGCAATCCATGGCAAAAGCTTGCGCTGGTCAATGAGCGACTGCCACTCGTTGGTTTCCCAATTGATGTCTCGCAGTTGAGCACATGGCATTCGACACAAAATCACAACCACCGAGTCGTGTTTAGCGGCCACAAAACCTAACATAAATACATTTTTCGTTCCACAATTGTAGCACTCCAAAGTATCGGCGCCTAGTGGCAGGTCTTCATGGAGAGAAACAACGTTATGTTTCAGAAGAACCAAGTGATTGATGATGTGCGAGCCAGAACGCAGTGACGAGCCGTTACAAAACCATCTGTTACATGTGCCACACTTAACCACTGAAGCATGTGAGTCGAGTCCACAATATGAACAGGCGGTTTCAGACGGTGAAACATTGTCATCGTCCAATAGTCTTGCGATCTCCAGATCTAGCGGGTCGGAGAGCAGTTGGATTTCCCCTTCCGGTGCCATATCTGGTAGTTGTAGCGAATTGGTATCCACAGGAGCGCTGTTATGTTGCTGCTGGACGTATTCGTACTCGGAAGACATGGGTATTGGAGATTTTTCTGATGAAGAGAATTGAGTTCTATGTGGTGTGTGCAGGATGGTAACAACAGAGAGTGTTGACATGAACATTAGTGTTAAATAAATTATTGATACTTATTATGTAGTCCAGTTGTGAAAAAGAGTTGGTTTGTCGATAAATAAGGTAAAGAGCAGAAATTTTATGTGATTATGTTGGTGATAATGGTAAGATAAAAGCGTGGGAATAGCGAACACAAGTGAGTATGGTGTATACCAATGTAATTAATGCAAGAGTAATGATGTTTTGAGAGAATTTAGACTTGATAGCTTTTGATTTTGCTATGGGCCATTTTGGTTTGTTTCTTATTGAGGGGCATACTTGAGGATGCATTGGCATACTTCGTGATCTAAAGGTTGATGCAGACCTTTGGGCGAGGTTACATTGGCATACATATCGAAGATTCGTACTAAAGGCATCAATTTATTTGCTAAAGTGGAGTTTTTGTGAACTAATTTTTTTCACATTTGGTTTGGATCTCCACCGTAGCAACGAATTACATCCCTCTTAGGTTCAAATGATGACAAAACCGTTATGGCAATTTGTTTCCTGATGCTTCAGAGTTAATGACGTTTTACTTTGTAGAATGTTTTCCTTCACTTCCAAGGTCAAGAAACACGAGCTTGGTTGCATAATGAAAACGATTACAGATAAACGAACAGAGGTGATGATTGGAAGATTATAAACATTGGGAGTAGTCACACTGGAATTTATGGGGAAAACGCAACAACTCGTGGGATTTAACTGGAAATTCTAGCAATATTTCCCTCCCTTATGTGTTGTTTCTGTCACTTCTCTCACGCCCATTGCTATCGTCACGTTATCCGCCATTCTGATTACTTTTTCAACAACAACATCAAAACAACGCAACAAAATGCGGGAATTGACCGCTGGGATGAATTTTTAGATATCCATAACCCTGTCTTCATTTCCACATTAGTATCTTCTTTCTCCCATAAACTACGAAGGATTAGTCAAATTGCACATTCCACATCATGGCTCCTACATGCCCCAGACCCAAATGGATCTAATCTCCATATTCCAGATGTTTTGGTTTTCTGGATGTGCGATTGTGCAACTTCACCAACCAATCACAAATTAATGCCCTATCGGTCCATTCTGTTCTCAGACATTCTCGCATCTCCTCGCCAATCTTCATTTCTACCAGCCTTCTTTTCGAGTGGGTTTTGTTTTCAATATTGACGTATTATACGTTTCTCCTGTACTTCTACTTTCCTATCCAAATTGCTTGACCAAGAAGATTCTTTCTAATTTCTCTTTATAGCATTGTTAATGGGAATTTAGTGAACAACTTCACCATACGGCGGCCAATAAAAATCACGTGGAAACGGCCGATCTTCTTCTGTGCTCTGCATCTTCAGATTTCCCCCTTTCCAACTTCTGAGCACTTTTTTTTTAGATGAGAGTCCCCCTTACGTACGGTGGTAATCCTGCAAGCTGTCTCGTCAAAACGCCTGTTCTGTATATTGGAATATTCAAATCCTGTATATTGTTGAGTGATCTGTACCTGGGGCAGCCATCAAGACATAATATAAAATTCTCTAGTGAGTTTTACCTTTCAAGCTGATTTGATGACAAAACCAGATATACCTGTTGATCATGCGAACCTCACTAAGTTATATTTCTTTCTTTCACCTATCATTTTATAAACCCACAATATTCTTTGCATTCATCCAAATAGGACCAGACGGACCATCATATGCAGGATGCGCCTCAAAGAAAACGGCCGCGTCTATGTCCTGCAGTTAATACCACCCGGCAGAAACCATACGTCGCTTGACGTTACCTCACCTCTTCTTTCCATTTCTCTTTCGGTAGCCATGTCAAGACGTTCGACATACCAGAAGCTACTACTAAGGGACATGGCATCATTCAAGGGCCCAGACATTTTGGTCTCCCCAGACACAATGTCGTGGGCCCAGGCGGATAACTTGATAGTTTCCCCAGAAGGCTCAATTTTAGTACAAGATGCTGAGGGTCTGCTCTCGTTGCTCCTTCAGAACATTCAATCGTGCTATGTCCAGATCTATCTGTCGCTTGTGTCATCAGGACTGGTGCATTATGGCCGTCGGCGGTTTGGGAAAAAGGCCCTGGACTTCGATTTCCAGCTGCACGATGAGCCTCCAGTGATATTCATTAGAACATACGACAATGACAGGTTGTACATGAAGATCTCGACGAAAAACGTGTTTGAAAAGTTGTTGCTGACCCTCATGGCGTGGCAGAACATGAAACCCCAAGGGCTAGTCAAGAAATGGTATGCACAGAACAAAGTGTTGAATGCCACCACGTCATCATCAGATCCCCACGAATTGCTTGTGTGTCGCTTCAAGATCTATGGTCCCATCCCGGCCAAGGCCAAAACGGTCACTTTAGTCAATGGCCCGAAGCCACCAGTGTGTTTCAGCGATGAAGTAAATGGTTTGAATGGTTCAAGTCCCTTTCTTGGATCTCAGGATGGGAATGTTCCAGAAGGCTGGTTCTACACCATGGGAGTGTTAAAATCCAATGGAATTCTCAATTTCATTACGGAATTGGATGGAACCCTTCTATATTCTGTCAATATCAAGAAATTGTTGCTGTCTGAGATCCGGGAGCTTCACAATTCCATCTGCGACAACCCCAACATCTTGTTCATTGGCCACATTAAGGAGTTACGATGGAACAATGTCATCAAGCCCACATCTACGCTCACTCCAGAACTGCTCAATCTACAATGCTTGCTCACTAAGGATGGCCGGCCCATCGCGAACAATCTGCGTATTTTGATTGAGTTTCCTCTCCATATCGACTTAGAAGATTGGTTTGTGGGATTGAACTACTTCTGCAAGCGGGAGTACATTGGCATTTACGATGAGAACTCTGTGTTGGTTGCTCCAAGTAACAAACGCTTTGTAGATCTCGAAAGCACTATCGATCCAGACTCCAGTGTTGAAGGAAGTTCTAGGGCCAACACCTCTCTGGGAAGCACAGGAATGGCCACGCTAGCAGACCACAAGCCGATTGCATCGTTGCAGAGCACATCTCCAGACCTCGAACAATATACTAGGGACCATTTCCGGGTATCCAAGAAGGTGATGCTAGACATCATTGAGGCCAAGTTCGATAACGTAGAGTCCGCAATCAAACTGAAGAGCAAGGTATATGCTGAAGTGGTTATGTGGGGATATCCGTGGGCTCGGACGGCTCTTGTTGCACATTCTGCTAATCCGTTCTGGAAGGAGGAATTCTCAACCGATTTGCCCATTCTGACCCAGATGATTCACATCGTCATCAAGAAGACTGCAGACCATGCCCACTCCACCAATGACAGAATCGTTGGTACGGTTTTCTTGACCCCAGACATCCTCGCCCAGCAACTTAAACGGACCTCAACCATGTCGGTGGGAATGCCCGGAGGTGAAGGTATCTCACTTCCGGGTCTGGTGTCTATTACACAAGGCTTGAACGCGGCAGCTGCTGCTGCAGTTGCTGCTCACAATAACAATATTGTGAGACTTTCCATCTACGACTCGAATAACCTGGTGGTCGGTAAATTGTTGTTGACAGTGGACTTGAAAGAGTACTTAATTCCTGCTCCTCAAGATTTCCGTATTCTTGAAAATATGCTCTTGAACTGTCCCATGAAGGAACTTATTGAATTTTGTAATTCGACTGTTACAACCTCTGAGTTTGAGAACGTGAGTTTCATTCTTCTAGATATTTTTCAGAGTCTCGCAGTTGAAGATAAGTGGTTCAAAACATTAATGGAGGTGGAGTTGGTAATGGTGGATAAAGTTACAAGAAAAAATTACGGCAAGAAAAACGGCGGTGCCACGTCGTCCAGCAACATGTTCAATACGTTGTTTCGTGGAAATTCCATCTTCACCAAATCGTTGGAAAAGTACATTCTTCGTATTGGCCAGGAGTACTTGGAAAAAGTGTTTGGAGATTTCTTTGAGAAGATTGCTGTGCAAAAAAAGAACTGTGAAATCGATCCCAGATACGTTCGCCAGCAGGAGAAGGCGGCCAGAAAAGGCAGACCAATCGATGCAGCAGGCACAACAAGCTCCGAGGAGGATGAAGAAAGTGATCTTGACTCGGATGAAGAGGAGGAGCGTGAGGAGAGAATCAAGCAGGTGGTGGAGGAAAACTTCCAGAATCTTTACGGCTATACTGAAGAAATCTGGCAGAAAATCTACGCCACATCCAATGACTTGCCTCTGCAAATCAAGAATCAATTGAAAAACTTCAGAAACAAGGTGGATTTGGCGTGTGATCCCGATGATAAGGTCACGGCATTGAACTGCTTGAGTGCATTTATCTTCTTGAGATTTTTCTGTCCGGCCATTTTGAATCCCAAATTGTTTTACTTGACCAAAACACACCAGACCGGACAAGCACAACGAACCTTGACATTCATTGCTAAAATTTTGTTGAATCTTGCAAATAGACAAGAGTTTAGTGCGCACAAGGAGCCACATTTGGTGAAGATGAACGAATTTTTAAGAAAGCATGAGTCGGAGGTGTACGACTACTTTGACAAGATCACGGGCCGAAGAAATGATTTCAACGAGAAGGTGCTTAATTTATCGCACGAAATGAAGCGGTTCGACTTAGGGTTGAGCGGAGATTCAGCATCTAGTGAGTTGCCAACTACTCCATACTTAATTGATAAGTATTTGCGGCTAACCGAGTTTATTCATCTTCTCCATTTAAACACACATGCTCGAATGCAATCGCAGTCGTCCAAGTTGGTTTCGTCAGTGTCTTCAGCTAGCATCAACACCACGCTCACCCTGAGTTCTTCTATTCCATATAATGGGCCGCAAAGCTCCAGCCACAAACACCTTCTTCCGGATAGACAGACCATTGTGGATAGTTCAGATGATATCCGTATTAACGAGGAGCGAAACGTCTACCAAATCGGGTCATTGGAATTTGAGAAATCCGAGTTTTTGGATTTGGTAGGCGATAACGAGACCGAGGGCTTCATCAAGTCACTCTGCCGAAGCAACGAGCAGATTTTCTCGTTTATCACGTCCAACATCACGCTCAAGGATCTTCAGAAGCAAAGCACCAATCTTGTTAACAACATCAACGAGCTCTCTCTGCAACTCCAACGACCAGAGCAGTGTCGGAATCTTCAGGGCGATTCCAAGCTCTGGGAAGCATTTGTCACTAATGTTGTGTCGAGGGCTTACCTTGATACGCTGAAGAATGCTATTGTATTTTACGACAAGCACTTCCAGGACTCTGTTCTGCCCATGCACAAGCGAATGATCGATAATGGCCTTTCGTTCTTGAAGTTGAAGTTTCCCCAGGAGTATCAGGGAGGCGAAACGATGCTGATTGTGGAGAGTTTCAGCTCGACGTCAATAAGCAGTGTGTCGAAATCGAACACGAAAAACCCATTCAAGAGATGGCTCAGGAGAGATTAATGGGAAGGTGTTGCCGGGTAAAGTGAAGAGTATGGGTATAGATTATGGGTGTAACATCCGGATTGTTTTCTAGATCTTATAGACTTGGGCTCGCAGCAAGATGTAGTGATATAGAGGAGGACACTTGGATACTTGGAAAAGTTCATCCGGGACACTGAAAGGTGGTCACGATGTTAAACTGGTGAGTTCCGCCTTACTGGATTGACTGAGAGATCGATGAAATGTATGAGTAAAGCACATTTGTTGGAACGACGAAGATGCGAGCAAATCAAAGTCAATATCGGGTCCGTCAAAAGCATGCTCTGTGAATAGGGCGATATTAACAAATACTTTCAATTCAAAGCATGCTTAAGTATTAGCACGGTTACATAGAGTACGGCCACCTAAGGAAACCAGGTAGTTCGAAGGAGACATGATGTGGACTTAAAAGAGGAACATGGAGGTATTACAACAGGAGAAGACGACAGAAGAGGGCGAAATGTTAATTTCCTTTAACAGCAATAGTACACAATTCAATAAGTGAAGAAACTCGCCAATCCAATCATTTTCTACAGCGTGGAAAGCCTTCAATAAGCTTTCCTGAATACCCACGATGCATCTAGGTTGCTCACTGTAATTGCTCTCATGGGATAGCTGCCAAAAATCCACAAAAGTCGACAATGTCACCGGTTAGTGACAGTAACGACCGGATTGTCAGGCGGAAGTTAAAACATGGATGGGAAGTCACAAATTGTATATATTCCCACCAAAATCAGCCTCCGTCTATGACAGGCATCGCACTAACACGTCACCGACTATGATCAGGAAACACCAACAGAAATAATAGTACCATTTACATCAATAAGTTCAGAAATAGTACATTATATAATCATTCCAACAATTCAAAAGTCATAAACTTCCTTTTGTTTAGGGTAAATCGCATCTTAATCTATTAATCTATTAGTCTTATCTAACCAATCTCTTCCCAGACCTGTCTTTCTCATTATCTGGCACCTGCGTCTATGGAATCTAACCAACCATAAACATCAAAATAATTCAGCAATTCCGTATCGAATCTATTCAAAAACATTTGAGCCTCATCTATTGAACTTAACAGTCCCTATAAGAACCGTTTTTCCTCCAAATTCACTCTGTTTTTACCTCTCCAACCTTCAAATTCCAGTCTCGCTTGCTTACATAAGCCAGCACAACCCATCAAACCGCGCAAGCCGTAACCTCCAACAAACCCTACAAACCACTTTCTTTATCTTAATGCCCTCCGAAGCCGAAATTTTGGCGTCGTACCCTCAGGTATGTGCGCCCACGCAGCAGACCGGCTACACGTCCAACTTGACTGCTGATCAAAAGGCCACGATGTTGCAATTCCGTGAAGAGTTGACTAAGTTGGGCTACACGTTGCGCTTAGACGATGCTTCGTTGCTTCGTTTCTTGAGAGCCAGAAAGTTTGACTTGGCTAAAGCTATCCAAATGTTTGTGGCATGTGAGGACTGGAGAAAGCTGTTTGGCACCGATACTATCTTGGACGACTTCCACTACCACGAGAAGCCCTTGGTTGCCAAGATGTATCCTCAGTACTACCACAAGACCGACAAGGATGGTCGCCCGGTGTACTTTGAAGAGTTGGGCAAGGTTTACTTGCCAGACATGTTGAAGGTGACCACCCAGGAACGTATGTTGAAGAATTTGGTGTGGGAATATGAATCTTTCACTCAGAGAAGATTGCCTGCGTGCTCGAGAAAGCAGGGCTGCTTGGTGGAGACCTCATGTACTATCATGGACTTGAAGGGAATTTCGATTTCGTCTGCTTACCAGGTGGTTGGTTACGTCAAGGAAGCTTCAAAGATTGGTCAGGACTACTACCCGGAGAGAATGGGTAAGTTCTACCTTATCAATGCACCATTTGGCTTTTCTACTGCGTTTAAGTTGTTCAAGCCATTCTTGGACCCTGTCACCGTGTCGAAGATCTTTATTTTGGGCTCCTCATACAAGAAAGAGTTGCTCAAGCAGATTCCTCCCGAGAACTTGCCTCTGAAGTTTGGAGGTATGTCGAATGTCTCTGATCAGGACTTGTATTTGAATGATTTCGGCCCATGGAGAGATAAAGAGTACATTGGACCAGAGGGCGAGGCCCCACATGCGTTTGATGCATAATTTCTTTTGATGCATGGTATTTACATTCCTCCTAACAGTTATAGATAGCAATTCGGATCGGGTGTAGAATAGCCATGCGAGCAGTGTGAGCAGTGTGAAAATTGTGAACAGTGTGAGCATTGTGAGAAATGAGAACAATGAGTATTGGCGGGCGATTTGTATGGTCACTACCATTGAGTTGGGATATAGTAGTTAACAGGCCCAAGATGTAGAGATGGATAGGCAGGCGATGACTGGTGACGTAGCTGGTAAGGACAATGCAGTTTGTGGTTATATAAACTATACAATATATTATTCCTACGGTACATGTGGTAGTGTGTGCGTTTGAGGTAGAGATCTGAAGTATGTGAATTTTGGTGATTGATTTCCATTTTCTCCTCAATGTGGCAAGTCTTGAGAAGTATGTGCAAGTGGACAGCATTTGAGAGAACTAAACAGAGATAACTTTGTGAAAGATGGAAAAATCTCAAAATGTTAATCCTTTAGTAGCTTATTCGAATCTTCGAAATTATTCCTAAACTTTATCATGTAACTTGAAGCCATTGATACCATTGAAGCCACATAAACTATTTATCTTGGTACTCACTATGGTTTATAAAATCCACCAGTAGAAGGGCCAGTTTTCACTTTCAAAAAAAAATATAAAAAAAGAAAGAAACAATAAGCTCGAGTAGCTTTAAATACCTCTTAGTCATCTTTGAATAAATTATACATCAATCTATTTTTCTCTCCACATTTTACATCTCAATAGTCTACTTCATATTGGCATGACTCCATCTTACTCCTACACCTACTACGCGTTATTGATATACGCATCACCACACTATTATGGTCGACTCACTATCTTTAGACCAGTCACTCCTTTTTCAGCCGGACATGTCCGACAAATCCCAGGGCATGTTTCCGTCATTATCCGAGTCGCTACTTTTTGCTGGCGACCCGCAAAGTCTCGACAATTCGGGAACTCATTCTCAACCGAGTGATGAACAGAATATTGCTGACATTGGATACAAACCCACGGCTAACAAGCTCCACGCGACAAAAACTGCAAAACTCTTTGACGGCTCTACGATCACGCTTCGACCCCGCATGAAAACGGTCCCCAAAATCGACTTTTCCGACTCAGATACCATTCTCGACATGGATATACTTCACGAGCGCGTCACGAAGCGGGAACTGATTTTGAAGAGCAGAGAAACACTTAAGGGACTCGAGAAAGGGAAGAAGTCCAAAGAACCTCCGCAGATCTGGACTGATAAGTACAAGCCTCGCAGCTTCATGGAGCTCTGTTCGGCAGGCAATGAGCGCCAGTATAAGCAGATTCTTCAGTTTCTCAGGAAATGGAACTCCGTAGCCCAGAACCAGCCGGCAGTAGAAGATGACTACGTTGATCATTTAGGACGTCCATCCAAAAAGGTGCTATTGGTGCATGGAGCTTCAGGCTCAGGCAAAACCACTATTGTGCACTTGCTTGCTCGCCAGATGGGCTATGTAGTCCAGGAATTGAATGCTGCCAATAGTATGGACACTATGCATGGCGTGGAAAGCAGTGAGGGCGCCTCCCGCTTTGCCAATGCCACGGCTGCACTCAAACTCAAGATCCAGAATGCCATGACCTCCAACACATTGGACTTGACCAATAACATCGATGACATAGAGCAGGAGGTCAAAACAAAGCCAACGTGTCTTGTTATTGATGAAATCGACAGTAGTATCAACGCCGGTGACATCGTTAAGGTGATCAATGATTTGGTGGCTTCAGATAACCGGTCCCGTTCGGCGAAAGAAGACAGTAAGGACGACAAACACAACAAAGGCGCAAAGGGCAAGAAGAAAACACCTTTTGTATTGCGCAGACCCATCATTTGCATTGCAAACAACATCTACTCGCAGAACGTTAAAAGCTACGGGCCAAATCCAATGGATAAGCTACGTCCGATCTGTGAGTTGGTTTCTTTCAGGCGGCCGGTAACTTCGAGGTCCAAGAACGGCAGAATTAGTGTTTCAGCACAAAGATCTGTCAAGGAACTCCTTCTGAAGGTCAACACCCAGGAAAAACTTGGCCTAGACCAAAAGGATATCAGTGAGGTGTTCGAGGTGTGTGAAGGCGACATCCGGGCTTGCCTTAACTACATGCAATTCACTAGCCGCAAACTCGACCCAAAGCTCTACTCATTTCTTCCGTCACTAAACGGCAAAGCTAATTCAACCCACAAGGATGAGTCTTTGTCGTGGTTTGGTGTAGTGGACCAGATATTTCAACGAGACTCGCGACTCTCTAAGGACGAGAACTTTGAGATCATGCTTGATATGATGATCTCTGGCGAGGGGAAATCGGCCGCAAGCGGCTCTCTTGATAAGATCATTAGAGGCTGTTTCAACAAGTACCTTGACATCGTGCACCTTCAAGATGACTCGGTCGCAAGACCAGCAGAGATCAGTGATTGGATGTACTACTACGATCTGCTCAATTCTTCTGCCAGAGAAAACTTCTTTTACCCAGCACTTACCACTTTAAAGTTCTGGTCGTTATTCAGTGATATAAGTCCTCGAAAGATTAGCGATGAAAACAGTATTATACCCAACGCTCGAGGAATGGATTTCGAGGCTATGGAGCTCATGAAACAGAATAAAACACTAGTTAAGCGGCTAAGTGACCATATGCCTCTCAGCTTGAAGGTTGCATTATGTGGATCTTCAAGCAATACCGAGTTTTACGCATCTCAATTTGTGCCATTTTTGGATATCATGTTATCTCCAGAAATTGGTTCCGCTAGAGCCAAATCTTCCCTTAAACCTTACGAGAAGCATGCAGTTGAGAAACTCGCTCTTCTCGTGAGCGATCTTGATATCAAATTGGAAACCTCAAGAGATATGGAAACAAACCAGAATTCCTTGTCATTTGCACCCAACTGGGACACCATTACCATTTTTGAGTCAGGGTTGGCACCACAGCCTTTTGCTGCTCGAGCCAAAGCACTCTATGCCAAGAGACAATGGCTATTCCCTATCTTGCAGGGCGAGTTGGAAGCCACCTCGGCTTCCCGACTCAAGAAACGAGCAAAGAGCCAAACTCCAGTAGAGCCAGAAGCCGTGAAGGCTAAAAGAGCAAGAATAACCTCGTCTGTGGACTATTTCAAGAACCAATACGATGTGATTTCAACACAGTTGGATACTCCCGTGAAACCATTGGATCACAGTACATCAAGAATCTGGGTCAAGTATCATGAAGGCTTCTCCAACGCGGTTAAGAAGAATATTGGGTGGGCTGATCTTTGGAGCAGATGATCTTTGGAGCAGATGAAACTCGACTCCGCTTTAATTTTTACTTTTTTTTTAGGCGACTCGCTTCGGTTCCATTGGTTTCCAGGTTGTTGCATCTAGCCTTATCAGAGTGTATGTAGCACGCAATAAGTATAATCAACTACCATCATTCGAATAAACCACTACATGAACAACTACTTTTCCAACTTTATAAGTAGGTTTGGAGCCAACCATCTCATCCCGACGTCGTATTCCAACGCCGCAGATAATGCCAAAGTCCCCGAAATCAACTACATTACCCTCTTCAATCCAAAGTGGGCAGATGACCATGATGAGTCGCTTGACAACCTCTCGAAACAAATTCTTTTCTTCATAACTCCGGGCCTCACGGATCCCATGACACTTGACGAAGACCAATTGGCCCGCCAGAAGGGCGAACACCTCAATGTGGTGGGTCTACTACGGGGATCTTGGTCACTTGCTAAAGAATTCGGCAAATCGTCTGGATCCATGCGAGTTCTGGTATCTGGAGCTGCCATAATAGTAGTAGAGATCGAAGAGGATTTCTTTATTGCATTGTCGGTTGCGCTTCCGTCGACCTTGAGTGAACGACATGAAGCTATTCGCATTCAGATGGAATCATTGATCCAAGCAGCTCACAGAACATTTAAGTTGCTCAATCCGCCATTTTCGAAGCTCAAAGAGATATACAGCGTTAAAGGAATGTCTGATTATCTCAGTGGCTACTGGCAGCAGTTCATGGGCAATTTTAACGATGCTTCCAAAGTTCAATTCGGTCCTAAACTGCTCGGATGGCCAACTCGCATGAACCCTAGGGGAGTTTTCCAGGTATTACCTCACAACAGTTACCGAAAGTCGTCTGTAAAGGTGCCAGATTCGCTTCGGCCAGACCTAGAAGATCTAATTAAAGACTTCTCGTTACAGCCTGCGGGATACTTTGTAGTGAACTACAACAAGGCCATTCCTAAGAAATGCGGAGTGATCTACAGCAAAAGTGACTGGGGAAACTTGAAAATCGAAAATGAAGCGTTGACTGATCTTTTCAATCTCCTTGAGTTTCTAGAGTACCACGGAGAACTTGTAACCGACCGATTGAGCAAGCGAAATACCCTCTCTCATTTATTTGACCAATTAGAGAGCAATAGCGTCGAAGTTTCGGATGACGAAGAGGATGACAATGCTAGCCAATCACATTTCAGCATGAATCCAGCAGCTGCCATTGAGTTGCTCCATCCCGTCAATATCACCAACAACTTGGTTATTCAGCCATTGAGCACCACGGTTAGTACAACTGTCAATGGGTTGCGGTCCTTGGGACTGGCTGTCAATCTGCAACTTCCGGCTGCTCCATCGTGGTGGTCCCTTGGAGGATTTAGAGGGTCTGAGGCACCAGCTCCGGTGACTGAGGGTGATGACGCACATAGTAAAGAAGATTCGGGATCGTTCATTCTCGGTGCCAACGGCGATCAAATGGTGACTAGACTATTGATTCATTTGCCAACCATTATTGAGAAAACAAAGGATTTAGAGAGGACCCCAGAAGGTTCAGAGAGTGAGGCTACAATAGGAGCTACAGATGATGGTATAAATGAGCCTACAGAGGATGCTACAGATGCTACAGAGGATGCAACAAAAGATGGGGGTAAGATTACAACCACAGAGGTTCGTGAATACCTGTTGGTACTTTATTCCCATGAGGGAATAGTCCAAGGCTTCATTTTCGACTCCAGCCACGAGCTTCTCAGTCAAAAGCCATTCTACGAAGACTTGAAGTGGGATGTCTGCGAGCAGACCATGGGAGTGATTCAAGAGTGCTTCCAGATCTCCAGTGGAGGCATTGGTCTTAGTACAAGCATCTCTTCTCTTCCTAATCCGCTTATGGCCATCATCACTGGAAAACTGGTAGAATCTCAGATTCCACAATATGAAGATATCGACAGTGACTTCTTCTTTATTGTCTACGACACACAGGAGCACAGCTACCAAACGTCTCTTCCATATTTACCAATAAGCGTTCCCATTGTTGATGGAGAGGTGGTGAAGATCGCACAAAGTTTCAATAATGCGATCTTCCATCTCCACGACCAACTCACTGACCATTTCGTGGTGAAATCTGCCGGCAGAGTTTTCACCCCGGTGAGTGTGGTCAACGAACACCTCCACAAATTTTCAAGCAACAAGAGCAACAATTGGCTCTTCTATTCCATCAGACACAAGACCAAAGCCATAGTGATCATCCGCAATTACAACACCAAACACAAGCACACCAACAAGTCAAAAAATATTGCCAGGCCAGAAGGAGAGGGATTATTGAACCAGATATCTGAGAGCGTTCACGATTATGCCAGCTTAGGGTTCTTGGATACACTTGGCGAGGATGTCAAGGTGTGGCTAGAGAAGCTTGGACGCAATGAAGCTTAGGAGAATGAAAAACCAAACAAAACCATCAAAAACAAACCAGAATCACTCCTTGTGTGACACCCAATGGAGAAAATGCAGCACATCCTTAGCCACAACACCGTTCATGGTAGCTTTGGCAAGCCATAGTGGCACATTACCTTTTGCGTCCGAAGACGTGGTCATGATCCAGTCTAGAGTGTCTCTATCAGGATCGAACACCACCTCTTCAACCGAGGTGTACTGGGCATGGACAAATTGAGTGTCTGGCGACGAATTTGGAATCAAAGATGGATCAATGGCAATGCTGATCACGTACCCTCTGTTGCCATCTTTACTTTTGGCAATGTGGATCAAATTGCAGAATTTCCGCTTCTTCAACGGCCACTGAAGCTCATAGTAGAGTTCAGCCAAGTATGTAAAGCAATGATAGTCCTTTGGTGGGTTTTCAAGAACAAACGGCGAAAGCTTAAAGTCTTGTAACTCAGTGATGTACCCTTTCTCGTATTCCGTGTGACATTTGGCCAATTCATCAGTGGAAGCGACGCTGTAATCCATAAGGTGGCCAAAAATGCTCTTGCGACCTGCTGCTGATAATTCAGAGAAGTTATTGTGACGAGCCACCCAATAATCGTCATTAAAGTTGGCGGAGTAAATATCTGTTGCTACCTTGGAGGTAGATTGGGGCACGGAAAAATAATGGGGAGAAGCCTTTTTCCACGATTTGACACTTTTGGCGATTTTTTGCGCCTCTTCAATAAGCGACAGCGAGTCGAGACCCTGGAGAGATTTACGAGGGGTCGAATTCATTATTGACTTTGTGAGATCTGGGGTTCGTGATAAGATACTGTCAAAAATACACACGTGCATGTTGATCACATGATGCTAAGCACGTGAACACTGTACTTCAAAAGCAACTTCTGGGGCGCACTCGCCACTCTCCGCTTCACGTGACTTATCTCCTCCCCCGGTTGCGGCCCGTAACCTACAACCAAAAAGCAACAAGCTGACGATCCGCATTTATTTCATTTGTCACTGAATGAGAAGGTGGATTTTATGCTTATTATTACTACTATTTCGAATAAGAATGGAATTTCCGCAGCATAATGCACCGCCTCTGTGCGCAGCCTCGCCACTTTTTTTGCCGCCGGCCTTCATTACTAAAGCCGATGGCACTTTTAAAGGCAAACGGCACGTCCTAGATCACGTGACCTACAATGGCAAAAAAAAACCGAACCTTTTTGTCAAAGTATATCAAGGATCCTTCAAACCCTCGCTACAAATACTAAGTTCTCATTTCTCGTTGACTAAACCAACTTTTTATCTGAGATATCTTTCAATCAGAAACAGATTAAAAAGGCTATTCCTACCCTCTGCAAATAATTCGCCGCCCCATGCTCATCTGATCCCACGATTTATCCGCCCCCAAATTCCACTTATTATTATCTGACGTTTACCTCGAACTTTTGTCCATAACTGTTTATCTCCACGCTACCTGGCCCCATCTGACATCTCCTTGTATTTTGACTTCTGAATCCTGTGATGAGAGACTCCAACTACAGGTCCATCATCAACAACAGAGCTGCCGTCACTATAACCACCAGTCTCTATGATCGCAGAGCATTGGATGTAACTGCTGACAAGCCGCTTGTCAACTCATTGAATCACTTGACATATTTGGTTTCTTCGAGCGCCAAAGTTCGTGAGACCTTGTCTAATGACGGTGGAATTGAGCGCTTGGTGGAGATTCTCCACGAATGTCATGACTCCACTTTTAATGTCCAGGATAACATCTTCAACTCAGAGAAAAAGTTGCTTACTGCCTGGAAATGGACTTTGGCTTTCCAGTGCCTTGTTTTGATCGGCACCAGAGGTACAGAAAAGATACGACAGAAGGTTGTGCGTGCTGGCATGCTCCCCATTATTGCAACTGTCTTGGATAACTACATGAACATGCACGAAGTCAACGTTGGCTCGGGAAGCTCAAATGCCCAGCCCGCCTGTGCTTACATGCACCCACGTTTTGGTGACCACACTGATGCTCCTACCACTGGCCCTACTTTCCTCACTAATTACGAGCTGGAGCAGGAAGCCTTCATGAACATCCGTTATAATAACGGAGACCCCCGCCAGCCACAGCAGCAGGATTCGATCCCTGCAGAAGCCTTGAACGCCGCAGCCGTGGTCCCTCCGATTACTGGTGCCAATACAGCACCTCCACCGAATGGTCCAGTAAATGGTTCAGTAGCCTCCAATGTGACGGGAAGGACAACCCCCGTTCCATCCAGCCAGCCTGAGCCTCAGAATGAGAATCTCAACTTATACAACGCTTATTTCAACGATTCTTACATCAACAGCTTAACCAGTGAAGATTACGACATGTTATCTGTTGATCAGCTCTTCAAGATTATTCGTGGTAATCTCAACTTAGCTCCTACTGGTGATCTGGCCAATGCAGCTATTCGCAGCTCAGTCAACAATGATATTCGCCGCAGATACCTCATTGTCAGCATCATGAAGAAGTTGAAGGAGGAGAAGAAAGATGGTTTTCCTGACAATTGCTTGGATGGCTGTGAGTATGACATGGACAATAACTTACAGTTCTTGTCGGACTTGTATTTGCAGGACGAGAAGTCCACTCACATCTCTAATATTATCCATGCAAAGATTGCCCCAAGAAACTTCACTGAGACAGGTGTAGTGATTCCTAGGGATGACGATGTGGTCTGGTGCCTACAACTTCTTGCATACATCTCAAAGTACCCATACCTTAAAGAGGTCTTGCAGAACACGCACTTGATCACTGACATGAGCATCAGACACAAACAGTTGCGTTTATTCTCTGAACGAGAAATGAAATCGAAGTTGAGAAATCTGCTTGCCTTGGCTTCTAGGCAGACTCTCATTCCAAGATCGAGAAAAGGTAGACCGTTCTCTCCAGGAACCTTGCCGCACTCTTCGACAACCATGGGTTCTGGTGATAGCTACATCCAGAGATTTGACCCATCGCCTTCAAGTTCGCCTCGGATGCTGAGCGACTTGAACATCCACAACGAGAATTTTGACTTAACTGAAGATAAACTCAACTTGTTTGACAAGCCTGAAGATGAAGGATTGACTGAAGATGCTGAGGCCGACGACGAGTTCGACGATGACGAGGAAAGTGATCACAGAAATAAGGATGACGAAAAAGACGTTGAGGACTATCTCTCCAAGTTTGACAATGAGGAGCTCTCTACCGATTTGAATCGTTTATACGATTCAATCATTGATGCAGAATCCATTGTTAACGACTTGGATCGAGAACTCGCTCTCTTCCGCATCACTGACAAAATCAACAACCACATCGAGGCCGAGTGCCAAAACTTGAGTAATACCATCATTGAAGAACGCTTGAAACAAAAAGAGTACCTTTCTAAAAAGTGGAATTACGAAACCTACAAACATTTTGACATTGACGATGATGATAATGATGATTCGACGGAAGATCGTGATTATGACCAATCCTTAATTGAGTTCAAGAAAGTCAATTTGTTTCCAATGGTGGAACGCTTCACTTTCTTAGCCGGCACTGATATGTACTACTGGTCTGGTGTTATAATGAGAAATTCATGTCGCAGAAATGACTACAAGGGTGGCGTGAGACAATGTGGCAATTTAGAGTGTGGCAAGTGGGAGAAATATCCCAGAGAGTTCAGTAAGTGCAAAAAGTGTAAGAGAACAAAGTACTGCTCCAGAGAATGTCAGATGAGAGCATGGCACTGCCATAAGAACTGGTGTGTTCCTAGCAACTCGTCTACTGGTAGCACGGCAACTACTGGCTCCACTAACTATGAAGGTGCACATGAAACTGCTCTTGTTGTCGCGTCGGTTACTGCCACATTGGATTCTGACGCCACTGCCGGTGATACATCTCAGCAGGTCTCTGCAGTAGACAATGAGGCTGAGATGTACGAACAATAATCCGTGATTCTTTGAACTCACATCATGAATAACGTTCTTTCTAAATTATCAAGTCTGGGGGTTTTGGTATCAAAAATGTGGAGTATATTCTATAGTATGTAAAAATGGTCCAGTTAATGGAAATAGAGTGGTAATCCGTGCACAATGGGAGCAGCTCCGTTCAAGTATTTGAGCGTACATGATGCTCGACTTGAGCCAACTGCTTGACAGATGTCGACGTCAACTTGATCCTTTTGACCTGGGAGTAACCCCCATTTAGCAAAAACAGAATCGCTGAAGATATCGATATCCTTGTCAGTGATATCCCACAAATTTGCAACCACCATAGGGGCGCCACATATCAACCAATTAAAGACATTACTCGTTGGTTCCAAATCGCCATTTGCCTGATAAGCACCGGATGAACAGCCCATTAATATAGCTGGAGGCAAATGCTGGTTCGAATCATTTGAAGTGGCTTTGAATAATGAGGATGTTCTCATGTATTGCTCTCCGCCTCCATGTCCCAAGTATATGTATAATCCTGAAGCATATAGATGAGAAACCAAATATTCTTCATTAGGTTTGCAACCCGAAAGACCTTCTGCACCAGGTATAGACTTCAATATGGGTTCGAATTTTTGCTGTGTTCTCTTCAAGTCTTGCCCAGGATTGACAAGATAGAAGACCTGGTTCTTAATCCCGCTATCGAAAACCTTCATCGAACGATGTTTTTGAAGCAAGCTGGTCAACATGGCAATGCTGGGAACCCTCGAGATAGATCTTTGAGAGAAGATGCTCAATGATTCCCATGGAAATGAGCAACAGGCAGAACTTGGAACTAGAACTAAGTGTTTACACTCCGTTTGTGACGTATCTGCAGAGTTGTACAACTCCTCTAATTGACCATAAAGGTTTGAGAGTCGAAACATATCCAGTTTGGGGCAATTTTTCGAATTAGTAAGTTCGTCCACTGTGAAAGCAACCAAATCTTCGAGACAGCGGGGGTCAAATGATCCATCTGTATCGAATGGTTTGGCACAGTAATAGAGATCAACAATGTTGTCGCTCAATTCCAAGGACGAGCGATTTTTCTTCATTGACCTCCATATTTCACTAAGCTTGGACCTGAAATCCTGATAAGCCTTTGTTGTTCTGTTTGGGCGGTCAAAAATCCCGTTGAAGCTACCAATCGCGTGCTTCTCAACATCGGCCAAAAGAGATTCAAGCTGTAAGTCCAAGTTGAACCGTAACTGCCACCACTTTTTGCGGTCTTCCTTCGTTTTTACCTTTGAGGTCACATTGTAAGTTGTAGAACGGTTACTATCTTCAATGATCTGAGACAATTTCTCGAGAATGTCTTGGAAAGAGGAGAGCTTGCTTCTCATAGGCATCTTGTAGAAATGTGGATATGCTTCATTACTGCAGAACTTAGATAAGACTAAATCTCCTGTAATACCGCATACGTCAAGAGTAACCACCACCCAATTTGTTGGCAACAAATTTCTCAAATTCTCGTCGAAATCTGCCTGAAGGCTATTGGAAATATCAGAGTTTTCATCTAAGATAGGGAATAACTCGTTTCCACTTTCATTGATTGTATGCTGGTTGTTAATGACTTTCTGCTGATTCTTGTAGGGCAAGTGCTTCGGCATATCCAGCAAGTGGTGGACATTATTGAGGAGATCTCTTGCACTTTCAGGCATTAGCACGGCAAAAAATGACAATAGAAAAACGCATCGGTTGAATAATGCGTTGATGTGCTTAGCCTTGCGAACCTCCAAATGTCTTGACCAGCTCTTCTGGAGACAATTGTTCAAGATTTCCTTGCAATCCAATAATTTCTTTTGCACAGTGTCACGAACTTGACCTTGCCCAAGACTTGCAAAGTGAGGAAGGAACTTAATTGTTTGGTCAAAGTCCTCTAGGCTTTCTCGCAGCAATAAGGATTTGACTTCGTGAAGGTTTGACGCAACAACTGACATTGCCTTAATTATCATACTCCGTTTCTGAGTGCTTGTGCCCCTTTCCGCGGAAAGAAATTGACCATCAAGCTTTAGCGATAAGGAAAACTCAACTTCGAACTTCGCATTCAGTAAATACTCTTCGCTAAGTGCCTCGTAAATATCATCCATGCGAGAACAACGAAGATCCTGAAAATCTACCAACTTCTCCTTCAACGAATCATACTGCTTCAAGAATGACATCTGGTGCACGATAGTAGAGCATTGGGCAATGTAGTTGAGCACAGACATATTCGAATTCTTGCTGATGTCTCTACCCATTTCAATATGTTCCAAACATTCTTTCTCTTTTCCAATTGAGGAGAAAAAAGTGGAAAGCTCAAAGTAGAACAAGCAGTTGATCATTGGGCTTTGAACCAGACCATTTAGCTTCTCTAATTCCTCAAGGTAAAATATCGCATCTTTCAGCAATCCTAGATGTCGGCATAACGTGTAGGCCCTGCTGTAGGACGAGAGCATCGATGTTTCAATTTCAAGTTTGAAATTGTCCATCCCTGATGTCTCAAGTTTTCTGATTATGGAGTTCATCACCTTGAGCGCCAACTTCAAGTTTTTGAGCGCAAGAACATATGAGCCCGCATTGCTATTCGATTTTGAGATCAAAATCAGAAATTTTGCCAAATGCCAAAGACATTCAAGTCGGCGGGTGAGAGGAATATCGCCGGAGTCTGATCTAATGTTATACTCTGGATACTTCAACATGAGCTTTTCAATATCCTCGAATTTGCCAGATATTTTGCTTGCGTCTTGCATTCTGACGAAGTATTCGAGCTGAATTAGCTTCCAACGGATCAAGAGGTTACAGTCCACCTGTGAACCTTGCTGGTGCATCATTTTCATGATGCCTCCTGCCTCTTGAAGAATACCCGGAACTTCAGATAACTTTGCCAATTTCAAGTGCAAATCAGCGCTAAGCAATTCAAGTCGAAAACAACTCAAGTTGTGGACAAATTTCTTCGTGCTCTTAAGAAGAGCAACCAAAAAAGTTGTCAAATTGAAATATCCTAAATTGTAGAGCTGACCCAAAATATCAAGAATAATTGAATGCTCATCATTAGTGGCAGTTATGGAAAGAGATATCCAAGAAGTAACGTCTGAATGAATCTCATGCAAAATGGTCCCGTAATCTTCATCTTTACGTCTCAAGGCTTGCGCTCGAATGTAGGCCAAATGGAGATGATCTTCAGGGACCACCGCGTGGAAATTGCTGAGGTCAATATTCATCTGGAAATTAAGTGCAGCGTGGTAGAGACACAGAATATAAGCCGATCGAGAAGACACTTTTAAGACCGAGACCAAGTAAGTTGGTTGGAATGTTGGCTCCTTTTCCGCAATAGATACCAAGAGTGATTTGAACAAGTTGACCTTTTGTGAATCGGTGAGTTTCAGACTTGAACCAAACCACAATTGGCCGGCCTTTGATGAATTCAACAAGCAGACGCTCAATGAGTTTAGAAGACGCTTGGGTGTATCTTGTGTCTTGTTTGGGAAGCTGCATAAATAGGAATAGGCAAGCTCTTTTGTATTGGAACAATTGCCAAGACTGGCTAACGACTCGAGAAAACGTTCGATTCGGGACGATGACTTGGCGATTTCCAGCGATGAAATCCCGATTTGACAATATTTTAGCAGGATTTCTATGGTAGTTGCAAGACTTTCAGGCAGGGCCGTCGCTTTGTGATGGTTGAAACATACGATTTCAAGCTGCCTGAGTAACTTCAGCAGCTGAGTGTCTGCAAGCAATCCAGCTAATTGAGGAATGAATGAATGTAATAAATAGTCGAACTGAGGCTTGCGAGCGAGGAACTGTACTTTGTGGAGATAGGCGTCGGCCAAAGAATTGAGCTGAGTATCTAATTTCAGCTTATGAAGCTGATTTAGTATCTCTAGATGAAATGGAAGCAATAATGATTCCGGGAAGCTGTTTTGGATGTATGATACTAATTTGGTGATAGCATCATATGTAAGCTCTGAAGACATGATCTGAGTGATGTGAGATGGCACTTCTTGAGCTTTCGGTGCACGGCTCTGACAATAATCAGAAAGCTTGGGAAGAAGTGAAGAAGTGCACGAAGTTTCCGACAAGGTCTGGTACAAGTCCTTGGCATATGGCAACATAGTAGAAGGCCATTCAGCGATTTCGGGCAAGTTAGGCTCGGAAGCATCCAGATTATTCGTCTTGAGTTCATACTCATATAATTTCAATTTGAGGTGACAGATGCTGAGATCAAGCAGTCTTGTTGTGGAATGGTCTTTCTTGCGAAGAAATTCTGCAATCTTTACAAAACCTCCAAGTATCTTCACGGTGTTTGTATGATACTTCTTCAACTGGAAAGAATCCAGAAGTTGCATCCACTTGTGCATATTAGAACCAGACAAGTACGATTCAGCAACACGATCGAATATTGAACAATCTAAATCACTGTTTCCTTTCGTCAATGTCTGCAAATTGGCCGAGATAGCCTGGAGAAGTGTCTGAAGTACGAGGAAATGGTATGAAACCACTAAAGAAACAGGAAACGCAGTATCTTCGTCCACACCGCCAAGTAACGTGCACCATGGTACATGGGTATATTTAGATGAACCCGTGAACACTCCGTGAATGGTGGCCAATTCCATGTATGCCAATCTCCAACTCTTGGAGCCTGTCAAAGTGATGATGTAATGTTGGTGTTTCTTAAGAATCAGCCCTGTTTCCAGAATGTTGGTACTGCCACCATAGAGACATTTGTATGCTGAGCTGATAAGTTCGTGGTCCAAAGCATCTTTGCCCGCCATTGAGTTGATGACTTGACTAGCATGATGTAGCGTGGATTGATTCAGTTTCACCGAAGATACCATGGTATTTGTTTGCACTGCAGCCAACGGATGTCGACGAAACATGTTGAATTGTTGGACAAGCAAGTCTCTTTCCGGTAGATGCTCGACCATGGTGAGTTTTTTTTTTTTTTTTTTCTTTTTTT
>Ga0160505_100371_pt1 | contig 27595 bp, 18 predicted proteins | sample DIDeMG_FD_108225 | JGI IMG/M metagenome (GOLD analysis project Ga0160505, IMG submission 108225) | Enriched chicken feces microbial communities from UW Madison campus, WI, USA - DID2874_E49_Stillage MG | ecosystem: Host-associated > Birds > Digestive system > Large intestine > Fecal ... | reverse complement strand
ATTTATTTATTTATTTATTTATTTATTTATTTATTTATTTATTTATTTATTTATTTATTTATTTATTTATTTATTTATTTATTTATTTATTTATTTATTTATTTATTTATTTATTTATTTATTCGTGCCTGGTATTTTGTACTAACGGAAGAGATGGTGTATTTCTATCGCCGTCCTCAAAATATTTGGTGCCCAAGAATTTCCCCAAATTACGGATAGTAACGCTATTTCTGTCAAATAATTGATTGAGCAAAAATAGTACGCACGCACTTTGAAAGTTCTTCATTTATTTTAGAGAGCCCAAAATTCAGCAGCCCATAGAGATCGATCTCAACATGAAAGACATCCTTGAAATAAAATCCAGTTCTTTTTTTTCATTGATCAATGTTTTGGAGATCAGCAAACTAGTTGTCTCTCTCACAATCTCTCGCTGCGATTTTTCTTTGGAAGAGCTTGAAAACGTTTGGTCTTTTACTAACATGAAGAGTTTTGTGATCCGCGACTATTACGGGAATATCGACTTTCTTGAAAGTCTTATGTCTCACCATAAAATAATCCAACAATTAAAGGCATTGGAAAAATTTGAGGTTTATAACCTAGTATCAAAATACAATTCTCTGTCTCTGTTCACAGTTCTCCCTCCGACTATTACAAGCCTTACGTTAAGTTACTACGTCTTACTTAATACAATTTTTGTGAGACTCGATACAAAGAAGCTTTGCTCAGCTTTTGTCAACTTCAAAGACTTGCATGTTTATGCTATTGGTAATTTCATTTTTCCTGAAGATCGTGACATGGATTTAACAAAATTTTGCAGTGATGACCCAACTATTTTTCATTTCCAAAGCTTGAATCACTAAAGTCCACTTTTCACTCACCATTCACATGTTTGTACGCGGTTATGTTTGACAAGATAATGACACCAAATAAACATACGATTAAAAAACTTCACTGGGATTTGGATGACAACATTGACACTATGGGCCATGTTCAAAGCGACTTGACTCTGATTGAGGAGTTTTCCTTAAGCAGAACAGCTGACAGCGAGATGACGTTGTTTGACCATCTTCACTGCATACATAATCTTGGATATATGACAGGTTTACAAAAGCTTTCTTGTATTGCTGGTGAGGATATGAAGATGTCCAGGCTTTTGATGACTTTGGCTCTAAGATCTATAAATGTGCCCAAATTAATGCCACAACTACAGAGTATCGATGGCTTATATTACTTTACCATTGACTTCTCCAGTCTAGATATTTTCCAATTTAAGCTGGATGATATGCTTACCCATGTTGCCGAGCAATTTATTTTTTTCGTTCAGTTCTCTGGCCTAGAATTGGCTCCAAGACCGTTTGACCTCCTCACAATGGTAACTGAAGAAGGTCCCTTTTATCCTCTTGGGTCTGAAAAGGGGATGTATATCAAGGGCCATTTTAGCCTTGACGTGAAAAAGTTTAGAAAATTAGTTATGAATGCTAGAGAAGTGAAGGCGGTTTAAGACTGTTTTAAATAATGGTCTATTGTATATTGGATGGAATTAGGTTGATGGTGTTAAAACAACTACTCGTCCTCATCTTTGTTATAACATCAAAGGACTAACTTGGAAGCAGGGATATGATAGAACATGAATATATATTTTGTTTTAATAGCAAGACTCCCAAGGACCAACACACAATATCAAGTATTATAAGTTAGAAGTAGATAAAAGGTCTAGTTAGGGAAGCTCCCAATCATTTGTTTAATAAATATACTTATTGCTGTAAGTACTCCATAAATATTATTTAACAATTAGGTCAGTCGAGCACTCTATTTCAAGTTTGCTATCCTAAACCTTTCAGAATAGTTAAATTCTGCAAGATTTTTTTTTCTTCTTAAAAACGAATCCAAGCGTAAATGACTTGCCGTCTAACCTGTAAACATTAGGCTAATGGCTATCAACACAATATTTCTACGTAGCTCCATCAAGTCCTGAATCATTATTAACTGAAATGTCATATATTACTGATAAAAGTATCTTTTCTCTCTCTCTAGTTTTGTCAAGCACTACCTATCAGTTCTACAATGCTTCAAGTAGGGTACATGTATATAACAGCTGCTACCTTCAGACTTGCCTTACGTTAGTATCAACCCCTCTTTGCTTCTCACCCTCGCCATAGAAGATGTTCCTTTTTTTTCTACCTAGGCACCTTCTCTGAAACTTACCCTGGGGTTGTTTCACTCTTGATCTGAGAAAACTTGGAAACTGTTATGCAAGACTTGAATAGTAAACCAAAACAATTCTTTTGTGTGATTTGAATAGTATTATATTAATTAATTGAATATTAAACAAGCTGGACTGATGATATTGAAAAAAAAGCCTATTCGTCATCCTCCTGTTTTTTGATCCTGGTTTCATCCTCATCCTCATCGTCCTCATTGTCATCAATAATGCCATCATCATTAATGATATCTTCGTCATCTGACTCAATTTTCTTGATTTGAGGATCATCGTCATTGTCATCAGGCTCCCCAAAATCAGATTCCGCTGTCTTGACACGAACCTCATCACCATCCTCCTCGAAAGCAGGCGCGTCTGGGAGCTGCTCCTCGTCATTAGCGTTAGATTCCTGGTGCTCGGTATTAGCAGGCTCAGCTTGGTTCTCGGGGCGGTTGCTAGCAGAGTTTGCCGAACCGGAAGTCGCAGCAGTAGCAGCGGTAGACGAAACAGGCTCAGTGGGGCCAGTTTCCTTCTGGCCCTCGGCCGCAATGTTTGTTCCAACAATAAGGCCAAACAATGGCGAAAGATGCTTGATGTTGAGGGTCAATCGGGAAATGTGTTCTTGGTCAATTAATTTTGCCAGGCCTGCAACCCGGATCTTAGCGGTAAGCTGGCAAAGATCGTGGTCAAGTAAAAGTAATCGTTGTTGCAGACGCGATACACGTTGAGAGCGCGTGACAAGCGCATCATGTGAAAGGACCTGGTCGGTCTGAGTTTGATTGAGCACCTCATCCTCGTCATTGTCGTCTTCGTCATCGTCGCTTTCGTCATCGTCTAGAATATCATCCTCAACACCACCCTGTGTGGCAAGCTGCGACTCAGCAGCATGATTTGCAGCATGAAGCTCGTGCCGGTACGCCTTGTCATTCGGGCCCGACTGGAGCTCAATTTTGGCTGTTTTTGCGTAGGCCTTTTCCTTCTTCAAGAAAAGACCCATAATTTCGCGTTGAGTAGAGTCTGCAATGGTGCTTGGCAGGTCGAACAATCGCAGGCGTCTGATAGCATCGCTGGTGGCAAGTGAAGACACCTGTGCAATGGTAACATTGACAGTGACTAGCAGATCAAGCAACGACTTGGCTGCGACGGAGCGAATATGCAGAGACTCAGATTGGTCAACAATGAGCTCCAACTCTTGAATCAGGTCGGTGGTAAAGTCGCTGGTTTTAGCCGTAAGATCAAGGCCGTTGTTAGTTGTTGAATTGACGCCAGTAGAAGAGGTCGTCGCATTAGCAACAGTAGCTGTTTCAATAAGAGAGCCCAATTTCCACATGGCATAACTCCGTAGGAGGTTGGTAATAGACACGATCAAAAGAGTAATGTTCTTGTCAGGTCTGTACATGGAGGCATTAGATAGCAGGCGCTTCAGCTTATAGACAAGAAGAGTATCATTTGTGGACTCTCCTTCCTCAGAATCTTGCAGCGGCGACTCCATGACTTTTCTGATATCCACAACACGCGACAAGCAGTCCAATTTAGTGAGCGGCTCCAAGATGCTATCAAGAGAAGCATCAAGTTCCTCGAGGTCCAACCTATCAGGGATTGTCACCAGCACGGATTTTAAAGCAAATGACACATCTTCAAAAAGATCAGTGATCTTATTGCGGACATCATCCGCAAATGCAAGTGCATCCTCACTAGTCGTAGCTTTGAGAAAGACATTTGCACACTCTTCAATGACAATGGACTGCTTGTGGGTCTTGAACTGCTTCACGACAAGGTCCATCAACTGGTTGGTATACTGACCCTCACCACCAGTCTGGATTAAATAATGGCGACAGATATTAAGATCTAGCAGCTCATGAAGCTTCATCACTTGTGCAACAGCCTCAGGGCTATGCGAATAATTTTCCAGTAATTTAGGAATGGCAGTAAACAAGTCTTCTTGAATCTTGGATAAAAGCTCCTCAGCATCAGTATCAGTGATTTTCTTTGCTCGGCGTCCCTCAGCACGCTTGATAGCATCAATTGAACCCTTTACAAATCCGTACAAGGCTTCAAGCAAAATCAAAGAATCCGATGAGCCAATAGCATAAAGCTCCACGAATCGCTTTGAGGTTAAGGTCTTGGCCTTGGAGTCTAAAGAAGAGAAATCAAATAAAAGCTGCTCAACCAAGGAAGGCCACTCACAAAGCTCGCCAAACCCAGCTTCCCAGAGAGAAGAACCAGCGAGAGATGTACGAGATGACCGCGCGGGGTACAGATCTTGCAAGTCCACTTGCTCAGTCTTAACACTGGCAGGATTTCCCTGATCGATAGTTTGGCTCACCTTCAGAAGCGATGCAAGGTATTTAAAAATGACCCACGAGTCATCCAATTCGGGAAAGTTGTTCTTCAACTTCTTTAATTCATTGGCATTGAACTCGTCATGGGAAGTTTTAACCTGCTCAGCGATATGCGACACCAAAAATTTAGAAACGGCTTTTCGCACTCTGGGCTCGGAGTCGTAGATCAGACTAGAAACAATCTGAATGTCATCTTCCTCAAGGAACCCAATGTCTCTAAGGGTTTTGAGCAGATCGATTGTGGCTACACGAACGTGAGTGTCGGAATCAAGACACGACATTTCAACAAGTCGTGATCTAAATCTTTCAGTGAACTGTCGGAAGCCGATGGTATTGTTTGGGTTGGCATAGAGCTTGGCTAGCGATCTAATGACTTCATGTCTGGTGGGGCCATGGATGTCAGAGAGTAACCAACCAAAATATCTAAGATACTGTGATTCAAAGAAAAAGCTGGGCAAGATATCCATCCACGTACCCAGTTCCCTGATGCACTCTGCTCGAATCCTAGGATCGATATCACGGTATCGATGCACAAACACTGTATCAAAAATGTCCTTCATCATAACTTGAAGATATTTCTGGTTAGCACTAGCCAGCTGTAGCGCCTTTTCTGCAGCATTGAGTCGAGATTTAGCAGGTCTTTTCTTCTGACGTTCTATTTCAATGATCTTCTCTTGTTGATTAATGAGCTGTGATGATGAGACATGAAGATTACACAGCTCTGTCAAAATTGTTAAAAAGACAAGCGTGGAGGTGTGTCTGAATGATCTGAGGTTGGAACTGGTCATCGCCGTGAACCAGATTTTGAGGTTTTCCATAAAACCTTCATCATCGTAGAGGATGCCGTTTTGAGATGCGGTGTTGATAATCTTTTTGTAGAATTCAATCAAGTTGGGGCGAAACGACTTGAACTCAGGTTTCCTCGAAACAAGTGGGAAGTCGGCCAAAGCATCAAACTTGAAGGCTTCCTGGATTTGTGCCAGTGTGTCTGCAGCTGATTCACCATCTTCAATATCGTGGGTTTCAACAGGTATGCCACATCCACAACTCTATTTATAAAACGACGCATTAATACGTTATTAACTCAAAAAAATAAAAAATAAAAAATAAAAACGCGAAAAACTCGACGCGTTGATCTTTGCAAAAAAATGAAAAAATGAAAAAACGTATAAAACATACCTTTAAAATAAAATTGACCATGTCCTTAAGTGCCGTGATCTCATTTTCTTTATAAGACTCGATCCACTCGGTAGCCACCTCTGCGATTGACACTTCTGGGTCTAGCATGGCGTCAAAGATAAAATTGTCAAAGGAGGGCGGTGGCTCATCGGAATTTTCATCTTCACTGGCAATGTTATCATCGCCGTTAGTGCGCGGGCCGCGTTTTTTGCGTGGCCGCGAGTTCTTGCCTCTAGGTCCCTTACGCTTCGAGCGCGTTCTGCTGTCATTGTCGGAGTCTGAGTTCTCGCTAAGAGAGTCCTGCTCTGCAAAAACGTAATAAAAAAAAGAATTAGTGTCCGTAGCAATAAAAATAGAAAAAAGATACCGTTGCAAACAAGCAACAGAGAAACAAGACACTAAATAAGCTTGTGTTTGACATACCTGTATACTGGCTAGGGCGGACGCGAACGCGTTGAGATCTTCTCAGTGCGTTTTCAGACGAATCAGTTGTAGGCATTGTTAATCAATGAAGTGTGAAAGTTGTAGCAATAAGACAAGTGAAGGCAGAAGGGTATCAATCAAAATGAAGAATTCCACCTGAGGTCACAAGCTTTTAATGAGGTTTAGAATATAATGAGAAAAACAAAGGAGGGAAACGAAAACGAAGCCAAAAGGGAATACAAAAAAAGGTGTTGAAATTAAAAAGGAACATGAACAGAGGTGTGCTAGTCGTGTAAAGTTTTCTGTTTTCTGTGGGTTTCGCGTTTTTTTGGGGGTTCTGCCCTTGCCCAATGTCACGTGAATATAGCTTTACCGGAACGGCTGAAACACAAAGTTGCATGTCCCATCTTTTTGGCATCACAGCGAGTTAACAATACTGATAAACAGACATTTGTATTAGAATTAGATCAAATATTATCTGTGAAATCATAATGCAATTGAGTATCTATGCTATAATGGCCTTGTTTGAATCAAATTCCTGCTCTTTGCCAATAAGGATCTAGTGGTGGTTCTGATATTTACTTAGATAGACCCAGATGTACAAGTAGTCAGTGGTATGGGCCTGAAAACCCAACATTTACCATCCTTTGCCATTTGTATTGCATTCGATCACCACCACGTATAATTCGTTATCATGTCGCAGCCACCAGCTCCTCAACGCACCACCGTTTTGCTGCGTAAGTCTATTTTCAGATCTATTAATAATGAAGCCTTTATATTTGACTGGTTTTGGGCCTTTTCTAACGTTACATAGAACGTGTCGACGCGGCCACAGAAGCTCTTGTCAGCAACTTCAAGCAGATTGTCGACTTGTCATCTGTAAGTAACCATCCCCCATTGAATTTCCAAGTATTTTATTATACTTGTTTAATCAATTATATGCTAACACAAGTATATTTTAGAACTCTGGTAAAGAGCGCGGATATGTTGCTAGTGAGGTTTTTCAGATAGAGTCGAGCGCAACATCACTGGTCCGTTCTGCCGAGGAACTCATGTTTGTGACGCGCAGCTTGAAGGAAGCATGGATCCTAGGTCAGATCAAGCCGCTGCGAAACGAGGAGGAGCAGCAGCAGCAGCAACAGGAGGGTGATGGCTTGACAGAGGACAAAGATGTGAATGACCGCGAGCAGCAAAACACAAAAAAGGTAAACCCCAAAGCAGAGAAGCTGCTGGATGCAATTCTTCAGGAATCTTAGACGAGATTTTTTTTTTTTTTTTTTGGGAATTAAGCAGATGAAAGCTCAACTCATTTTCTATGCATGTCAGTTGAAACCTTTGGTTCTTGTTGCGGCGTCTCCAAGAATGATAGCCATCGACCCATTTGCAACTACCACAGGACAATTATTGCAACTAGGCAGCAATATCATGGAGGTAACAGCTAAGATCTGGCACTATGTGTAGCTTAGCATTGCGTTACAGGTAGCATTTTATTTATAACAGCGTTTCAACCTACCAGCAGGCTGTCGTAAGAGCTTTCAGGTTGAAGATGTACATCTTTTGCTCCACACTCTTTGATTTTCATTATAGTTATTCAATTTGCTATCTATGCATTCTTTTTTTTTTGTTTTGACTGGGTTTCCACAAGGATGTAGTCGGAAAGACACTGTAAACAGCAAGGTTGTTGGTTGATTTTAACCGAGCTCAGGGCGTTTCAAACCTTTGACGCAAAGGTTTGACTAGGCTTGTGATCAAAGAGATCAGTCCTTTGTAAATAAAAACAAACTTGGCCAACTAATAATGGGCTCCTATTCCAAGAAACAGAGTTCAGCCCAATTATGATTTTGTAAGCCTGTTTTAAACTATTCTAGTAGTTGTATTAATATGATTAGGGTATTGTCGTTATATCGAACAGTTTTACAAACGAAACTACAAAATGTCATGTAAAGAATATGCTAGTTTCAAACCAACAGTAGGCTTGTTGCTTCAACCTTTTATTCTTACACTACCAGTTTAGTTACATGTTCAACGGTTCAGACATTGATAACATTTAAGACGCCAGTTGCTCAAAAAAAAAAAATTACAAACAAGGTAAATAAATAATAACATGGGCTAGGCTTACTGCGTTATTGCAAATCTTAACGGCAGCAACGAGTAATCGACAACCCTTCTCCTCTACACGCTACTATTTATTGTAAAGTGATTGGGTCTTCCTACAGAATGTTTGAAAAAGTTTTTCTTTTTGGGCTGTTTAAGGTGTGTTCCTCTTTAATAACATCTTATTGATTGTATTTTTCATTTTTCATACACTATAAAATTTGTAGGCAGGAAAAAAAAAAAAAAAATCACATGCTCATTTAATTATACTTTATCAAGATTCAAGGCTAGCGGAATAGTTTATTGCTCTAGCAATCATGATTAAAAAAAAAATTGCAAAAAAATAGAATAAAAAAAAAAACACCTCCCAAAAGACTTGTGAGTCACGTTGGCCAACCAGAGCGGGGGGCTGCCAAACTACTGGTTATCAAGGCTGCCCTCGAAACCTCCAGCTACCATGGGCACTTTGTCTCTTCTATTTTCTCTGCTCCTTTTCAGCAAAACAAAAACAAAAATCTATTCATTTTGGTGGGCAAGTTGGTATACGATTTAGGAACCTGGTGTTGTTCAGTTAAGCAACAATTTTTTTTTCATGTACTCGTTGATATATTGAATTAGTAGAATAAATAAATAGTATATAATAGGTTTGTTACTGTGAATAGCCAGCTATACGGGTTCGGTAATATATAAACATTAAGTTTGAGCAAAAATGATGAATAATAGTCAAGGAAGTAATAATAATAATAATAATAATATTAATAAAAAACATCAGTATGGTAGTGCTCCATGGAAATGAGATGCAGGTTAGCGATAAACGGGCGGCGGAATGTTAAAGCTCACAGAGCCAACATTGTAAAAAGGCTCGCCTGTCTTGCCAAAATGGTCATCACCAACAATCACAACATCAGCCGCTGCAGCAGAGGCAGAAGACCGCGAAAAGATCTGGTTAGGAGTGGCAACATTGCTCTTTGTTCGTGCTTTGCGGTATTTTGGGGAGTCACTAGGCTTTGCGGCGTGTTGCTGTTGAGGTGGATGGGATTGATGTTGCAGGTGGTAAGTGTATTGGCTATGCTTTGTTGTGTGAGTATTGTTTTTGTTCATTTCCCTGTTGGCGGTCACCGAAGCATGCTTGTGAAAGTCTAATGAAGGAATGGCAGAAAGGTCATGATACTGATGCTGAGGATAATAAAGCTCAGGCGTGATGGGGGAAGACCCATGGCGGTACTGTCGGGAAGTTTGCTTTGGAGACGAAAGAATAGAGGCGGGCGCGCTAGCAGAAGCCGGGAGCGAGCTAGTAACACTGGAAGACGCAGCTGGGATCAAGGGGGAGGATGCGCTCACGGGCGTTCCAGTCCGAGTATTGTTTTTACTGCTGCCGCGCCGACTGCTACTGCTTGAGCTTTGCGAAGCCTGTCCAGGCTGCAAAGACGAGTCTGATGATGTCAGCACTGAGCTTTGTTTGGACTCGAAGTAGGTGTTAAAGTTTTTCCGTAGGCTGATGACGCGTCTTTGTTTCCTGGCCAGCTGTTGCTGCTGTGGCATTAAAGTAGAAGGATGAGGTGTTGCACTTGCTTTATTGCTCTCGATTCTGGTACTAGCACTGCTAGTGTGGCGCGCCTCGCTTGCTGGTGACGCTGAAAGGCACGCAGGTGAGTTTACCACATCGCAGTCAAAGCCAGATCCAGTTGGTAATTGCGCCAGGCCTAGGGTCTGTGCACTGTTTCTAATCGTGCGCACTGACTTGAGGTTATCACTGTTCAGAAGGGCATCTGACAGAAACGGAAAACTACGGTCTTTGCTAAACACAGTGGTGCGATCACGGCGGTCCTTGCTTGCAATCATAAGCTCGGCAAGGTTGCGCTCGTACACTGATGCATCTGGACTATTTTCGAGACTGAGTTTGTAAAGCATATCAGGGATATAGTCGGAAAACATGAGCACAAGCTCCTCGTTGATCTCCTGCTTGAGCATATCGGACGCGCCAGGGAGAAAGTCTAGCGATGAGCGAATCTCGACCGAGCGCAGAGGACTGCCCTGGAACACTACTGTAGCGCCTTTAGTCTTTGACATGACAACGGAAATCTCGCCACAAAGTTGCACATCGGAGATGGTGAACTCGAGGGGCAGAATCAGCGATTTTGTTGAGCCCTGGGAGCACCCAGTAGGGGAGATAAATGACGAGAGTCCTTTTGTAAACAATCTCAACGGATTTGCCTGCCAACAAGACGAGAAAAAAAAATTTGTGGTTAGAAACAAATATTGTTGGACGGTTTTAAGCATGTGTTTGTGTACATGCACTGGAATTGCTATAGAGCACTTACCTCAACAAAAGTCTGCAAAGAAATGGAAGCGTCACCGTTGTACTCCACGCGGAACCGGCCCCGGAAGCTGTCGTCAGAGATATCAGATATTTCTATAAGATGTAGCGCTGGCGGCACATGTCCTAGGTGAAGATGCTTGAGTTTAGTTTCGCCAACAATGGCGGGCGACTTGGGTCCCCGGTTGAGGGCCTTGGAAAGGGCACTGCTGATGCTTTCGATGTTGGTGTGGTTGATGAGGAAGGGACTCCAGTCGAATTTAAACGACATGATGCTAGTATACTATAAGTTTGAGTTGAAAAAGGATATGAGTCGAGGAAGGTGAGAAATATAAATGCAAGTCGTTTAATGGAAAGAAGAAAAAAGTTGCCACAAGACAGTACTAGGATCCGAGCCTTTTTTTAAAATAAATAAATAAAATAGAATAAACTATCGGAAGTTGGCGAGGAGAGCAAGTAAAGCTTATACAAAAGTGAGAATAAAGAACACTGTGAGTTCCCCTTGAACAGAGCTGGATTTGAAGGTAAACAAATAATAATATCCTGAAACGAAACGTGAACTGATAAAACCAAAGATGTCACCACGTTATTCGTCACCGCAAGATATATAAAAGAATCGACTTAATTATGAGAGAATAAAATCAGAAGTAAAAGGATTTGATATTTAAAGGTCTTTTTTTTTGACAGTTTTTTATTTTGGTTTTTTTTTTTTTTTTTTTTTTTTTTTTTTTTTTTGTTTTTTTTTTTTTTTTTTTCTTACTTTGAGCTGTTGGGTTTTTGTTCGATGTGCTGGGGAGCCAACGCAAGTTCAGGCTGACAGAAGACAACGAAGACTACTTCGACGCCGTAAAAAAGAAATCATGCCCATCGACCTTTGCCTGTTTAGGTTAAAGCCGCACCCGCGTCGATGAGGAGAGTTCCTCAATTTGTCATTTAGTCAAAAGCACGTGAGAAAAGCACTAGTGGGCGGGGATTTTAACCAAAGGTTGGGCAAATTTAGTACATTTTATCACTGTTTATCACAATTTAGCGTAGCTTAATACCAATTAGCACATGGCACAATAACACAATGTTTACCACTATTTAACATCTATATTAAATTTCTGCCAAACTGGTTTGTTTTGACAGGAGGAGGCTTCGTAACTTTCGTAAAGGGGAAAACAAACATAAACAACAATCACCAGTAAAAAAAAAAAAGAAAGAAAAAGGAAATATTCATTCCTTTTCTCACAGATACTTTTTCGCCAGCGCCCGCACCTTCTGATCAAACACCGGACTGGTAATTGGCTGATTCACAAAGTAGAATGGCGACAGCAGGGCCTTGACATAGAGGTCGTACACGTCGGTAAAGAACTGGCGGATGGGCTCTTCGTTACGAGACTCATGCAGCAATAGGAATTTGATATTACCAGCAGTAACAAAGGCCGAAATCATGTACGCGTAAAAGTTATCGACAGCCTTTAGGTAGAGCGTTGGTGTTGACCATTGCACATCTTCAACAATATCGAGCGCCGAGTGGAGTACAAAGGGATTGAGCTCTTTCATCTCGGCTGGGAACTTGGATTGGCCGTCGTTGCCCTGGCGGTACGTGCCAAACTCCAGCGTGTAAATGGGCGTGTCCTTAGGCCCAATGATGGCAAAATAATACGACATTGTAGTGAACTTGTAGTCAACCTCCGGAACCCTATGAAAGAAAATGAGAAAGACAGAATGGTGTCTGTGTGTTTGTGAGAAAGAGTTGATTTCGTTTGAGTCTGTTTGACTCGTTGGGTGGCAGCAACAAAAGTTTGCCAGCGAAAAATAAATAGAAAATAAAACTTGGGAGGGAAACTTCGCTCCTTAAACAAACAGGGAGTCAACTAATATATCAACACATAACAAGGCCTCACGATTCCGATTAAAACAAGGATAAAAACTTCAAAAAAGGAGCTGATCAATTAGCTGTGGCATGTACATAAAAACAAAAACAAAACAAAAAAGCAACAAATTACAAAATGGCATTTAACCAATAATTTCCGTGGTATCCCTTAGTTAGCTATTTACTTGCTGTAATTATCTACATCATCAGCAACTGAGTCCGTCTCTTTTCCACAACGGGGGTCTCGCCCTGATCGTCGCGTATTTGAGACTCGCGCAGCTTTACCTCGAGCTCTGCATGTTTGGGACAGTAAAAGTTACCAGCGACAACCGTAATGTATCCGCGCTGCGGGTCAAGCGGGGTATCGCAGTCTGTGCAGCGCACGCAGCCAACATGATAGCGCGACACTCCGTCATCAAGACATCCACCCTCAATACCGGCCCCGCATGTCTTGCACAGCGACATGTTCTCTGTATGGTAGCATGCGTGGCACAACGGCCGGTCGCGGAGCACGTAGAACTCGTTAGTTTGGGGTGGTGACATGCCCATGTAGTCATTATTTTTTGGGATACTGCCGCGCTGGAAATCAAATGACTTGCAGTTCATGCAGCAGAAACACCGTTTGTGCCAACGACCAGACAGCTTGTCATCCGACGCGCCAACTGATTTGCCAATGATTTGCGTGTTACACTCACGGCAGATGCCCTTAACCTTCCGCTTACTTTTGACCGACAAATGTTGGTCATCAGCCTTTGCATTATTAGATGCCGTTGTAGCGTTGCTGCTGACGCTATTGCTCCGGCTTGCAATGGTGCTCATGTCAAACGCGACCCCCGGTTTACCGCTGGCTGTTTGAGCAGGAGTGCGAGTGTAATCGTCATCGTTGCTTGTGGTTGGCGAGCTAGATGACTCCTCCGAGGGCATTGGGCTGTACGCCAGACCTGGCGCATCACTCATCGTACCAAATGAATTTTTGTTGGTGCTGCGCACCTGAGTGTCAACAGCGTTGATTGCTGACTCGGTTTCGGTTATAGGAGACAGACCCAGGGGGTTTGACGCGTGCGGATGGTGAGGTGTACCCGTTTTGGTACTAGTGTTACTAATATCATCTAAATTTAATGGGGAAGGAATCTTTTTTTGTGCACTAATATTGTTAAGGATTTGTTCAAGAGACTGGCCCTCGTTGTCTTTATGTTGTTCCCCTTGAAGTTTTTGGAGCTCCTGTTGCTCCTTTTGATAGGGCAAAAGAGACTTGGTACGATTAGATGAGATGGGTGGGCTTTTGGCCAGCAAAATCGGGTCATGAGTGGGTGAATAGATAGACGAGGCCTGACTATTTGGTCGCGTAACTGGCTGCAGTGCTTGTTCTTCGTTTTGCTGCTCCGATTTATCTTGGTGATCTGCATGGGGGCTAGCGGATTCCTTGGGTTGGGCTTGGTTTTGCTGGGCATTTTTCTCGGCTATATCTTCAGTAGTTGTACTGCTGGCGATAACCGCGTCAGTCATTGGTGGATTGTCGCCCATAGGGGTTGTTGCTCTACTATCAGACGGGCTGCTGTTATAAGACATTGCTGATTCTAGTCTCGGGCTGGACGGGAGGGGTGGCATCGGTGAAGCCATGTCAGGGTAGTTAGTGTGCCGCGACGACCCCCGAGAGGACTTTCTACTCCGCCGCGATGTGGAGCTGTGGATACTTTCAGCATATGTAGACTCTGTAGGTGACTTTCTGTTGATGTCGAAGCCAGCACGCTCGTAGACCGATTTGACAGGAGCGCCCTGCATAAATGGAGGGAAGGCTGAGTCCAAGTTCGCTCGCCATGGAGAGGGCATGTTGAGGTGATTTGCGTACTTGGTAGGTCGTGATTAGATGACGAGAAAAAGCGTTAAGGAGTGGCTTTCTGATATTGACAGAAGAAGAAAAGTTTGTGTACCAGAAATAAAAAATAAAAAAAAAAAATTACTAATTTAAAAATAACCGGAGTATTATCAGTCGATGATGGATAACGGGTAACGAAGAGAAAAAAAATGCCTATTTAAAAGGGATGAAGCAGCGAAAACAACGAAGATATGAGAAAAAAGACGGAGGTTATTCCAGACTCATGCCACTTGGAACTTGGAGATTAAAAAGAAGTACCAAACAGAAAAAAATAACAAGTAGATAGGAATGAATGTAAAAAAATAAACAAGTCGACAACCTGGAAAGATTGAATTTTCAGGAGTCGCAGATCAACTTGGAGGTTGACTTCTTGAATCGTGAATGGCAACAACTAATACATGACATCGGTACCCATCTATTTTTGACTGAGTTATTGCTTCTTTTGGTCAATGTCATTACCAGTTTTATTTCTCAAACCTGCAAGAAAACTACTTCCTCGTGTAGTCCATGTACACACACCCCACCATTGACTACATGTAGCTGACAGTTATGACAGGACGTTGTTATCAGGTCTTAAGTCCTGCGCAGCCTGTGCATGCTGGTTTCAGTCTACTACATAGGCCTCTGCAAACTGGCAAATTACGTTCATATTTCTCACGCATGACGGTAGTGAATTATTCGCAGCCACGTATTATGACTGGATCACCTTCCATCTCAACTCACGTTTTTGTTGGCAAAACTACCTTGAAAATATATGATTTCTGACTTGATATTTTACGCTACCGCCGATTAGAGAGCTAATTTTTCCGTCTGACAACAACTTTTAAGACTCATCTGCAAAAGGTTACACGAGACACCTAGACTCTGCGAGTGCACCAGCCAATATTTTGAGCTCTCATTCTATGCGACCTGAACTGAAGCTACTCCTCACAAGGTGTGTAGGAAACTGGGAAGTGGTCTGTCAAGACATCTTTTGTCTAGTTGTAAAACTTCAACAGCATGTCATTACTTCTGCAAGCCTTGACTAGGAACGGAGATGGAACTCCTTCATAGGATGTTTGTACTTTCCAAGTACCCAAATTATAAATTCCCAAATTATCAACGCTGAAGGGATAAGCTCACCTTACCGTGGACAAAATTATCTTTATAGGTTCGGTTTGCTGAGTAGCTAGCTACTGGCATATTTATCCTGCAAACACATGATATTACAGAGTGATGTAATTTTGCCTAGATAAGCATTTTCCAAAATGCGGGCGAAGATTAGCGATGTTTTGGTGCCCGTGAATCTACATTAGGCCATTATTGTGAATTAAATTGCACTGCGAACCCCTTAATTTTCAATTTTTTTTTTTTTCTTTCTGATAAATACAATGCTGTATACCATAAAACCAGTCTAGACATTTCTGCGTGCCAAAGTTGGTTAAAAGCAGTAAAGGTAAGTTGCGCCTAAATTACGTTCATCAGAAGAAACTGCTATTTGGGCATTTAAAACCTGTCTCTAACTATCATAGAAACAGAGTCCTTGGAGCGACTCTGGGCTGGCTTTGGGCAGCTATCTAACGCGTAGTACATAGTTTCGAGGCTATGATGCTAAATGATCAAAAACAAATACCGCTGCCCAGGAATTATGAATACCAGATTCGATCTTTCTCTCGGGAAATTTTTACAATCAGTTGGATTTAAATCTGCAAAATGTCAGGATGTCGGCTCCAAACCACAGATATATGCTAAACGGCAAGCAGTTTACTCACTTAGGCATTGATGTTATTGAAAAATGTTTAGATTTTTGTTTGTCTGCTTTATTATATCAGCATTCTCCCTCACAAGGAGATTGGATGATCGCAATCTTTCTGCACCTCTCCCCTTAGGGATACAGAAAGGCTCCATAAATATTCTTTGATCCATATGAGCCTCATAATTTTTACTCTATAGTTATCACAGCATAGTGAACATGAGCTATTATTATTACAATAACTGTTAGGCATGAAAGAACACTTTTTACACTCATTAGTTTTAGATTATCTATCTCATTCATTTGCTTTCTGTTGGACCAATATCGGAGGTGTTTAGTTGGGCACAACATTTTCAACAAAACTTTAAATCTTAATACTTAAAGTTCACAATTTTTAGTTAAGTATTAAAGCCTAAATATTTGACATGGGAGATAAACTTCCCACTTTGCACTTTAGGATTTCCCATTTGATATTTAGTCTTTTTGCCTTGTGACGAAATATACCGCCATTTGCTTTTCTGTAAGTAAATATCATCACCAGTGTTCAACGTTTTTTTTTTTTTTTGTTTTTTTCTAATTAATTTTCATTCAATTGACCATTATTTTTTATTTTGATATATTTTAACCTCAGCATTCTTTTTTTTTTTCCAAACAATCATCACCCTCAACGCCTCCAAACCAATAATAGTTTCCAACATGCTCGTGGATATTCCTTCGTCACCAGTATCCTCATCTGCTAAGCTAAAGCGTAACCGCTCTGTGTGGAACTTTTCGAATCATAGTCCCTCTTCCTTTAAAGTCCACAAGTCTAGCTATCCACTCTCAGCAACACCGACGAAAGTCTTTGAAAACAGTACCGCGCATTTGTTAACTCCATTTCACAATCATCTCAAAAGACTGCGATCATCAATTGGTTCTCCTTTGTCTCTTAATCGGTATCACTCTCTTGCCACTCTCCACTTTGTTAACGGACATTCCTTCGGCGATCTACTTTCACTTCCACGACACTCCACTCTTTCTAAAGCATCACCAGAACATCCCTCTAACAGTTTGCATAGCCGATCAAGCACTATCACTACTGGTTTGCACCCAGTGCCCTCTTCGAGCTCATATCAACAACAGCAACATGTTGTGTCCGCCCTTCCTACACCGTCTTCTAATCTTAAACGCAAATTTAAAAGTCCCAACTCAGACCGATCTTCTTGTTTTTCAGACCATAGCACTGTTAGTACCCACAACATTCACAAACGACCAAAGTTTGACGTTGCTGTTCGTGATATTCAAACTTTGGACACCTTACCAGCAGGTCGTGCTGATCGGCCAGGCTTTTTCTCTCTTTCCGAGTTGAACTCCACTGACGACGTACCAGCCAAGCCATCACGCAACATCCAATCTCTTGCTAAATCCACTCCCCTAGTAGGAAAAAAGTTAATTTCTCGCGTTCCTCAACCAATTGCGTTCATTCCTACCAAGCCTGTTTCTGAAGACGAAGATGTCCTCAGACGAAGAGCTGAGTTTTTAAAGGAGAAAGAACGGAAGGCTCAAGAGGAGAGAGAACGACAACGCAAGATAAAGGAAGAACAAGAGCGTGAGCGTGTTCGACAAGAGCGTGAGCGTGCCCGACAAGAGCAGATTAGACTCGAAGCTGAGCAGAAGAGGAAGGAAGAGGAAGCGCAGCGTAAAGCTGAAGAAGAGAAAAAACGTAAGGAAGAAGAAGCCATTGCCAAAAAGAAAGCTGAAGAAGAAGAATTGAAACGCAAAGAAGAAGCAAAGAAAAAGGCTGAACAAGAAGAAGCTGAAAAGAAAAAGAAAGAGGAAGAGACTCTTAAGAAGGCTGCTGCGTCTACTGGTCTTGAGATCAAGCCCGCCAGCCCTGCTCCTGCTCCTGCTCTCTCTTTTGGCAAGCCTGAAGAAACGAAAGCAGCATCATCAAATGCTACTCCCACTGAGCCTACGAAACCATTCAGTTTTTCTTTTGGCTCTAATACTTCTAAACCTTCTACATCTTCTACAACCACTACTGCTGGTCCTTCATCTGCCCCTCCCGCTGACAAGCCCAAGTTCACCTTTGGAGCAACCTCTAATACCTCATCTGCTGCATCTACTCCCAAGGTTGACCCTGCCACCGTCTTTGGCTTTAACAAGTCAGCATCTGGATCTTCTACCCCTAATCTCCCTGCTTCTAACCTTAACAATGCTAGTAACACTGACGCGGCGGCTTCTGGTTCAAGCAAGTTCTCTTTCAGTTTTTCGGCCCCCAAAGCTCCCACATTTAGCTCTGGGCCTAACAATACATTTTCTGCATCTGTTGGCTCCAAGCCGTCAACCAGTAACTTTTCTTTCACTGCATCTACACCCAATCCTGCTGAGGTGTTCAAGTTTGGCTCAGCTACCAACAGCAACATTCCCAGCAATCGATCGTCACCTGCACCTACCGGAGGCTTTAGCTTTTCTGCTGCACCGACAGTCAACAATAACAACAACAATCAAAACTCAGGTTTCAACTTTTCTGCACCAGCGCCCGCTCCATCCTCTAACTTCAACTTTTCATCACCAGTGCCCGCTCCAGCCTCTAACTTCAACTTTTCTGCACCAGCGCCCGCTCCAGCCTCTAACTTCAACTTTTCATCACCAGCGCCCGCTCCAGCCTCTAACTTCAACTTTTCATCACCAGTTCCCGCTCCAGCCTCTAACTTCAACTTTTCTGCACCAGCGCCTGCTCCATCCTCTAACTTCAACTTTTCATCATCAGTTCCCGCTCCAGCCTCTAACTTCAACTTTTCTGCACCAGCGCCTGCTCCATCCTCTAACTTCAATTTTGGTGGCTCCAATAGCGGCTCTACGCCCACATTCTCCAATCCAACTTTAGGCGCCAATGGCAATGCCAGCAATGGCTTCAGTTTTGGAGGTCCACCTGCTAATGCCAATAATTCTATGAATAATAACGGCAATAACGGCGGGTTTGGAGCACCGCAGACTACATCCGTACCACCTCCCTCTGGTCGTAGAATTGCGCCCATGAGAAGACGCCAGCGATGATACTTTTGGGATTTTATAAATGCTCTCTTTCTTTATTTGTATTTCTTTTTTTTTCTTTTTATTTAATTTGCGTATCAATAGCTACATTTATAACTTATGAATTTGAATGATTAACCTAATTGTTTTTTAAGTCTTGTTTTTATTTTTTTTTTTTTTTTTTTTTTTTTTTTTTTTTTTTTTTTTTTTTTTTTAATTTTTTTTTTTTTTTTTTTTTTTTTTTTGTTTTGTTTTAGTTTCTGACATTTGGGAATTTAAATGATTGTAGATTTGTTGTTCCTGTAGGTTTTTTTTTTTATGATTCCTTTGTTCCTTGTTTTCTTTCTTGTTCTTTTCATCTTTTCGTTCTTTCCAACCTTCTTGTTTCTTTCCCACAACGCAAAACCAATTTCGAGCTTACTACCAGCGACTAACTAGCAAAAAAAGGACAGCTGTACTTATTCTCTACATCTCAAATTGCGTTTATATTTGTTTCTATTTCTTCTTTTCCTTTTACAACCACCTGCAATTCACGCTCCCTCTGCACCAACATGGACTTCTCCATCGACCCTAGTTGGCATCCTAGTATAATACACCAGCTGGAGGACCTCAAGCTCGAGTTTGAGGTATGCGCATTTCATTCCAAACTGTTTTTTGTAATGATATTAACTGTTTCATTTCTCAGGATGGCGAAATCACACAGAAAGGTTATATCAAACGGAGAGACAAGATCCTATCCTTGCTCCACCAAGAGTATGAAGGTCGAAGCAATTCACTGAACTCGGAGGGAGGCCTGTCCCCTAATACAAGCAACGACGTTAGGAGCATCATTACGGGCTCCGGTAGCATCCAAAATCAGGTATGGTTTCCTTTTTCTACTTCGTTTGTGTATACAAAAAAAGATACTAATAATAGCTTTATGATGTACAGATTCACTCCAGCGACCTTGGATCTGACCGTTTCTCTGTGAAAACCTCTTCAACGAAACCTCTTGAGGATCACAATTTTTCTGAATCTGGATATGAGTCGGTAGAAATGGAAAACTCAAACTATTACTCGAATGTACCTGGTTCCTCTGTTGAATCATTTCCAACAACTGGTCAGCAACAAGAGTTCTACCCAAATCTGTATGGCGACGTACCGCCGCTTCGAAGTCACTTTAATTCGGCCTTTACCGCTAATAATAGTGAAATTATTCCGGAGGAGAAAGTAGATTTGCAAAAGCCCCTGGAACCTCGTGAGTTTCAGGATTCAGATGTTAATCTTGGCCCTGCCCTTTCAAAGTTTGACAATCTTCCCTCCATTCTGCGACACAGGGGTCAAATCATGCAACGACAGACAGCGTTTGTTACTCTTGACAACAAGGGCAAAGAACTTTCTACAATTTCCTGGGAAAAGCTATCTCTACGTGCTGAAAAAGTAGCGCAAGTCATTCGGGACAAGTCTGGGCTTTACCGAGGTGACAGGGTTGCCCTCTACTACACAGAATCAGAGGTTGGTGACTTTGTGGTAGCACTTCTTGGTTGTTTCCTTGCAGGTGTTGTCGCTGTTCCAATGAACCCTTCGTCCCCTTTTAAAGACATCACCTTTATTCTGAACAACACGCAGGCTCATCTAGTTTTGACCACTGATACTAGTCTTAAGAACCTCAATCGGCTCTTGGCAACACAAAGAATACAGTGGCCTAAGGGCATTGAGTGGTGGAAAACTAATGAGTTTGGTTCATACCATCCTCCCTCGAAAAAGTCGGACCCACCTGCGCTTCAGGTACCTGATTTAGCTTATATTGAATTCTCGAGATCTCCTGTCGGCGAACTAAGAGGAGTTGTGCTGTCACACAGAACGATCCTTCATCAGATGACATGCTTGAGTGCAATCCTTAACAGCAAAAAGCAAGCTAAGAAACCCGGAAACAGAAGTAACTGGGTACTAACAAATCTCGATGTTAGACAGTCTATCGGTCTTGTAATTGGTGTGCTGTTGACAGTTTACACCGGAAATACCACGGTTTGGGTACCCCAATCAGCACTTGCAACTGGGGGTTTGTACGCCAACATCATCAGTCGATTCCATATTAACATTCTGTTGTCCGATTATCCGGGATTGAAGCAAGTTGCTTACAATTATCAGTCTTTCCCTCATCTTACGCGTAACTTTTCGAAAAAGCAGCCTGTTGATTTATCGTCAATCCAGTGGTGTTTGATTGACGCGCTTATTGTTGATACAGAATTCCATGAGGTTTTACAAGACCGATGGCTAAAACCGTTGGGAAACAAGAATTACCGTGATGTCGTTGCTCCTATGCTCACTCTTTTGGAGCATGGTGGAATGGTCATCGCAATGCGCGACTGGCTCAAGAACGAAGACAAGCTGGGTTGTAAAATCATCAACCCCTCGATTGATGACGAAAACTGTGGACCAACTGACCTCTCTGAAGTTCTACTTTACAAATCGGCTTTGACTACCAATTCGGTAAAAATTGTTACGTCATCGCCCAGCAGGAATAGCATTTCAGAAGATAATAAAAAGTATGTCAGAGTTGGAGGCTTTGGCTTTCCCTTACCCGATGCCACGCTTGCTATCGTCAACCCTGAGACTTGCATTTTGTCCCCAGAAAATGCACTAGGTGAGATCTGGATCGACAGTCCCTCACTAAGTGGAGGCTTTTGGGGCATGGGAAAAGAAACTGACTTGGTTTTCCATGCTAGCTGCTATGACAACGATGGTCCAGTTGACATGGAGTTTCTTCGTACTGGCCTCCTTGGTTTTATTTTCAATGGTAAGGTCTACGTTCTTGGTCTTTACGAGGATCGACTGCGCCAGAAAGTGGACTGGACCAACCCAGAGGAAGTTGAAGAAGTCAAAAATACAAAGCTTCTTACCTCTTTTATGGAGTACCGCTATCATTACACTTCACATTTGGTACACACCATTATGAGAAGTGTTCCCAGAGTTTTTGACTGTTCAGCTTTTGACACATTAGTTAATGGCGAATACCTGCCAGTTTTAGTTTTAGAGTCAACGCTTGGAAGTGTGACGGCTCTTCCTGGAATGACTCCCAAATATGACCTCACTGCTTTGAACGACCTGGCCGAGAAAGCTATGAACGCTGTTTTTGACGGTCATAAGGTTCGAGTGTATTGCATTTTGATCACTGCTCCTAACTCTTTACCCCGAATTATTCGAAGCGGTAGATCTGAAATTGGAAATATGCTATGCAAGCGCAAGTTTGATCTCGGCTTGCTTCCTGCAGTCTTTGTTAAATTTAGCATTGACAAGGCCATTAGAGGTATTCCTGTTGGACAAGACTTGGAGGGAGGTATATGGATGCCCTCAGTTTCTCAGTTACGTGCAGATAGTCTGTACGGTGCAGAGAAACAGTACTCTGGTGTCGATTTTAGAGACGTTGTTATAGATGACCGCACATCAGTGCCACTCTCCGATTTTGAATCAATCGTTCACATTTTACAGTGGAGAGTTTTGCATCAGCCAGACGAACTTGCTTACAAGACTATCGAAAACAAGACAAAGGAAGGTGCTGGGCTGTCATGGAAAAAGTTTGATCGGAAAATCGCAACAGTTGCATTAGTGCTCAAGAATAAATTGGGCTTAAAGCCGGGCATGCATGTTATCCTAATGTATACTCATTCTGAAGAGTTCGTTATTGCTGTTTACGCCTGCCTGGTTACTGGAATCATTCCAGTACCTATTGCGCCTGTCGACTCCAACCGCCTTAATGAAGATGTGCCGGCACTTCTTAACATCATTAAGGATTATTCGATCAGAGCTATTTTACTCAATCATGACACTGATTCTGCTATGAAATCAAAAGTTGTTTCCCAGCATCTTAAACAATCCGCTAGTGTCTCGAAGGTCACGCTTCCTACCTTTTACAACACATCTAAGCCAAAGATTGGCTCTTCCGGCTGTAAGGAGCTGCGTCTCATTCCTAAGCCTGAGTGGCTAGCTGATAATGCTACATGTATTGTCTGGCTATATTGGACCCCAGATCACCGCAGAATCGCTGTGCGTCTTAACCACAAGACTATATTGGGCATGTCAAAGGTTCAAAAGGAAACTTGTCAAATGCCCAGTACCAGACCCCTGGTGGGTTGTGTTAGAAGTGTCAGCGGTATTGGCTTTATCCACACCTGCTTTTTGGGCATATACTTGGGTGCCTCTACATTGATGATATCGCCCATTGAATATGCTCAAAATCCTCTAAGGTTTTACTTGACTCTTTCAAGATACAAAGTTAAGGACACTTACTCTACGCCACAAATGCTTGACCATGCCTGTAATACTTTGAGACCAAAGAATTTCAGTTTGGCTGATACTAAAAACATTATTATTACATTCGATGGTAGGCCCAGAACTGATATATCTAAGCGCGTCAGAATCTTGTTTTCTCCAACTAATCTTGAGAGCACTTCAATTAATCTGGCCTACTCTCATGTTTTAAACCCCATGATTACTACACGCTCATACATGTGTATTGAACCAGTTGATATCTGGTTGGATCCTATAGCACTCCGTCAGGGCTATGTCTCGCTTGTCAACCCTGAGAATTATCCCAACTCGCTGCATCTTCATGACTCTGGAATGGTTCCCGTTGGTACGCAGGTCGCCATCGTCAACCCTGAGACTTGTATGCTGTGCAAAGTTGGTGAATATGGTGAGATTTGGGTTCACTCGGAAGCTACGGTGCCCTCGTTTTACAAATCTAAGGATCAGTTTCACCAGGAGCGTCTCAGTGGTAAAATTCTTGATGGCAATCCTGATGTCACATATGCTCGAACTGGTGATCTCGGTTTCCTACACACGGTGACGCGTACTATGCCCAGTGGTGATACTGTTGACTTACAGACGCTTTTCGTGCTTGGTTCGATTGGTGAGACCTTTGAGGTGCTCGGTCTCAATCATTTCCCTCAGGATATCGAGAATTCAGTTGAAAATTGCAATCAGAATATTGTCAAGAACGGTAGTGCAGTTTTCCAGGCTGGTGGACTTATTATTCTGGTTGTGGAAGTGCAAAGGACTTCATTCCTTGCTGGTCTTGTTCCAGTTATTGTTAACACGGTTCTTGATGAACACCAGTTTGTGATTGATATTGTCGCTTTTGTCGGAAAGGGGGATTTCCCACGCTCACGGCTAAACGAAAAGCAGCGTGGCAAAGTGCTTACTTCATGGGTTACAAAGAAACTCAACGTCAAGGGTATCTACGGTGTAAACCAAGGTGAACGCAGTCTTATCAAGTCACTCAAGTTCACTCTTGATAGTGAAGCTTCTGGCGGTAGTACTGTCAACGAGGATGGCATTTTAGGCAATAACCGAAATTCCATTGCGGGCAGCGCCACATTTGATTTGCTTGAACGCAGCGATTCTCCCCGGTTGTCTCAAGTCGCTGAAAAGTGAATATAACATGGTTCACTAAAATATTGATTATCCTACATGCACACTCTCGTTTTTTTTTTTCTACTGTCTATTTAATTTTAGTTTTTATTTTTCATAATTATTTATTTTACAGCCGTTTTTTCATGTTAATTCTATTTTTTTTTCATGTTAATTCTAATATTTGATCTCAGTATATTTATTATTTTCTCTGGGGTATTCAAGGATGTTACTTTGATGAAGATTTGATTAAAATCTGTCCTTGAGATCAAGCAAACAGGAATATGAACTGCTCAACATAGCTGTATCTAGCCCTGGGGTCTTGAGCTAGTAATATTGACCACGTTTAAATCATAACAAAGAGAACAATAACCCCAAAATAAAATGAAAAAAAATAAAGTAAAAGCAAATGGTGATGATATATTTACAATGAGAAGAAGAAAAATAAAAAAAGATAATAGATAGAGATGGTTGTAGGTGTTGTCATTTTTTTTTCTTTCGGAAAGTTCCATCCTTTGCTCATGAGCTCGATTTTGTCATGAAAAACTCTCAGGCTGGGGGCAACGTTCGCCATCAGTTAACCGTTGTTGTCAGTCTACCAGACATTTTCGCTCTCGCCCTTGAGTCGGGGCACTCTGACCTGCTCCCAGTCATCTTGGGGACCCAACTGTTGCAGTCTCTGTAATAAAACAAAAGAGTATTAGCATGTTATAATGAAATAAAAAATAAAAGTAGCGACGCTGCACAAAATTGAACTCACGTAGTATTCCTCCTTCATGTCCACCTTGCGCTTCTCCCTGTCCATTTTAAGCGCCTCCTCCTCTGACATCATTGTAACCTTGTCATCGTATTGTTCATACCGCACCGCAGTAAATTCCGCCAGATAGATTGACCCCACAAATAGGGTTGCCATGAATGGGAGTCCAAACAAAAGGAAAGGGTGCTTTTTGAGTCCAGTACTATACCGGCCATAAGGAGTACGCTGCCAAAGCGCGTATTGGCGTGGAGACATGTACTTTTTACTTTGCAGAGCCATGATAAATCAAAGGGGTGATGTGAAACTAAAATAAATTTGAAGTGATTGAAATCGTCAAGCGGTTTGGAAAGATTAAAACTTTGACGAAGGTTGAACATGAGATTTTTTTTTTTTTTAGATAGCAGATTTAAGGTTTTGCACGTTAAAGTTTTGGAACTTAGACGATAGGAGTTAAGATATAATTTATCATAAGACTGTAAATTGTGCAGGGTTGGATAATCTTCAAATCACAGCAAACTCAAATGTTTCTGTTGGTAAAAATAAATCAGATTAAAAATCTGTGGCATAAAAAAGATAGCACAAAATTGCTAATATAAAATATAAAAAAACAAGGCAATAATACTGCTTCATTTCAATAAAAGCTAAACAATAAGCCAAACGTTAACTAAACTTACCAGGAAACATTTATGATGATCATTTAATTAAACCTCATGCCAAACTTCAGTCGACCTGGTTCATTCGGTTTTTTTATTTACTGCGCTGTAAGAAGATAGATTGGAGTTTGCATGTTTTGTGTCTGTGTTTTGTGATAATGAAATTTTGGCAACAGAAAAATAAATAAAATAAAAAATTAATAATAATATTAATAATGTCAATTTTCTATATTCACTTTTTACTCTGCTATGTGACTTGATGAATTGGATCCATCATATGCAATTTAAAGCAACTATACATTTTCAGTTGACATCTTTGGTATTCAGTTTGTGTGCCAAATATAACTAATCTATCAGTTCCAGAAATATAGAACCATAAATCTAGACAAATGATAGTCATGAACTTGGTGGGATATATATCCATAATTGTTATCAAACGAAGCATGATTCAAGTAATTTCTTGAAGAGCCTCATCATTGTTTATTTCTTGTCGCTTTGATGTGAATAAATATATATAGTTGAAAGTGATAGTGATCAATTCAATAATATAAAGCAGCGTAATAGAAATTATTATGTTTTTGAATTTGGGTGTGATGCCAGTTACCAATACATGTGGTTGAAAGCATATGTTGCTTATAGACCTAATTTTGCGGTCTATTTTATTGTTGTATATGATGGCTGTTAACTGAAGGGCAAACGAACTGGTCCAGGGTACAGCAAAAAGGATTACACCAAAAACTGAGTAAGCGTAAATACAGACATGAAGCGGAAACGATAGCATCAGGAATATAATATTGGCTAGGAGCACACTGTCAATCACCCCAAAATATTTGTTTAGAATAAATGTATTTTCGTGATGACAATTCTCACTAAATGTCAATATTTGACCCACATTTTGAGTGTCAAGATGTGGGCAACTCGACTGCAGGCTAGACTCATAATATTCTGACTTAGCTAGTGTCGTTTTAAATCTCAAAAAGTCAAATGAACCTTCAATCTTCTTGTGTTTGAATTCCGGTTCTTTCAAGTACTTTTCAAGACAATCGAATTCCGTTTTAACAGATAATATTGGAACAGTAGAATCTTGAGAAATATTCTGAGCTTTGGGTTTGGTAACATTTAGGGCATTTGTGACTGGAATATTGATAACCACTTGATCTCTTCCAATTAGCATAACCCAGGTTAAAATAAGGATTGAAAGGAAAATACTAATTGTTGCTAAGGAAAAGAGCACCGAAGCCATAATTTCATTTTGTTTTGGTGGTGGATCTTGGCGTTGATTGGTCTGAGATGGTTGAGACCTCTGTGGGTTGGCATGCAACGTGCTTATATTTGCCGTGCTGTATGGTGGTGGATTAGGCGTGGCCTCCATATTTTGATTTTGTAAAGGTAACATTAACATTATGACATGGATATATGGAATTATGACTGCTCTAAAAAAACAATATTAAAAACTTGAAAAGTCAGACTTGAGAAGTAATGAATTATATATATATATAATACCAAAGTCTTGACTTATTAAATTTCAGTAATTAAACAAAATATAGCCTTTACTCATTAAAGAACTGATTTCCAGGAATTTTGAAAAAAAAAAAAAAAAAAAAAATATATAATAAATTTAAAGCCCTTAATTTAAAAAAAAAAAAAAAATTTAATTTTTTTTTTTTTTAAAAAAAAAAAATAATCCCCCCAGAAATAAAATTAAAAGCCCAAAATTGGATTTAAAAATTCAAAACCCTTTTTTTTTTTTTTTTTTTT
>Ga0160505_100370_pt1 | contig 27616 bp, 19 predicted proteins | sample DIDeMG_FD_108225 | JGI IMG/M metagenome (GOLD analysis project Ga0160505, IMG submission 108225) | Enriched chicken feces microbial communities from UW Madison campus, WI, USA - DID2874_E49_Stillage MG | ecosystem: Host-associated > Birds > Digestive system > Large intestine > Fecal ... | reverse complement strand
TTTAATTTTAAATAAAAAAAAAAATATTTTTTTTTTTTTTTATTTTTTTAATAAATAATGGATGTTTTTGTTTTTTTTTTTTTTTTTTTTTTTTTTTTTCACCTTTGTATAAACTGTTTGTATAAGCTTCAATTTAACTTTTAGCTTGCAAAATTAGACTAGATGTCAATACTATGTAGAGTATCTCCTATAATGTTGCTTATGAAAAAAGAGAAAAAAGTCTCTCAACATCCAAGTCTTGATGTTCTTTTTATGAATTATTTATAATTTATAATTTATAATTTTAGTTCGCTGCGGGTTATAATAGATATCCCTCTGGTTAGTATTTTACTAAAAAAAAAAAAAAAATACCAACCCTGTCTCGCATTTTATCATCAAATTAAAAATTTGTCTTCTTTCTCTTAATAGCATTTAATTTTTACCATTCAACTTTCTATCAATTCTCAGAAGAAAGCCCATGTTGGTAAGGGAATATAGACACCATGTCCAACATTAATCGAAATCTTTCGACACATGAACTGGATCATTTGTTAGAGCCGAGCTCTCTTGGGAACAGTATGACAGAGAGTACTAATTTAAAAGAGGACACTGAGCCTGACGGATGTTCGTCATCATCATCATCATCATTAGCACTAGAAGAGAACTCTAGTCTGGATATCAACAGAAATGATTTTATCAGGAACTACGAGTATGATGATTCGCTGCTTTTTCGTATCTCCCGGTTTTTTGATGGCCCAGTACCGCCAGTCGAACCAACTGTTACTCCTATCTTTAAGAGTATTCAATACTTCCCACAAACATTATCAAAACGGTGGCCCAGCCATATCAAGACTCTTGTTATTTGCATCTTTCTCTCTGGATGGGCGTTCATTTTTTATCAACTCGCCATCCATTCAATTCTCGAAACTCCTTTGGTAAATGGGAACCCTATTCCTCTTCTTACCTGTTCTGCTACTCCAGCAGTATGGGTTGGTAAAAACCAGTATTGTGGCCTTAATGGTGAAGAATGCGGCGCTTCAGAACTAAAGGAATTTTTCTTCAAATGCCCGGCAAGTTGTAAAGAAGATAGCTACACCTGGAGTGACACTGCCGTCGGTCCCATAAATAGCATATACAGGCCATATGTAATTGGCGGCAACAACACGTACCGGGCGGACTCATTTATTTGTGCTGCTGGTCTTCATCATGGCATTTCAGGGGACAGAACAGGTTTTACTGGGCGGATAGTCTTCAAAGGTCCCCACAACAATTTTCTAAACACAACTGCTGGCAGTGGTATTGAGAGTTTACCATTTGACTCTGTCTTTCCTTATTCCTACTCGTTTGACGATGACTTTAAAAACAACTACACTGTTTCTGGAGGTAGAGACTTGCGATTCACCATTATTTGGTTCAATATTGTAATGTCACTGATATTTGGCTACTTTGTTCAGAACGGAACTGTCTTCTTCTGGACGTTCTCGGTACTTGGGTTTTGGACGGTTGTGTTGGCGTCAAATCCTCCATTGACACTTTATGAGTTGTTTGCTGCAGAGCTAGTTTCCGTGGGCTTTCGCCGTTTCTTACCGTATATGTTTGGATGCTATGTGATATATATGTCTTCTCTGAAGAACCAACACACGAATCTTAAGGCTAGCCTTACCCGAAGCGTGTTGTGGGTTGGTGGGTTTTGGGTATCCGTTCTTGAGAACTACACATTCAGTGCATTACCGGTCAATAGACTGACGATCAGTGACATAAACAAGCAACGAGGGGGCTGGATCACAGTTATTTCTATTGCTGGATTTATTTTATTTGCTGCATTTGGCCAGGCATATATTATTTGGAGATTAGGCAAATTTAAGAAGTACATTTCGGTGTACATACTTTTCATTGCTGGTTTGGCCATACTTGCTAATTTGGACTACCAAACACTGAGAATCCACCACTACATTATTGGATTAATATTATTGCCTGGTGTTGGATTTAAGACAACTCCGTCGCTGCTTTTCTCTGGGTTGCTATTTGGACTATATGTTAGTGGTGTCGCACGATGGGATTTTGATTCAATTGTCCAAACAGAGGCACAGCTCAATCGAGGTGATGCTATGAATATTGGTGGTCTTCCAGAGCTTGTGACCCCTTTGTTTGAATACTCCAACATTACAGGGCCGGCTGAGAACCAGCTTGCAGATATAATTGTCATCTGGAAGAATAGTCTCTCGGCCGAAGATGCGGAGTTCAGAGACATGTGGAATGGATACAGCTTGATCGTGAACGATGTAGAACAGTACAGGGGTAATGAAACGAGCTTCTCACTGAAAGATCTAGTAGAGAGCGACACGTGGAATATTGACCCCAAACCTAAGGAAAGAAAAGTGTATGTGCGACTTGCATTTGCCAACTTACATCCCAGCGCGTACCTGCACACCGGCGACTATACCAAAGCGGGAACTATATATTTAGATGAGGAGCGCTGGACCAAGCCTTCTCCTGGCCCTTCTTAAAGAAATACTTGAGTATTAATTTAGATATATATGATAATGACAAATTACAACTAGACAATATATTGAATGTTGATAAAAAGGTCGTGGTTTGAAATTAAAATAACAGAACGTGAAGGAATTGAAGAAGAAAAAGAAAAGGTTTCAAGAACAGAGAGTTAAGATTTCATTATGCTTCCTCAGTGCCGTGGATTTATGTCAGTAGACAAATTTGGAAAAAACTAACAATGGGATTTGTTCAAATGATAACACAGTTGATAGGAATTAAAAAAAAAAACAATTCCGAGAGTCCCAGCTGGCTAAGTTATCAATATTCATAAAATATTGGATGACTCCAGAATCTTTTACTAATCCGAAAGTTGTAAACTAATAATCACTTTTAATGAAAAATTTGAATCTTAAATGCATAAAAGCACATGAAAAAATTAAATACAAAGTGAAAAGATGCAGCTTTTTGACCAATCCATGTAATCACTGACGGCCACACGTTCTACTGCCTGGCTAATCTTTGAGCTTTGCGATAGATAGAGTCTTCTTCTATACCAACTGCATCCGTCGGAAATTATCAATTTGATTTGGAATGATAGAAAGCCGACGGCCCGGAATCTCTATATAAACCTTTGGCTTCCTTCTCTTATTTTTTTATTCTTTATCAATTCACTTGCAATATCTCTTATATTCTCTACAATTCAGATGGTCAAACTCTCTACTTTTTTCTTGGGTACTGCTTTGTCTACTCATGCTGTGTATTCAGCCTCTCTCTTTGGTCTGAAATCCCGTGGTTTCTCATCACTTATTGAAAGAGCTGGTGTCTCGGATTCTCATGAGCAATGTCCAGTTGATACCCCATTGTCTTGCACCTCTGGCACAACCGATTCCTGCTGTGTCGAGGCCACTAACGGCCTTTTTCTGGCTACTCAATTCTGGGATTTCTACCCTCAAACTGGCCCTTCCAACCTTTTCACTACCCATGGTCTATGGTCTGATAAGTGCTCCGGCGGTTACGACCAGTACTGCAATCCTTCTTGGGAAATCACCAACGTTACTGAAATTTTGCAGGACCTTGGAGAAGAGGATCTTCTCCAGAAAATGAACTACAGCTGGAAGAACATGGGTAAAACTGATGAGGATCTTTGGCTTCATGAGTTTAACAAGCATGGAACTTGCATGTCTACTGTAAACCCATCCTGCTACCCCGAGACAGCTGAGAAATACAGATACGTTGGAGACTTTTTCAACAGAGTGGTTTCAATCCAGGATCAATTACCTACTTATGACATCCTTGCCCAGGCTGGCATTGTTCCCACTACCGAAAAGAAGTACAAGACTGCTGATCTTGAGGCTGCTTTGTCAAAGCACGTTCAGGGCAAGACTGTTAGACTGGGTTGCACTAATGGTGCCCTTCAGGAGGTTTGGTACTACTTCAAGTTGAAGGGTGCTGTTGCCACCGGTTCATTTGTTAATGAGAATGCCGACAGCAAATCCAGCTGCCCCGACGAACTTTACTATGTGCCCAAAGGCCAGCCTACTCCTAGCGGCAATAGCAGTGGTGGCAGTGGTGGTAGTGGTACTTCTTCTGGCAAAGGTTACTTAAAGCTTTCTGGCCAGAAGGGGTGCATTATTTCTTCTGGAAACTGGTTTACTTCTGGCACATGTGCCAGCTTCCAACTTGCTCAGGCTGAGTTTGGCGGTGTCACCTTGACCTCTTCGAAGGGCCCCTGTAATGTTGTCAACAATGTGTTTTCTTGCAAGGCAGGTAATACACTAGGTCAGTTTACTCAGGATGGTAACACTATCGTCTACGGTGGCCAGTCTAAATGGAGTGCTGACCATGTTCCCAGCGGTCAGGAACAACTCACAATCACTCCTGGTAGTGGTAAATCAGTTACTTTCGAGCTTCAATATGAAAGTATTTAAATGATTATTTAGTTATAATTATTGTATGTCTTTCACAGCGTATAGTATAGCTTAGTACAATATATTCCCTTTTTCAAGGACGTGAAATTATTTTAGTTTCCCCATATTCAACCCATAGATGAGTTTTAGTTGTTTTGTTGTATCACCAATTTGAATATCACATGATCAGGAAGCAAGTAAACAAAACAAAACAAAAATGTCTACAAAATTATAAATACATTTTATTTTTAGCTCTTATCATTAGCTATCAACAGCATAAGCTCTAAACACTATCTTCAAACCTTTAAACATTCCAAGGCAGATTTTCCAAAGAAATATCTTTATTTCTGGCGTATATATAGTTTAATCAATTGTTAAAGACGTAGATAATGACACAGTTAAATCACACACGAGTTGAGAGAGCTGCGATCATAGCAGATATATAAACATATGAATCTGGTTTAAAAAAGTCGACTTTTGTTTGAACATTTAAAAGTCTGACACAATCAATCATTCTTCAATATAACCTTTAAATACATTGCAAATATTGACGTGTAATTAGTATAGCTTTATATCACGCTTTAAGCTCAGAACAACAGTTTCTTTAACCCGCATTGCTCAGTAGTTAAATTGGGCTAGGGTTGTAGATTATCATAATACAAAGACTATCTATAAGGAAAATGAGCGTATACCAAAAGAACTGACCACATGGAAAACCAAGGGTTTAGAAATTGCATATAAAAGCCTTCGAGTTTCTTTTCTTTCTTTCCTTCTTTTACTCACAATTACTATCAGTTCAACAGCAACATTTTCATTCCTTTTATTCTTTTATATGGTCAACCTTTCCACTTTTCTTTTGAGTACAACACTATCTACTCATGTCGCATACTCTGCCTCTCTCTTTAACCTGATTTTTCAATCCCAAAGTTCCCCATCACTTATCGATAACGATAACAATTCTGAAGGCGACTGGGATTCCCATGAGAAATGTCCAATTGATACGCCATTATCTTGCACCATTGGCACAACCGATTCCTGCTGTATCGAGGCCACTAATGGCCTTTTTCTAGCTACGCAGTTCTGGGACTTTTACCCTCAAACTGGACCTGATAACCTCTTTACTACTCATGGTCTGTGGTCTGATAAATGTACCGGCGGCTTCCAACAGTTTTGTAACCCTGCATGGGGAATCACCAACGTAACCAAAATCCTGCAGGATCTCGGAGAAGAAGATCTTCTCCAGAAGATGAACTACAGCTGGAAGAACATGGGTAAAACTGATGAGGACCTTTGGCTTCATGAGTTTAACAAGCATGGAACTTGCATGTCTACTGTAAACCCATCTTGCTACCCCGAGACAGCTGAGAAGTACAGATACGTTGGAGACTTTTTCAACAGTGTGGTGACACTACAGGATCAATTGCCTACATACGATATCCTTGCCCAGGCTGGCATTGTTCCCACTACCGAAAAGAAGTATAAGACTGCCGACATTGAGGCTGTATTGTCAAAGCACGTTCAGGACAAGGCTGTCAGACTAGGCTGCAAGGGTAGCTCGCTTCTTGAAGTATGGTACTTTTTCAAGTTGAAGGGCACTGTCGCTTCCGGCTCCTTCATCCCTGAAAATGCTGATAGCAAATCCAGCTGCCCTGCCGAAATCTACTATGTGCCTAAAGGCCAGCGTGCTCCTGGCGGCGGCGGCGGCGGTGGTGGTGGTGGTGGCGATCCTGCTGGCAAGGGTTATCTGAAGCTTGCTGGGCAGAAAGGCTGCATCATTTCTACTGGAAACTGGTTCACTTCTGGCACGTGCGCTAGTTTCCGCATCAGGGAGGCTGAGTTTGGAGGGGTAACTTTAAGCTCTTCGCGCGGGCCTTGCGATGTTGTCGACGGGACTCTTTCCTGCAGACGCGGTAACAAGCTTGGCCAGTTTACTCAGGATGGAAATACGATCCTTTACAATGGCGAGCCCCAATGGAGTGCTGATCATGTACCAACTCACCAAGAGCAAGTCAAGATCACGCCTGGTAAAGACGGACCAGTTACTTTCAAGCTCGAATTTCAGAAACTTTAACTTGCCACTACATAGCATTATTGTCTGTAAACTTATTGTCATCATATATAGCTCATTATATTTTATTTATTTTTCTTGGGACGCCAGATCGTTGTCATTTTGTCCTTCAAAAGATAGTTTATGCCTGTCAAGTTTTGATTGTTTTAATTTTATAACCTATCTTGAATATCACATGATCAGACGCGTCACGTCTAAAAGTAAACAAAAAAAAAAAAACGTCTATCAAGCTATTTTTTGGTGTTCCTTCTCTAGGTAATCACCATCAGCACAAGACCTAAACTCGATCTTCAAATCTACAATAATTTAACAGGCACATATAAGTAAATATTCTTTAAGAGAATCCTCCTCTTGGTTTATTTAAATTTTTATTCTTTTCTCTTTTGTTTCTCTTGATTTTTGTTGTTGGACCTTCCTTTCAATCTCCAATTCCCAGACTGGGTTTAACACACGAAACATTTCTTTGGAAACACAGATCGCATGTTACTATGAACTTCGCCAGAACTTCTACGAAAAATCAGCCTTATGGACAGTTACCATTAGACAATGCCATATTATCATCAGATAACGATGATGAGGATATTCAGGCTGCGGCAGACAAGATCCATAATGACAATTTTAACCTCAAGTTGAAGTTGCACATGCTCAACAAGATGTTAGATGAGAAACCGGGCGCGGCGGAAAGCAAAGTGAAGGAAGATATAAGGAGTATGGAGCGCAAGATGGAGCTTTCGCAGCGACGATATGAACGTTTGGTGCGAAACCGGCGACGACAGAAGAATAGAGTTGGCAAAGGCACGGAGACTCGGTTGGGGTATGACGGATTGTCAAAGATTAGCCGAAACAACAATAATATCATTGGTAACATCAAAAACAGCAGCAGGAATCAGAACGATGATGGGATTTCTTTTTCTGCAGTAGAACGAGAACAGAAGGATGTTGAACTACGATTTCGAAATCGATTTGGATCGCAACTGCTCCGGCCAGCTTCAGGGGATGAACAGAAACAGGGATTACGTACAGCATCGACTCATATACCTGCACCTCCACCAGTAGCACCAAAGTTTTCTACATTATTTGGTGGGGTTGGTCGTCAAGGTGGGGAAGAATTAAAGAGCGGCCGGATAGAGGAGCTGCTGCCCAGTCCGCAGTTGCCGCAGCTCGGTGGGAAAGATTCTTGGAATGCAAAGAAGGTGACACGGTTCGCAAATACAAACGGGTCAACGATATCGCCGTCACACTCACCACCAGGAGTGTACAGATTTGATCGCAACACAAACCGAATAAAATTTAACCATACGAATAACATTAGCATCAACAATAACGACAATAATGGAGCATTACCACAGCTTGGAAACCTGTCACTTACAGACTCCGATGATCCTTTTTCAATAACGGAGGTACAGGAGCCCGAGAACTATGACCACTTTGGGGGCGCTGGCATTAATATGCGCAACAAGGGAATCTGGATTTCTGATTCTGAGTACGAAGAGTTTAGGCAATTGAAACTGCTGAAAGCACGACAGGATAGAAAAATAGAAGAGCAAGAAACCGAGATTTACCGACTGAGAGCAGAACTACGAGCAAAAGAATCTACAATCCAGGATAATAAGTTTCCTAACCATATAAACAACACTACTAACCGCGTCGACTTTTTTTCAAATCTGCGGCAAAGACAGCAACTGCCGCCAAACAGTGAAGAGGTTAATGTGAAGCGCAACAATACAATAAAGGGCCTGACATGGGTTTATGACAGCTTCAAAAATATCCAGGGCATTCCACCTGATTTGTTGAGCACGTTCCAGGACTGTATTCTTGATATCACATACAATTTTGGTCGTGACGATTCACTACAGATTCTGCCAGCGCAGCCTTCAACTCTTGCTAAACATCAGCCGTTAGAATCAATGACAGAATCACAGCAGTTGGCAATCTACCAGTACGAGCTGAACCGCGTAAAACAGCGTGCTTCAGACCTGGCGTTCATGAACAACATAAAGTCACGTCAGATCGAGATTTACCAGTTGGCAAACAAAACCCGCATCCAGTTCATGCGTTCGCTGGGGCTTATTTTACCAGAAGAACCCAGTAACCTGAACAACAACTTCAATCGATATGCATACCGCAATAAAGTGCTACTTACAAGTGCTGAAAGACAGAAACTACAAGAAAAGTTTACGGCGGCCATATATTACGTAGTAGCTGCTCGTCGATTTGTAAAGCGGCTGGACGATAAGCTGGTTGAAAAGGGTAAGCTGCGGCGGCGGCTGATTGAGCTCGGACGCGAAAAAGGCAGCAACACAAGGGCAATCGGTGACGATGAAAGAATCAACAATCTTCTTTAAATCTGAAAATCTTATTTCCATAGTGGTATATGCTGCGATATATGAGATATTTGATATACCCAAATTCTCGTATCGTCATTGTAGTGGCTGGCTGTACTTGCACTATAGACTGATAATGACTGATTTCTTGGTTAGGCTTATTTTTATGATTAAATGACATCATCCTTTAATAAAAAAATTCCAGAAATCCTAAATTGTTTCCCAAAATAAAAAGAAGAAAAAAAAAGATAAACAATCTAACGAATCTATAGCGGGCTAACAATAGAAGCCCATGCCCCGGCGCGACACAAAGGTTGGTGTTGTGGAGTTAAATAGAGCTGCGATGCAGAGATCTAACATAGGCATGGGCGGCTTCGAGGCACTAAGTAGCGATAGTTGATCGCCAGTGTCACCCTCCGCGCTATGTGCGTGCGTGTTGTTGAGTTGCTGTCGTTATTTTTGTGCTGCCTCGACGTCAAACTCACAAGCATCCATATGCCAGGCAAATGAATGCAGCAGATGGGCCCTATAAAGAATCAAACATTTCCAATATTCTTTCCTTTCTTCTTGTCACCACCACCTTCCCCAAGCACAACCCCAGCACAACTTTACCATTCGTTCCGTGTTTAAGCCAGCGCACTACCATGGGAGGAGAAGAAAAACCGCCGCCGGTCCTCATGCTCCCTTCGGACCCCCAACAGGAGCAGCAGCAACAACAACAACCACTACCACAACAACAGCTACATCAGCAGCAACCCATCTCTGCACCCAACTCTCCGTCATACTTTTCACAGCCAGTTAACCCTTCGCAGCCTTTCTTTACTGCGGCACCGGGTCCAACCCACACGCCCGGGGTTGGGACCGAGTACAACGGTGGTCAGGGGAGCAGCAGCGCCGGGGCAAACAACATCTACACCAGTAACAGCACCTTTAGCATTCCATCCATCATTGCGATGAATGACAGCTCTGGGTCTACGCCGTTCCAGCCACAGGTTTCTGGCGTACTGCATAGCAATACTTTCAGCGGCATCGCGAACCCGACACGCAGTAGTATGTCAATCTCGCCGTCGCACAACTTTTCAAACGTCATGCAGCATCACAAGTTTCGGTCACCGTCGCTGCCCGTGAACACTCTAGGTACGTCCATCGAGCTACCGCAGCTTACGTCTATTTCAGTGGTGGAAGCGCATTCGTTTTTACAAAATGAGCCCGAGCTCACACTTTTTGTGGACATTCGGCCTTTTACTCTTTATAGCAAAAGCAGGGTCCAGTCTGCAGTCAACGTTTGCATCCCAACAACATTGCTTAAGCGGCCTACCTTTGTTCTTGCGCGCTTTGCAGAGTGTATGATCCCGGCCCAGAGGGATGCCATTGAGCACCTCGATCAGTATAATTCAGTGGTGATTTACGACCAGGCCACGGAGGAGGTGTCGCCCTCAACATGCTCACCAACACCACTTATATATACTATTCTGAAATTTAGCCGATCCCCGTCGCTCCAGGGCAAGCTATACTATATACAAGGCGGGTTTCAGTCATTTGAAAAGGAGTTTGCTGACTCTGTAGACCAATCGGCCATCGTGGCGGAGAGATACAACAGCAGTAATATTAGTAATAGTGGCTCCGGAAGTAATACCAGTAGCAAGCCTGCGGGCAAGCACGGGTATTCAAACAGTCAGCCAACAAACAACCCGTTGACGCATACGTTCAACTTTCCTCCGGTGCTGACAGGGTTCAGCTTGCCGACAAACTCGACAAAAGACGGGCCAATGAAACCGTTTGCGTCAAACATTCGATCATCTCTGGATGGTATCGACGTGGACGATGAGGTTGCGCCAGTAAGCATCCCAAAGGATCTAGCTCCTGAAGAGGTCAATGCTTGCTTTCCGCTTTGGCTTCAGGATATCATTAACAAGGATACTGGCCCTCGTAATATCTTCCGCCGATTTCACGATATTGAGGAAGCGGAGAAGGTCCGATTACAGAGCGCGTTCAGCCGGGGCACAAGTATGCTTAACACTGGCAACACCACTCCAACTATTACCACTACTGGTGGCAGCAGCAGCACTGGGAGACTACTAGATGTGGGATCTCACTCGCCACTTGCATCCCTGTCACCGACAACGCCAGGAGGTGGCCACATCAAGTATTCGTTCTCTGCAGGAGTCGAGCTTGGCTCAAAGAACCGGTACAACAACATCTGGCCATACGATCACACGCGCGTTAAAGTTCCAGAGCTCAGTGCGAGCACTACCGCGACTGGGGCCGCGCCTACCAACGGGACTGCAAGTCATGACCCCAGAAATACACTTACTACTCACACGACTAATACAACTATCCCTTATTATGACGATACAAAAACAACTAATGCGACTAATGAATCTCAATTAAACAACAATAATTACGAAAAGAGCCGCAGCGGCAGCGGCGACTACTTCAATGCGAGCTACATCACCACAAAAGGCACAAAGATGAGGTACATTGCCACACAGGGCCCGCTGCCCGACACATTCACAGACTTTTGGCATGTGGTGTGGGCAAAACGGATCCCGGTAATTGTAATGCTCACAGCTGAAGCGGAGGGCGGCAGTATTAAGTGCCACCGGTACTGGAACGATGGTGTGTACGGTGGAATTGCGTTACGGCTAGTCACAGCTGATAACGTAGTACTGTCTGAGCGGACAGGCACATGTGTAACAATACGGAAGTTTGAGCTTGTGCCTGTCTCTATCGAGGGTGCTACTGGCACGAAAGTAGAGGGAGGTAGCAATGGCGCACGACACACCGTTGTGCAGGTTCAGTACACGGCATGGCCAGATTTAGGCTCGCCGGCCAACCCGGAAGACCTGATTGCTCTGTGTATGCTTAAGAATAAGTACTTAGAATCATGGATGCAAGAAAACACAGTGAGTGCCAACAATGAGCTTCTGCCATGGACCATTGTTCATTGCTCTGCGGGCTGTGGCCGTACTGGTACATTCTGCACAGTAGACTCTGTTATTAGCTTGCTCAAGGACCAGGCCAAAAACAACCCCGCCGAAACCCCTTTCCACAACACTGCTGCTATTACATCTGCAATGCCAGCTGCTGGAAGTGAAGGGAAAAGAGAAAATGGACAAATGGCAGCAACAGACAAGGGTAGCGGTGTCACCAACACTACTGGGTATGACAACGTGGAGTCTCATGACTTGATCTACCGTACAGTTCACAACTTTCGGCGGCAGCGGCTGTCAATGGTGCAAGTGCTACGACAGTACGTCTTGTGCTATGAGACTGTGATTCTATGGATCCACAATCAGTGTGGTCCTGCAAAGCACGATCAATCAACCCCCCGGCAACAGCAGGGACTGTTGCCCCAATTCCAGGATGAGCGCCCAAACAAGTGAAAAAAAAGAAAAAAAGAAAAATAAATAAATAAAAGACAATACAGCTATTAGGATAGCTCTTTCGATTGTATTGCTTATACAAACTATACCGTACTCACCTTGATTATAATGGCTCTTATTACCTTTAGATAAATAAATTACAAACCTTTATGCTATTCTATATTTTATGAAATGGAATCTGGTTTTATTCTTGTTTACTTTTTTAAACGTGTCAAACAGTATGGAGATTATACAATCATATACCTCTTCTCTATTCTAAGTACCGAGCCACCATACCAGAGGGAGATCTGAGTTGCTCAATGCCTTCTTTATATCAATCTGTGGCAACGTATATACAGGTCTACTTTTATTGATTGTTGGCCAGGAGTGTTGTCAAACCTTTTGAAAGTAACTGTACTTGATGCAAGACGGTCTCTTCATGCGTCAACTATACACGGACCCACTCTCCTACACAGGATTCACAGGATTGAGATCCTTGTTGACCATCAATAGGCTAGTTAGTAGTGCAGCCTGGGCCATTGTGATGTAAAATATGCAGTTAAGGCGAAAAGTTATGAATCGTAAAATTATCCAGACCATCAGACTATGGGAGATGTGGCAGCAATTTAGATATATGTTTGTCATTTCTTGATAATAATAGGGGGTTTCCATAAACTAATTAATTGGGAAAAAAAGTATAATACTATTATTGTAAATAACTACTACATAGTAAAAGCTTACGACATAAGTAGAAGCCTGCTAGTAAAAAAGAAAAAAAGGAAAAAAAAAACTTGTGATCCAAACAACGTCTACCACCATGCTAATCGCCAAATTGCATCTCTCACGTTGAGTTGGCATTGATATTGTGAAATTTTCTATTTAAGCACTCCTGAGAGCGTGTCAATCAGTGCAGGATCCATCGCTGTTGAAACGATTTTGGCATGATCTGCCGAGAGTGCTCCAACCTCTACAAGCGCCGCATTGATATAGTCTTTGAGGCAAACAGTGTATACAGGGTCCTTCTGGTTAAGCGCTATTCTGCGCATGCTATGTGATGAGAAGAGTTCCTGCTCGGCGGCTATTGTTATTGCTTCTTCCTCGATTCTGAAACTGCGAACACTCCTTAGGTGGCTTGTCTCATCGTTGGTGTAGTAAACCTCGACATCATCTTCACCAGACTTGTGAACTTCGTTGAGCATCTGCAACTAAATGACCATAATGTCTTGGAGTTGTTGCATTATAGAAGCATGGCCAGTGCGAACAAGAGAAGTGAGCCCCAATGCGTTGAGTTTACGCTGCCGGGGGTACTCTATGTTATCAAACTTCCCAAGCCAAAAGTCAAGTAGCACCCCCCACAGCATCATTTTCAACAATTATAGATAAATCCAGGTGTTGCTCCTTATAGGCTGTAGGGATACTAGTGGCCGCTACACACTGCATAAACGCATTAGGATTGGCATAGGCTAGTCGCGAAAAGCAGGCGAGAATTACAATGCAATTAGTGAACGACGTTCCGTTTTCATTAAGAAGCATGTCAAAGAGAGTCGCAAAGAGTCCCAAATCAATGAGGAGTTGTTTGCCATGGGCCATGATCTCAGTGCCGTTCTTTTGAAATACTACATCCAGGATTTTGCTCATATGCAATACGCGGTTATCCCCCACTTTGAGTAGATACTGAGCAAACAACTCAAAAATAGCTTGACCATAGTGCTGGAAAACGTACTCAAAGTCGAGTAACAGATATGACTCAAGAATCTTCAGCACATTAATATATAAGTCGGGATCATATCTTATAATGTTAATGAGCACAGGAAGCAACTGTAGCAAGTCTTCATTGAACGCAGGTACATTTTCCATAAGAACAAGCCAGAGCATTGTTGCATCCTCAAGCAAATAACAGACCAGTTTGGAGCCAGAATCAATCAATATTGTAAGCATTGAAATTGCTAGCGGGTAACACTCGAGTGAGTTTTTGCCCATTGACCGAATCTAGCTTGTCATGGTTTGCAAAATGCTACACTTCATCTCGTGGTTATCCCCGGATTGATCCCACAGGATCGGTAGGAGCTGAATAATTGAGTCAGTGTAGGGAGCAATATTACACCTAACGCGCTTTACAACCACAGAAAGCACGTCCAAAACGTCACTTTTGGATTCAAGTAAAGTAAGATTCTTGGTTAGAAGCACAATAATATTCTCAAGTATACTCGGAAAGTATGGTAAAAAATTGGAAATTTTGATGAACCTCTCTTGAAGCATGCAACGCAAAGTGTTGCATGCATATATCCTTACAAACTTCCTATTTAGAGGATCAGTAGGATTAAGGAAATGGTCGAGCAGTTTATAGATTTCGATTCGGCTCTCATCGGAAAATTTGTTCGCAACCCTTTTGAAAATAACCATGGAAATTCTTTGTCTGATTATGCTATAGTGGCTAGAGCCCGTTTGAAAGCCCTGTGAAACAAACAAATGCAAAAGCATTTCATCAAAATCATATCCTTAAAAGAGAAATTCGCCGGTAATAGCAAAGAGGTTATATGCCACATCTCGGACAAGTAGGTCATCACTTTGCCATGAATTTTCCATAAGTACTGAGAGTGACAGACGAAGAGGATCATTAATCCAATAACGAAAGCCTTTGGCCACCTGTTCTGCATATTTCCGGGCATTGTTTGGCAACGAGTAGCTCATCTCACGATTCATCCACTCCTCACGGTCAGATCGCAAGTCTTCTAAGTCTCTAGATGTAAGTTTAATGTAAGATGTCACCAGAAGAAATAGAGAGTTTACACTTTCTGGTGTAAAAAGCCACTTTTCCAAAAGTTCAACTGCTTGTTTGACCTCACTATCTTGTTTGATATTCCTGAGAATATTTGTCACACTTTGTGGGGAGCATAGTGTAAATACCTTATCTAGAATCTTCAAGCCCTGAACGACAATCGTTTCCCAAAATCCAATGATATTCTCATCTTTGTCAGCACTGCTCATTTGCTGTAGAATACTGGCCTTGGATTGAATAATAGAAAAATAAGTTTGAATAAGTTGAGGAGCATTTGGAATTATTATGAATGATATTATCTGGGAACTACAAATATGTGTGTAAGTGTTTCTCAGTGTACGAATATGTGTTGCAACAGGTTCAGTGGGCTGTTTATCATAGATGCGTAAAAGTTGGTGAAAATTCTCAACTGTGAGCTTAAAAAAGAGTTTGGCTTCTTCTAACCGATTGTAATTGCTGTAGAATTTAACCAAAATTATGCCGGCTATTTCCAAGGCTATGTAGCCAATTTCCATACTAGCAAGGTCGTTTGACTGCATCCATTTCTGTGTTGACTGCAAATATATCTGTCCCGTGATCTTGAAAAGATCTGAAGATGAAGTCTTATAGTCCTCATAGTCAGCATTGCCCAATGATATTGACAAATGTTTGATGATTTGATTTAGTGTGTTGAGCAGGTCATTTAACTTGGCAATGCTCCCCGTCGCTTGTGTCGAGACTAAAATATCATACAGGTCAGTAAACAGACTTGGCCATTAACTGTGGAAATCAGACCCTGCAATATTTGCAATAATGAACGCGTATTCCGTATTTAGCGACTTGTTTGGCTCCTTTACCATTTCAAAAAGATGCAGTCGAATTTGAATTTTCACATCATCTTTAATACCATTGGGCTTATCTTTGTACAAATATGGAAAGATCCTATTCTTGAGATAGATGGCGGCAAAACAACGCACGGATAGCGGAAAAGACGTGTTGAGTGAGACATCCAGTACAAAGCTGTGACACCCGGGGATGATTTCCAAAGCGTTGAGCTGCTCTTCACCAACCTTGCGTTGGTCAGAATTGTCTTGAAAACTAGCGGACTCTAGGGCTTGATAAACATTATTGAGAGCGATTTGGGTGGTGCTCATTTTCAATTCAATTCATAAGTACTGTTGAAGCATAGGAGAGGTTCTAGTTCATATAACAGGAACTTTCAGGAGTTTACATTTGTGATTGGAGTAATCCAGGGTACGGGTTTTACACTGTTAGATTCTCCAATAATAAGTTTTAACGAGAGCAAAGAACAAAGATATAATGATATAGATGGTTATGATAAATACCAAAAGAAAAATTAAAAATAAAAGACAAATATACTACGGTGAGACCTCATTATAAAAAATAATATACAACAAGTGTTTTCTTTTGTTTATAGCAAGGCATTTTGTTTAGCGATATATATGATTTTGCAGCTAGTTTTGCTTAATATTACAATAATTCATGAGATAACTACATGCCTACCTTCCAAAAGAAAGTCACAATATCAATTTAGTGATGCTTTTTCTCTTTTTTCTCTTTCTAAAAAAAGTAGCTCATAGGGGAGAAAATAGGTCAGAAAACGTTGGTTTCTTTCAGGCTGCTATTCTTTGTACAAGTTTAGTCTAAAAAGATACTCTAAGACCTCATTGGTGGAAACTTTATGAATGTCCTCCGTAATATTATCACTATCATCAGATATAGCGTTTTTGGTAGTTAACAGAGCATTTATGATGACAGTCCATTTGGAAATTATATTCACAAATTTAAATGAAGTTAATGTGATCATGGAATACTTTTTCAGCGATAAAAGTAGATATTTGGCTTTCTTCTCTTTTATTTCTTTTGATTGAAACCCAAAGTCAATTTTTTTTGTATATTTTAAAAGAAATTTTATATGGACAAAATCAAAATGGTTTATTATTTCAAATGGTGGAAATTTGTGAAATATGCATATAAATTTGAATTGGACTTGGAAATATCATGTTTTTAATATGGTATTCCTTTTTATTCAGTATTTTGTAACGAGGTAATTACGTATAAAATACAGTTTACTATTAGCCAACTGGCAGTGTAAAAGTTTATTACTGCTATTATTACTAACTACTTAAATTGTAAAAGTGTATTACAAGAGAAGACTTCTAGTATATGAAAAAAAAAAAGGAAAAAAAGAAAAAGAAACTTGTGATCTAACTGACAATTATCATCATCCCATTCACCAAATTTCCTCTCTTACTTTGCGTTGGATTTTAAGTTGAATTTTCTATTTAAGCACTCCTGAGAGGGTGTCAATAAGTGCAGGGTCCAGCGCGGTAGACAAGAACTTGGCATGGTCGGCCGAAAGTGCTCCAACCTCTGAAAGTGCCGCATTAATATACTCTTTGAGGCGAACCGTGTGAACAGGATCAGTCTGAAAAAGCGCTGATTTGCGCGCAGTTTCGGGGGAAACCAGTTCCTGCTCAGCGGCTATTGTTGCTGCTTCATCCTCGGTTCTGGCACCACGAACACTCCTTAGGTAGCTTGTCTCATCGTTGGTGTAGTAAACCTCGGCATCACCTTCACCAGACTCGTGAACTTCGTCGAGCACCTGCGACCAAATGACCATAATGTCCTGGAGCCGTCGCATGACAGAAGCATGACCAGTGCGAACAAGAGACGTAAGCCCAAGCGCGTTGAGTTTACGCTGTCGGGGGTGGCCCATATTGTCAAACTTGCCAAGCCAAAAGTCAAGTACCACTCCCACAGTATCATTTTCAGCAACCGCAGGTACATCTGGGTGCTGCTCCTTATAGGCTGTAGGGATACCAGCGGTCGCTACACACTGCACAAATGCACTAGGATTGGCATGGGCTAGTCGAGAAAAGCTACCGAGAATTTCAACGCAGGTGATGGGTGATGTTGAATTTTCATCAAGAAGTACGGCAAGGAGAGTCGCAAATAGGCCCGAACCAGCAAGAAGTCTCTCACCGTAGCCCATAATCTCGGTGCCGTTCTTTTGAAATACCAAATCCAGAGTTGCGTTCAGAAGCGATGCGGACTCAGTCGACATGTTGGGTAAGTACTGAGCAAACAGCTCAAACATAGCTTGACCATAGTGCTGGAGCACGTACTCCGAATCGAGTAACACATACGACTCAAGAATCTTTAGTTCATCGGTCAGTGACTCGGTGTTGTTCTTTATAAGCGCAATAAGCGCAGGAAGCAGTTGTAACAAATGTTCATTAATCGCAGGTGCGTTTTCCGCAAGAACAACCCAGAGCGGCAGTGCATCCTCAAGTAAGTAGCTGAACAGCTCGGAGCCAGGATCAACCGACACCTTGAGCATTGGGATCGCCAGTGAGTAGCACTTGAGTGAGTTCTCTCCCGTTGACTGGATCAAGTTCGCTAGAGTTTGCAAAATGATGCACTTCATCTGGTAGTTATCTTCAGATTCGTCCCACAGGGGCGGCAGGACCTGCATAATTAAATCTGTGTAGGGAGCAATACTACGCTCAACGCGATCAACAATCACAGAAAGTACCTGAAGCACAAACTTTTTGGATTCAATTAATGTAAGATCCTTGGCCAGAAGCTCAAACATGCGCTCAAGTATACGTGGCAAGTATGGCAGAAAATCGGGAATTTTGGTGTTCCACTCGTCAATAGTGTAACGAAGAGCCTGGCATGCATACAGTCTTACAACCTTGTCGTTTAGAGGATCGGTAGGGTCAAGGAAGTGGTCGAGAAGTTTGTAGATTTCGATTCGGCTCTCGTCGGAACATTGCACCGAGACCCATTCGGAAATAATAATAGCAATTCGTCGTCTGATTACGCTGTAGACATTAGAGCCCGTTTGAAAACCCTGTGGAACAAATCCATGCACAAGCATTTCATCGAAATTGATGTTTTCAAAGGGTGATGCACTGGCTATGGCAAAGGCGTTATACGCCACATCGCGAACGAGCAGGTCATCACTTTGGCCGGCCTTTTCCATAAACGTTAAGAGTGATGGACCAACAATATCCTTAAAGTTAGCAAGCAAGTCGGTGAACACCTGTTCAGCACATGGCCGGGCCTGATATTCCCATGAATCGTTCATCTGTTCAATTATCCACTCCTCAGGCTCGGACCGCCAGTTCTCCAAGTCTCTAGGTGTAAGTTTGAAATAAGATGTCAGCAGGAGGTCAACTATAGAATTGATAATTTCTGGCGTGAAAAGCGACTTTTCCAAAAATTCAAAGGCTTGCTTTGCTTCCTCCTTATCGTCTTGGGTTCTATAGCGAATGGTTGACACACCGTTCTTGTGAAATAATGTAATAACCTTCCTTAGAAGCGTCAAGCCCTGAACGACAATCTTCTCCCAAAATTCAACGATATCCTCATCTTCATCAGCACTACCCACCTGCTGCAGAATGCCAGCCTTGGACTGCACAATTGAAAGATAACTTTGGATAAGTTGAAGAGCGTCCGGCATCATTAGGAACGATACTGGTTGGCGTTCAAAGATATGAGTGTAGATTTTTCCGAGTGTGCGAATGTGCTTTGCAATGAGTTCAATGGGTTGTTTGTCATAGATGCGTACAAATCCCTGAAAATGTTCGACTGAGTGCTTAAAAAAGACTCTGGCTTCCTCTGAGCGGCTGCAGTTGGCGTAGCCCTCGGCCAAGACCTTACCAGTTACTTTCAGAGCCATGTAGCCAACTTCCATACTGGCTAGGTCGATTGATTGCATCCACTGCTGTGTTGACTGTAGGTAAATTTGTCCTGTGACCTTGACGAGATCTGATGCTGCAGCCTGGAAACCCGTACGGCCTGCGCCAAATCGTGATACCGACAATGTTTTGACGATTTGATTCAGCGTGCTCAACAAGTTATTTAACTCAATAATATTCCCCGCCGCTTGCGCCGAGGCTACTAGATTGCACACGTCTGCGAAAAGACTGGGCCACTCGCGGGGGAAATCAAACTTTGCAATTTTTGCAACAATGAGCGCATTTTGCGTATTTAGCGACTTGTTTGGTTCCTTTGCCAATTCAAAAAGATGTAACCGAATTTGAGCTTTCTCATCATCGTTAATGCCGTTAGATGCAGTCTTACGCCAATATCGCATGAGTCCATTCTTGAGGTAGATGGCGGCGATCCAACGCACAGGTAGCGGAAAGGAAGTGTTGAGGTAGACATTCTGCAGAAAGCTATGAAAACCGGGGATGGTTTCCCAGGCTTTGAGCTGCTCTTCACCAACCTTGCGTTGGTCAGCATCATTTTGAGAACTAGCTGCCTCAAGAGCTTGGTAAACAGTATCAAGAGTGATTTGGGTGGCGCTCATTTTCAATTCGATTCGTAAGTACTGCTGAAGCCTTGGAGGGGTTCAAGCTCATGTAACAAGAACTTTGAGAATTTTTTTTCGCGTTTGGGTTGATCCAGGGTACGGGTTACATACTGTCAGACTATCTAATCGTGAATTTTAACGAGGGCAACGGAGGGAGATATAATAATGGAAGGTTTAGATAAGTGCCAAAGAAAAAGAAAAAGAAAAATATCTGCTTTTAGGAAAACTCATTCTCCAGACTGTATCACTTAAATAGATCATAGTGTACTTGGCTTGATTATAACGGCCTTTAATCTCTTTACATAAATTAAATAGACAACATTATGCTATTCCATTTTCTAGGAAATGAAATCTGGTTTTACTATTGCTTTTAGAAATGTGCTGAACAATATGAGAATTATACAATCGCCTACATTTTCTCTATTCCTGGTGCTAAGCTGGCATACCAGAGCGAGATCTGAGTTGCTTGACATCTCCCTCGTATCATCCCATAGCAAAGTTTATACATATTTACCTTCATTGAATGTTGGCCTAGCTGATTTTATCGGGCTTCATGGGAAGACTTATCTAAATTGTTTATTATTTTAAATATATGTTTGTTATTTGTTTATAGTAAATAGGGGTTACTATGAGCCAATAGGCTGGGGAAAGTATTACTATTATCGTGAATAACAGACTTATTGTAAAAGTTTATGACATGAATAGAAGGGTTCCAGTATATGACAAAAAAGATAATAAAAAAAAACTTGTAATTAAAACAATCCCTAGGACCACCTCAATAACTAAAATGCCCTTTATCCTTTGAGTTGGAATTGATGTCTTTGAGTTTTCTATTTAAAAACTCCTGAGAGACTGTTCATCAACGCAGGGTCTGATGTTGTTAACAAGATCTTGGCATGTCCCGCCGAACGTGCACCAACATCTGCAAGAACGACATTGATATAGTATTTGAGGCAAACAGTGTACACAGGGTCCATCTTGAAAAGTGCTAATTTGCGTACGCTATTGGGTGAGACGGGTTCATATTTACCTTCCAGTTCGTCTGCTTCATCCTCATTCCTGGCACCGCGAACACTCATTGGATAGCCTGTTTCGTAGTCGGTGTAGTAAACCTCGGCATCACCTTCACCGGACTCGTGAACTTCGTCAAGCACCTGCGACCAGAAAACAGTAATGTTCTGGAATCGTCGCATCACAGAATCATGGCTAGTGCGAACAAGAGATGCGAGTCCAAGTGCGTTGAGTTTACGCTGTCGGGGGTGGCTCATATTGTCAAACTTGCCAAACCAAAAGTCAAGTACCACTCCCACAGCATCATTTTCAGCAACCGCAGGTAAATCTGGGTGCTGCTCCTTATAGGCTGTAGGGATACCAGCGGTCGCTACACACTGCACAAATGCACTAGGATTGACATGGGCTAGTCGCGAAAAGTTACTGAGAATTTCAACGCACGTATAGGACGACGTTGAATTTTTATCAAGAAGGACAGAAATAAGAGTTGCAAACAGGCCCGGACCAACAAGTATTCCCTTACCGTAGTCCATAATTTTACTGCTGTTTTTTTGGAATATCAAATCCAAACTTCCGTTCATAACTGATGCGCCTGTGCCCGACATGTCGGGTAGATGCTCAGCAAACCTCTCAAATATAGCTTGACCATAGTGCTGGAGCACATACTCAGAATCGAGTAACACATATGACTCAACAATCTTCATTTCATTAGTTAGTAAGTCGGTTTCATAATCTATAAGCCCAGGGAGATCAGGAAGCAGTTGTAGCAAGTATTCATTAATAGCAGGTGCATGCTCCACAAGAACAACCCAGAGCGGAAGTGCATTCTCAAGCAAAGAGTAAAATAACTCGTTGTCACGATCAACCGACTCCTTAAGCATTGGAATTGCCAGCAAGTAGTATTTGGATGAGTTCTCGCCAGATGACTAGATCAAGTTTGCTAGGGTGCACAAAATGACACTCTTCATCTGACAGTCATCCCCGGCTTCGTCCCACAGGGACGACAGGGCCTGCATGATCAAATCTGTGTATGGAGCAATACTGCGCTTGACGCGATCAATAATGGCACAAAGTGCCTGTAGAACAATCGTTTTAGATTTAATTAATGTAAGATCTTTAGTTAGAAGCTCAAACATGCGCTTAAATATACGCGGTAAGTATGGCAAAAAATCAGATATTCTGGTGTTCCACTCGTCAATAGTAAAATTCAGAGCCTTGCATGCATAAACCTTTACAACCTTATCATTTAGAGGATCAGTAGGATTAAGAAAGTGGTCGAGCAGTTTGTAGATTTCGATTCGGGTCTTGTTGGAACATTTCGCCGAAACGCATTCCAAAATAATGATGGCGATTCGTCCCCTAATTACGTTGCATAGATTTGAGTCCGTTTGAAAGCCCTGTGGAACAAGTGTCTGCACAAGCATTTCATCAAACTTGATGTTTTCATCAAAATTGATGGTTTGAAATCGTGACGCGGTGGCTATAGCAAAGGCGTTATACGCCACATCGCGAACGAGAAGGTCATCACTTTGGCCTGCCTTTTCCATAAACTTTAACAGTGACGGGCCAAAAATATCCTTAAAATTAGCCAATAAATTGGTGAACAACTCTTCTGCACGTGGCCTGACTTGATGTGGCCGCCAGAAGTCCCCGAATCCATAAGTTTTCCACTCCTCAGGGTTAGATCGCCAGTTTTCCAAGTCTCTAGGTGTAATTTTGAAGTAAGATGTCAGCAGAATATCAACTATAGAGTTGATAATTTCTGGTGTGAAAAGCGACTTTTCCAAAAGTTGAATTATTGGATTGGTGTCATCATAGCTTTTTTGGATTCCGCGACCAAAAATTGACTTATCGCTGTCGAATATTGGCTTATGGTTCAAGCAAAACGATTTAACCATCTTACTTAGGAGCGTCAGGCCCTGGATAATAATTTTCTCCCAAAGTTCAACGATATCCACATCTTTGTCAGCACTGTCCACTTGCTGTATCATCCCAGCCTTGGATTTAATAATTGAAAGATAGCTTTGGATAAGTTGTAGAGTGTCTGGCATCATTAGGAACGGTACTAACTGGCGTTCAACAATATCTATATACATTTTTCCTAGTTTATGAATATGTTCCGCAACAGGTTTAGTGGGCTGTTTATCATACATCCGTACAAATTCCTGAAAATGCTCGACTGTGTTCTTAAAAAAGTTTTTTGGTTCATCTGAATGGCTGCAGTTGGAGTAACCATCGGCCAATATCTTGCCGGTTACTTTCAGGGCCATGTATCCAACTTCCATACTCTCAAGGTCGATTGAATGCATCCATTTCTGTGTTGATTGTAGATAAATTTTTCCCGTGACCTTGATGAGATCTGGTACTGCAGTCCGGGAGGCTGTACGGCTGGCGCACGTTCTTAATGCTGATGATCTCTGAGCAACTTCATTTAGTATGCTCAGCAGATTATTTAACAAGACAATATTTCCCATTGCTTGCGCCGAGTCTACCAGATGGCATACATCGGTGAACATACTGGGCCACCGGTCAGGAAAGTCAAACATTGCAATTCTTGTAATAATGCCAGCAATTTCTGTATTTAGCAGCTTATTTGACTCCTTTACCAAATCAAAAAGATGTGACCGAATTTGAGCTTTCTCATCATCATTAATGCCATTAGCTGAACTTTTATTCCAAAATTCCATGTTTCCATTCTAAAGGTAGGTGGCAGCAAAACAGCGCGCAGATAGCGGAAAATACGGGTTGAGATAGACATTCTGCAAAATGTTGTGAAAACCGGGGAGGATTTTCAAAGTATTAAGTGGCTCTTCACCAAGCTTGCGTTGGTCAGCATCATCTTGAGAACTGGATGCCTTTAGGGCTTGATACACAGTATCAATATTGATTCGTGTGGCGCTCATTTTCAATTCAATTCATAAGTACTACTGAAGTCTTGGAGATGTTCAAGCTTTTATAACCAGAACTTTCAGAACCCTTTTATGTGTTTGGGTTGATCCAGGGTACGGGTCACATACCGTTAGATTATATCCAATTATGAATTTTAACGAGGTCAACGTATGAATATAACGATAAAAGGTTAAGATAAATGCCAAAAAAAAAATTTTTTGCTAAGATCGCAGCTAGGAAAGTAATGCTAATGAACACAAAAACTTTAATAAACAGGATACAAAATCAAAATAAAAAAAGAAACATTATATAAAAAACGAATCACAAGTTAAATCAAAGATCCGGAGGAGTTGCTAGTGGTCGTAGCGGGCTTAGGCTTGTTTGCCGTAACCGTCTTTTTGGTGGTAGACCAGATATCACCAAAGGCATCGTTTTTAGCAGAAGCTTTGCCTTTGTTACCACCGTTGATAGTTGACGTGGTGCCGCTTAGCGTCGTAGACGTAGAAGACAATGGTGCTGGGGAAAAGGCTCCAAAGTCAGAGTTGGCGGAAGTGGGCGCCGATGTAAATGAAGAAAATGTATTGTTATTAGAGGATGTATTGGCAGGAGCGGGTGATGAGAAAAGGTCGAAGAGATTGTTGTTGTTCGCTGCAGGCAATGGCTTAGAAGTGTTAGCAGCGGGAGCAGCAGCAGCTACGGGGGCGGCACTTTGGAAATCGTCAAATTCGTCGTCGTCATTCGTGGCAGCGGCAGAAGCAGCAGCAGGAGCGGGAGCTGTGTCATCAAACGAAAATAGATCAACCTGAGGAGCAGCAGACTTGGCAGTGGACTGAGATGCAACAGGAGTAGAAGTTGAGCTCGAACTGTGAGTGCCGCCCACCTGATACTCCTCAAAATCATCATCTTCCGCAGCATGGGATCTTGAGCTACGTGAGTAGCCAGGTCCTTCGTATTCGCTGCCACCAAAGCCGCCGCCATCACCGTAAACACCACCCGAGTACCCTCCATAGCCACCTGATGGCGAGTCGCTACCAAAGCCACCGTATTTCTTTCCAGTGCCGCCAAAACCACCGGCAGAGGAAGAGGCAGAGGCACCAGCAGATGCAGATGCAGACCCGGAATATTTTATCTTTTTGGCTTTTGCACTCTTTCTCTCAGCTCTAATCTTGGAAACATCGTTGAGCAAGGCCACGAGCTCTTTGGCTCTATTTCTAACATTGATACCCTGGTCCTTGCCCTCACTGTTGATGTAGTGGAAGTTTTTGAGCATGTCAATAACGGCAACATGAGACCGAGCGTAGTCGACCACACGTTCAGATCCGTTTTTGACAAGATATTCAAGAAGCTGCAAAGCTTTGTAGATTTGTCGCCATTCATGGGCAGTCTTTTCAGTAAACCGCCGGTAAATCATAGGCATGATCTCATGAAATTGAGAGCTAAGAAAGATGTTAGCAAAAAAAAAAATAATAATAAAATAATAATGACAAAAAAAAAAGGCTGTAGAATAATAGCACATACTAAGAATTAGTACCATCTGCAATTTCCTAGAAAAAGGGCATTGTTAGTAGAAAGTAGGTGGTTGCCGGTTTATGTATATCTACTTACTTGCATCAGGGTGCTGGAGGCGCCCCAGGGCTCATTGTTTGTCGCTTCACGAACCTACCAAAGTTAGCTGGGGTGAAATTTTAAACTTAAAAGCGATGACAATGAAATATATACCTTTGCTTCCATTTCAGTGAAGTTGAGAACGGCTATGAAGAAAAAAAACTCATTAGCATAGCTCGGGTGAAAATTTGGGTAGCACTGGGCTGAAAGACATACCATTCTGAGCCTTGCGGACGTAGGCCTTTACATCGTACAACGAGATGTTCGACAGGGTATCCTTTAAACTGTCCATTTGTTAAAGAGTCGGATATAATTGATTGGCGGGCGTAGATGGATGGAAGAAAGCAGTAAAAGGAGAGGGAAAAGAGAAGGAAGAGAAAGGAAGAAGTTTATTATCTGGCATTTTCACGCATTTTCGCATATTTTCACGCATTTTTGTGGTGTCAACAATGAACTGGTCGGCAGCGTCTAAGCATAAAACATAAGGTTTATTTCTTTTTTTTCTTTTTAGTGAAATTACAGTGAGCCAGTCTCTCAAGACCCATCTCAAAAACGGTAATTAATCAACTTGACCCAGTCTGACGAATCATCAAGCCAGAAGCAATCAAAAAGATCGCAAAAGGGAACTACGCCAAGCATTGAAACTGTGAGTCAACTATATACAAGATGATAATGCTATCATCATCATCATCATCATCATCATCATCATCATCATCATCATCATCATCATCATCACAATAAACAGTTTTGATATCTATTAAAGGATATCATGGTACTTGCAAAAGTAAATCGGCTGAAGAAATAGTCTTTGTAATTTTCCATCCATTGTTAGACAAATGATATCATACTACCAGCAATTTGCTTGCTGCCTTACTTGTATATATGTGTATCTGTGTATTTTTATTTTATTTTTCTTAGGTTTCATAAGTATTAAATAATATTTACACCTTGAGATTGCCCACGCCTGCCTCCAGCTCCTCGTCCTCATCGACCTTGCTAATACCACGCTCAAACATCTCTCTACCAGTGAGTTTTGGCTGACCCTTGCTGTCGTAGACAGTATGCACATGATCCTTCTCGTCGAGTTTAAACTCATCACGGAACTTGCGGCGCCATTCGTTGAAACTCTCGACAGTGACAGGGGTACCAATGAACTTCTTCTGTTCTTCTGCTTCCTGCCGCAGCAGCTCCTTAACGCGTTCTTGCTCAGCGGCATCAAATTTGCCTTGAACAATGGCCTCGGCCTCCTCCTTGAGGGTTGATGCGAGAGTGAAGACCGACGCCATGCCAATGTTCTCCTCGGCAGAGGCCTCAAGAATCTTGTCCAAGGAAAGGCAATCCTTCTGGTTAAGCTCTAACAAAGCGGGTGCCACGCCGGGCAGCTCTTCTTCTTCTTCCTCGTCCTCGTCCTCGTCCTCGTCCTCATCATCCTCGTCATACTCATCGTGGTCTGGGTTAACCCATTTTTCACCCACATCTACCTCTATTAATGGGACAACCTCAGGATATTCAGGCGGATACTCGATGTGAAGGTCGATATATTGTGTAGGGGTTGTCTCCAACTTGATGTGAAGGATGAATTCAGTTTCGCTGATCTCTGGAGGGGATGTTAGTTTGCTGGTGAAAAAAAAACGATGGTTAAGTTGGAAAACATACTCTCCAGCTCATCAGGGTAGATTGACTCTAACACCTCAATTTCTTGAGCTTGTTCTTCTAAGGGATCCATTATGTATGTTTTGTGGTTGCGAGTGATGAAATCTAACCCTCAGTGGTTGGTTCTTTTGATTTTTTTTTTTTTTTTTTCTGTAGCCCTTAGCTTTGTTAGGTCTGATTAGAAGGTACTATGGTCTTTGGGAGCTTAGGGGGGTCA
>Ga0160505_100369_pt1 | contig 27762 bp, 14 predicted proteins | sample DIDeMG_FD_108225 | JGI IMG/M metagenome (GOLD analysis project Ga0160505, IMG submission 108225) | Enriched chicken feces microbial communities from UW Madison campus, WI, USA - DID2874_E49_Stillage MG | ecosystem: Host-associated > Birds > Digestive system > Large intestine > Fecal ... | reverse complement strand
AAACAAAATAAAAAAAAATCAAATTGAAAAAAAAAAAAGATAAACAAAACCCAGACCAACAAAAAAAAAAACGGGGGAGATTTTTGAAATTCAAAGCGATTGTTTTTTTCAAAAAAAAAAAAAAAAAAGAGATGGTGTTGGATCGCGATTGACTGTATTTATAATACATTCGCAACGAGGAATACACAAAAAGTGGCTGCATTCGTTGATGCTGAAACCATCAAAACATAATGTTATCGTTAATAATCAGATATATCTGATATCATGGTGATAGCATGTGCCTGGTTTCAGGATAATAACATATAGATATCATGAATCGCTCATTACCATTACCACTGTTTATGGTTCATTTCCCGGCCGTGATCTCTGAATGCGGCCAACAAAACCACGCATGTTATCATCTTGTACCCAGGCAAAAAAACAGCACCAAAACATGACATTGTCAAACCAACACCCGCGTATAAACACATATATCGTGAGATTGCTTTAAGTCCTAACTTGTCATCGTTCCAACGTGAATCCATCTTACTATTCTCTGCCACCATTGTTGTTTGTACTCTGATTCTTATCATTCGTTTTATTTTTTTTTATTTTTATTTCCAATTTATAATTCAAATTTAGCCCCTACAGCCCGGTCCCATGATCATGACTTGACCACACGCGGCTTCATAACCCTAGCATTGCTTTTCTCACGTCATAAAAACCATCCACAGCACTTAGTATCGTCGGTTTGTGTTCTGAAACTCATTGTAGCGGCCATTTCCATTATTGTTGTAGTTGTTGTTGTTGTTGTTGTTGTTGTTATAGCCACCTCGGCCCCCGTAGCTGTAGCCGCCGCGACCACCATTATTGTATCGGCCATTATTGTTGCCATTGTTATTGCCATTGTTATTGTAGCCGCCATTTCTGTAGCCACCGCCACGACCGCGGTAGTTACCACCACCACCGCGCTGGTTGTACCCACCGCGCGAGCCGCCACCATAGTTGTTGTAGTTGTTGTAGTTGTTGTTTCTATCGCCGTAGCCGCGGTTGTTGTTGTCATACTCGTCGGGGCCACGCTCGCGTTCGTACGCAGAGTTCGCGGCAACAGTAGAACCAACAAAGTACTCATAGGAGCCCGGGTACCCGGGAGCCTTTTGCGAGCTTTCGGCTTTACGCTCAAGCACCTTGGTATCGCCGCCATTGCGCCCACGGTAGCCGGGTCGGTAGGCTTCGCGGCTGGCCAGCTTCTGCTCCTCAAACCGCGTCAGCACACTTGGTGTCAGGTGCACGCCCGGTCGCAGCATACTCTTATTGGGTACGGGCAGTTCCGGGTAGTCAAACCGCACTGAGAGGGCGCCGTTCTGGTTAATGTCGGGGAACCCACCTGTGTTGAGCGGATAAGGAAACGGTGCGCCGGGAACGCAGTTAGCATCCTTGATAAGCGTGCCGGATAATCCCAGCGTCTTTCTGGCCACCACTGACATGGACGGAGAATCCGACTCGCTGGCATCACCATAAAGCGTACTTGCAAGCTCCTTGTACATGACATTGTGAGGGCCAATGTACAAATACTCCTTTTGGTTCGTATTGCGCAGCGTTTCGTCCGCTGTGAGCTCACCATACTTGCCCTGAACTGCTGTCAACAACCGCTTCTCATCAATAAAGGGAAGTAGAGGGATACCCTGCCACGCATTCTTCTTGCCGTTCATGTCAATCATAAAGTCCTCCGGGTAGAAATCAACAATATCTGAATCGGGGTCAGACATGAGCGGGCGAAAAACCTTGGGCAGGGTGTGGTTTGATGCTGCTGGCAAAACACTCATTAACTGTTCGTATGGTTGGAACGGCTCTCCGCGGTCAAACTTGATCTCGAAATCACCAATGTCAACAAAGTCGGCAGCAAATGGCGCATAGTGGTAGGGATAGTACCAGTTCCACGAAGCACAACCTTGGTAATAGTACTTGAGCACCCAACACACACCCTCAATGTACTTGAAAACAAGATCACGGCGCTTTGCAGGCACCTCCGACGCGGGGATGTGGAACTTGGCCCGGTAGTACCGCTCATTATAGCCATTCCGGCCCAGATCAATCTCCTCTGGTTCTTCGGTATCCTCTGGAGCAGACTCCTCGGCCTTACGCTTCTTGGAATTCTCTTCTTCCTCGTCTGGGGCTTGAATGGCATCAATATTGAACTTGTCTTCAGATGATGACGCAGGTGAGTCTGCTACTGATGAGTCAGAAGGAGGTGCACCGCCGTTAAGCAGTAGCGAGCGCAGCTGCTCCGCTGCATTTTTATTCGCCATGTTAGCCATGTTTATAGCATTGCGGTTTTTAACAATGTCTGAATTAGACATGTGGATGTTGCCAACGCTCTCGCCAGAAGGTGTGTACAATGGCATGTTTTCGAGGGGCTGTATCGGCGCCTTCTCACCACGGTTCTTGCTGATGGCTGGCGCGGCTCCCACAGCCGCCCGCTGTTCAGCATCAAGCACAACAGCGCGGTCCTCCATGTTACGCACGGCTGCACGGTCACGATCCTCCATGCGCTGGCGCTTGTTGGCAGCGCGCTGCATGTCATCACGGTACTTACGCTCCAAACTGCGTTTTTCATCAAGCGCAAGCTTGCGAAGCACGATTTCGAGTCGCTTTAGGTCCGCCTCACCGTCACAGGTCAGGTATCCGCCCATCTGCCCGAGCGATTCCATCCAGAATCTACGAAGCTTCTCGATACTATGGTCACGCACATCCATGGACGGTAAGTGGGGCAAGAAATCGTTACCAACAAAGAAACACAAAAAGACCCAGTCATCAATGGCACGCTCAAGGTTCCAAGCAAACGGTAGTTGTTTAATGGTCAGCTCAGCCTCGAGGTACTGCCGCAGAATGTCGACATGCAGCCAAATAAATGGTGTAAGCTCTTTACTCCGAGCTGTTTCTTCGACTTGCAGACGCGCCTGGTCTTCATCTGTGAAACCAAAATTGTTGTTGTTGTTGCGGTTACCGCCGCGCGAGTTCTTATCCTTGGCGTAGACATCTTCTCTTAGGATGCGAAAGTGAGGTTCGTGTGTTGCGAGACCCAAGAAAATCAAATCAGCATCAAGACCGTAGATGCAGTGCGAAGTGTTGGGATCGTAGGAGGGGTCCACCCGCTGCGACCGGATAAACTCCATAATCTTATGTTCACCCTCACCTGGCACGGTAGCGTCGGAGATAATGACCTTGAGGTCCTTCCAGCCGGGATCGTTATTAAGTTTATAAACTGTCCAGTAACGCAATGACTTGGCCAACACCGTCATAAAGGGTGTACCGGGAGTAATGACGTTGGAGTCCCAGCGGCGCTTGCCCTTGAGCGCCTCGTCAATGACATGACCTTGGGCCTCGGCCTGTGCCAGCGCGACGTCGCGCGCGTCGTTTTCGATACGTGCGTCCTGCGCAGCGCGGAACCGACGTGACCGCTGCTGGTTCATTTTGGCGCGCGGCGCCACGCCATCAACGGCAATCATGAGCACCTTACGGGGGCGCGCCATGCTCAGCACGCGATCAGTATAGCGGAACACCTCGACCATCATCTCGTCCTCGGTCTCAGGCGCGGGCCGGCCCTCCGGATGAGTACACGGATGTACAATACCGTTCATATCAAGGTACAGGTTGTCGAGCTCACCATTTGGGTTCGGGTTAGTGTAGTCGGCAGGGTACTCAACGCCGTCAATGAGCTTGGTCGGCTCTTCAATCACAGAAGAGATAATTTTGGGATATTTCTGAGAAATCCATCGAAAGAAAGCGGGGACACTAGAGAATGGAAAAGGTTAATACTAGCAATGGCAACTCACAGGTTGAATTAGTACTTACCCCATAGTAAAAACAGGTACAATATGGGTTGGTTGGTGATTGTCAAAGAGGGAGAAAGGAGAAATCAGAGCTGAAATTTTGCAAGTTGGGATGTTAGCGCTGAGTCATGTTTGCCACTGGGATTAGCTAAGTCTGCGACATGAAAAGCAACCAGGAAATTAAAACCTATATAGAAATATTTATTTAATTAATTAAATTTTTATGAGATAGACATACGGGGAGGGTAGTAGGTTGATCAGATGAAATTTACAAAAGTAGCTGGCTGTGGGGAGTTGGTAAACTTGCTAACGTCGTGTTTGGTGAATACAAAGCTCTAAATATTGTCAATATCTGACAATTAAGCTGCCAAATAAGTATATAAATGGACCCACGATATTTGACTATACGCAATTCCTAGTAAAATAAAAGTAGTGTATCTATTGAGATTTATCACTGTTTTGTTCTCTTCTATTGTATATATTCTCTATTACTAGGCTTTGTGTTTTGGTTAAGTTATGACTTGCTGTAGTTATCATCAACGCAGTGAGAAACCCCCGTTTCCATATAACAATTACCAATATAAGCACAAGTTAATTACCCTCTGGCTCATTTCAATCATGATCACTTTTTTTACTTAAATAAAAAAAGAAAAAAAAAAATCTAAAACTGTGCAGCTCAAATTGCTACAATAAATTATAGTTATTTTTATAACCTCATCAGATTATACTCGTCTAAGCTTACCATCACCAAGTCGGTGTGGTAAAGGGCTGCTACTCAAAGCTTTGCAAAAGATAGTTGAGTTAAATGCGAACTTCATCGACACGTGCACGCTGAATCTCAATTGCAGGAGTGACCCATACGCCGCAACTACACTTGCCACCACGCCAGCTATAACTACCGACCTTGGCAGCACACTTGGGGCACCCAAGCTTGCCTTCAAGGAGGCCCTTTTCAAGCTCTGGCCGCATCCACTTCACGGGTTCCATAAAGTATTGCATGCACTGGGCTGGGAGCGAAGAGGTGAAAATCATGCCGTTGCGCGGCGCCATATTGGTTGTTCCCGTGGCACCAGCCGGGGCACCCTTCCGGTAGCCATGGGCCAGGGCCGCAGTGCTTGGATCCGCAGGTGTGTGCAGGATGAATCCAGCCGAGGCGGCCAGTGGCGTGCGGCACTTCTTGCAACGCAGAATACTGGCCGGGTGGCCCTCTGCTCCGGCCTCACGCGAGATGGCTGAGACGTAGCGCGGAGCCTCGGGTGGTACACCAGTAGCAGCCTGCTGGCGCAGCTCCCATTGGCGGTAAAGCGGGCGTGCTGGTGATGCATCGCAGCCTGAGCGTGCGTAGATTATTAGCTGCTCGCGAAACGACTCGTTAGGCAGAGTCGAAAGCCCGCGCGCGGGGGCGATCTGCTCTGCCAGCAGGCGGTCTACCTCTGCCTCTGCCTCTTCCTCCAGCATTAGACGTTCTCTCGCTTCAGGTTCTTTGGCAAGATGCGCTTGCAGTAAAAGGTACGCTAGGACAATGGTGACTGAGCGCGACATGCCAGCCACACAGTGTACCAAAACCTTGTTATCTTCGTTACTACTCAATGCATCGTGAATAAACTTATTTGTATCTGTAAAGTGCGTCATTATGTTGGTCACTTCATTGTCATCTATCTCAATGTGAAGATGGCCGGCAAAATCTGTGGGGTTAAAGGTCGCGGGCATGGCGCCAGGGATTAGACTCACAATATGAGTGAAGCCAGCATCCTTGGCAGTTTCAAGAGAGGCGAGATCTCCAATGTAAATACTGTATGCCGGAATCTTGCTCATGGTTATGTCTGTCACAGGGCTAATGGGTATGTGTAGCTTTATGTGTACCGTGGGTGCAATTTTGATGTTATGATCTCGAGTTGGGATCAAAGACAAAAAAAGACAGGCTGAAAAATTTATGGAGGCCCTTGCCCTTGTGAGCCGTTGGGAGCAAACGGCTTTTCCGTGCTGATATCAGACAATAACTCCAGACAGAATATAACAAAAATATATGACTTATAAGAACTGATTACAAGTTGTATAAAAATTGATTCATGAAGAATATGTACTTGCAATATATTGTTGTAGAGATTTCAATATCATGTTATTTCATTATTTAGTGCTTGACTGCAAAATGCCTATATCCACAAACTAATTAGGTCCCATATATATATGTTATTTACCTGGGTTCAACCAATCCAGCATGGTTAAAATGAATAGAATCTAAAAGCAAAGAAGATTCTTCTCGGTAATTAAAAGAATGCAAAAGCATTTCTCTTACGTCACCTAAGCGTATTGATGCTTCTCGAGCCAGGCACGGATAGCATCAGCGTCTCTGCCAATCCACTTGGCGGAGGTCTTGATGATATCCAAACCTTGCTCAACAATGCGCTCAAAGCCCTTTGTATCCTTCGTCTTGAAGAAGGCCTCAACATCATCGTAGGCCTTCTGTGACGCAAACCGGACAATCGCTGCACGCACAATGTAGTTAAAGCTGCTGAAATTGCTACCGTAACGTGCAAAAAGAGTATCCCAGTTAGTCTTCAGGAACTCCCACATGTGCCAGCGGCCAACCGGATTGATAGCCACAGAGCCTACAAGATAAAACACATCTTGGGCAGGGACCGCATCAGTAAGAATGAGTTGCAAGCTACGGTCAAGATATTCTGTGTTCTTGACACGACCCAACGAGCGGAGAGCCATTACTGCCGCGTCAACAGTAGGTGGGTGTTGGAATTCATGAAGGATTGCATCGTACACTTCCTTAAGTTCTTCACCCTCAGCGTTGGAAATGGCAGTGCGGAAGACCGCTTCACGGATGCTTGGGTGAATAGCCTTCTTGTCACCGTTCTTCCAGGCGAAGAACTTCTTCTTGGCAAGTTCAATAGCCTCAGTATGACCATTAGCCATCGCGGTCGAAATGAGAGAGCTACGCAGCTCAACAGTAAGGTAGTCCTCGCCCTCAGGGAACTCCCAACCCAGTCTTTCAAGGTTAAAAGAGATAACGTCGCGGATAAACGCCTCGAGACCCTTGATCACTTCCTTGGGCTGCTCAAACGCCTTAGTCTTAAGCGACGAATACTGCGAAAGAATCTCACACCAGAGGTTATAATTGGTTTCTTTCTTAAGCGCAAGAATAACAGACAAGAGATTGTCGGTCTTAGACACACCGGCAGAAGCACCAGCAGCGGCATCCGCAAGCAGGCCAATCTTGTCGTTCAGCGACAGTTTTTGAATATTAGAGGTGATTTTCTCCAAGCGCTCTTGTGAGTACTTGACTCTGTAGACACCCGTAACATCCTTGTTGAGTAAGAAGAAATCGAGCTTAGCAAGACCAGGAATGGTGATCTCCCGCGATTCAAGAGTCGCGGGGACATCAGAAAGGACATCAGCCGATTCAGGACCAGAAGAGATAGAGAGGGGAACCCACCAGATAGTCTGATTTTCCTCTTCCGTAACATCACCGCTACCGAGAAAGCGATCCTGGCGAAGAACAACGTCGCCGTTATTATTTTCAGTGACAGTAATCAATGGGAAACCAACCTTGAGGGTCCAGGTGCCGATAGCAGCGTTGACATCAACACCACTAACATCAGACAAAGCGTTCCAAAGATCAATGGTGGTGCAATTGCCGTAGGCATGCTTCTTGAGGTAATTTGAAACACCCTTAATGAAAACATCGTCACCAAGTTCCGTACTGATCATGCGAATAACCGAGGCACCCTTGAGGTAAGAAATGTTGTCAAAGATCTGGTTAACGTCAAGAGCGCTCTTTACAGGAACATCAATGGGGTGCGAAGTTCTCAGTGAATCAAGACCAAGAGCACCCTGTAAACTATCCGTGACAAACTTTGAAAAGACCTGCCACTCCGGGTGGAGATGGTCAATTGCAAGCCAACTAGCATATGTGGCATAACCCTCGTTGAGCCAGAGCTCGTTCCACCACGACATGGTAACCAAGTTGCCAAACCATTGATGGGCAAGCTCATGTGCCACAACCTCGAGGACCCACACGCGGTAGGAGCTATCACTGGTCTCCTCATTAAATAATAATGCAGTGGTATTGTATGTGATCAGACCCCAGTTCTCCATTGCACCAGCGGAGAACTCAGGTACGGCGAGCAAATCGCACTTGGGCAGAGCGTAGTCAATTTCAAAAACATCGGAAAAGTAGTCAATGACCTTGGTAGCAGTGTCCAAAGCAAGCTTGCCTTCTTTGCTAAGGCCTTTGACTGTGTAGACGCGGACAGGCACCTTGCGGCCGTTGTATTCGCGCTCAGTAAAACCCTCAATATATTCCAGCTCACCAATGGCCCAGGCTAGCAAGTAGGTGCTCATGATGGGAGTGCGCTCAAACTTGACCGTAGTGATGCCATTCTCAGTGGTTGACGAAGCAACGGGCATGTTGCCTAGAACAGTCCAATTGGGATCAGAAACAGCAATTGAGACTTCAAACGTAGCCTTGAGACCAGGTTCGTCGGCACAGGGGAAGGCCTTTCGCGCGTCTGTAGCTTCAAACTGCGTAGATAACATGATGGATTCGTTGCCCTCACCATCCTTGTACTTTGAGCGATAGAAACCAGCCATATCGGATTGGATCTTACCAATGTAGTCGATAGAGACAAACACAGACGACTCAGTCTGCTTGATTGGCTCGGCAAGTTCAAGCGTCGAGACTTGGGTTGCGGACTCGTGGTTGATGGCAGTGACAGGGATTGGCGTGTCATCAACAATGACAAAGGCGGACTTAATATCAAGATCCGCAGTGTTGAGGTGAACAGCAGACACGTCTTGAGTTGATTCGTACTCAATGTCGACATGACCAACAAAGGTCAGTTTGTCAACATTGATCTCGGTGAGCTTGAGATCATAGTGGATGGGCTTGAGGCCGGCGGGAAGCACATCTCGTTGCGTGGAAACGTCAGTACCGCACATTGTTATTAAAAGATTTAGGGAGAAGAAAAATGTAGAAAGTAGGGTGAAGAGGAAAGAAGTGGCAATGGGGAAAAGAAAGAGTTAATAAAAGGATTCAAGTGGATCTCAAGATACTCGCAGTGATCCGGGGATTGGTGATCTGGGTATTACCCTAAACCCAGTGCCGTGTCAGGCATTGTCTACCACGACTCTAATTACCTTATAACTATATACTCAATAGAAATCAATTTATTACATATATGTACAATATAGATACTCCTGATCCGTGCCTACACTCCTAAAAATGCTTGTCGTAAAAGATAATGTCGTGCAAGATGGGCCGTAGATCAAGATCCTTTGGCACAGGAACACTCTTGAGCGCCTCGTTAATCACACTCTCGCGACTCGCGTCGTCTGGGCACGTTGCTACCGCGTCGCGTAGGCCTTGGATATATGCAGATATGACTGGTGTATTCTCGCGTTGCAACGCCGTGACTAGTAGCATCAGCGCCAGCTCCACTCGAAGCGCCGTGTCTGACCCATCAAATCCACCATAAGCGGCGTCGAATTTATTCGCCGTTGCTGTTGCACTCTCAATGTAAGTACTGCTGCTCTGGGTACGGCTAGAGTCGGGTGGTGTCAGCGGCGTGTGCGCCTTCTTTGGTGCTGCGGAATTAAGTTTCTTAAACCTGACATACTCGGGATCATTCATGTTCAGGTCGCTGCCGCGCTTACCAGCATTGATGAACTTAACCAGCAACAGCTCCGTCTCATTGATTTCCTCAGCAAGACGATGATTGTAGTTTGCAATAACAGGGTTGGTTTTCAGGTTGTTTACTGCCATCTGGTTTTCGTCCTGCTTTTCAAGGTATTCGTTCCAAATGAGCTGATAGCCCTGGTAGAGCTGCTTAAAGTTCTCTGATTTGTGCATGATGACTTGAGCATAACGCGGCGCAATTGTGGCACTGCTTTGCGCAACGCTGGCGAGAGCCTTTGAAACTGATAGCACAGTCTCTTCGGTTATAGCAGCCGCATTATAGCCCGCGATGAGGTCGTTTATTGACATGGCTGCGCGGTTGACAATCTCGTCGCGGTCGTCCGGCAGCAACACCAGAGGAAGGTACTCACGGTCTTCCTCGCCTACCGTACCCGACACGGCGTTAAAGAAGCGCTTTGGAGACAGTGGGTCCTTGTTTGATTTAGCAGACGTGGCGCTGGAATTCGCTGACACTTTTTTCGCTTTGGCTCCGCTTGCAAGCTCATCTTGCTCACTTGCGAGTGATGATGAGCCTATCGACTTTTCCACGGCAGAAGTGAGCTGTACGGAATTCTTCTCAGCTTCCTTATGGCTAATGGTTTTGAAATTCTTTTGGTGCTTGCGCTCTTCTAAAAAGTCAATCACAGTGCTAGCGAGCGGGACGTAGGTAGTAAATGTCTTGTGGAAATTGCTATTGATAGATGCGTAATAAACACCTGCGCCGTACGCAGCTGCTACCCCGATAGCGAGTTTTGCTGATTTTTTCAAGAGTCTTGACACGGCCGAAGAGGGTCTCGATCTGGTAGAGTAAAGTCGAAAGCCAGATCTTGGAAGCGCGCGTGTTGAATATTTTAACATGGTGATGCGGTGATAGTCGAGATATATGCAAAGGGATTAGAGTCACTAGACGAATGCGATGAAAAATGTAGTGGGTGTTACAGAAGAAATATAAACTAGAAATAGTGGTTGATAGAGATTTAAAGAAAGGGCGGGGAAAAGAAAAAAGTGATATGAAGACGAGGCTTTCTCTTTTTATATATAGTGATCATGAGATACTGTGGGGGCCTAGCTGGTGAGTGGCCCATTTCTAATCCAACATTTGTAAACCCTACGAGTCCAATTACTCTAATAATTACTGCTAAGCTCTTTCTTTTGTTTTAACTTCTCTGCTGGTGGCTCTTTCGGTATCAGCTCTCGCCGCTTTTGGCCGTTAACAAGAGACAAAATAAAATTTAATAAGGTGACTTTACAAAGGAAGGTTAATAATAATAAAAAAAGTTCCGGCTACACCCTTGGTACCAAAGCACCACGACCTGTTCCGACACCATTATATGCACATTTCTATTTTTATTCCTGACTGATATTAACAAGCAGACCCTGATTGGTGTAAATAAAAGGTACGTCTATGTGCTGCCCCGTTTTGTTGCTGCATAGAAAATAAAAGAAAGAAAAAAGCACTTTTTTTGCTCGTTCAGTTTTGAAAAATTAGGGATCGGGCTCATAACTCCGATAGAATTTCACCCGACAGATGCAGATAATCAGACCAGTTTATTTTAGTTTTATTTTCCAGTCAAGTCACATGCCAATTGCAGGTACCAGGAGTTCTTAAAAGTAGTTTGTATACTTCCTTTTTGTCTTTGCTTTAAATTTGTAATTTTTGATCCATTTGGCTGGTTATCTAATCAATCAGCCGTTTTGCCCCATTGTGAAAAGGATATTTTCTGTAGACCAAAAAATTCATTTGGGGCACATGAATGATGAGGCTAGAGCAGTCCGTTTGGAACTAGAACTTTTTAGAAAAGATACTTAGTACTGGGCCCTAGAGGCCTAAGTATTACTATACTTACAGGTCAGAAATATATATGGTTAAAAAATTTTTACAACTTCACTAGGGAGAAAAAATTGCTGATAGATTTATTTCTAACCTTTTCCAATTTAAAATGTAGCGTAAATAATTTATATGATTAGGTTAAGTAACTTAAAGCTTACTGTTGACAGTCTCCAGAGCAGAGTCCAGAATGTCAAGACCCTTCTTCAGGTCGGAAATGGGAATGTTGAGCGCGGGGATGAAACGAACAACCTTCTCACCAGCGTTGATAATGAGCAACTTCTTGTTAAGGGCAATGCTGGTCACCTCGGAGGCAGGCACAGTCAGCTCAAGACCCTGGATCAGGCCCTTACCACGGTACTCCTTGACAAGCTTGGGGTACTTCTTCTGGAATTCCGTAAACTTGGCAGAGACGATCTCACCGCGGATCTTGACACCCTCAAGCAGCTTGGGGCTGGAAATGCGCTTCAGAACCTCAAGCGCAATGCGGGATCCAAGAGGGTTACCACCGTATGTAGTACCGTGATCACCGACCTTGATGGCGCTGCTGACTTGCTCGTTAACAACGACGGCAGCAATGGGGAAACCATTACCAAGGGCCTTGGCCACAGTCAGGATATCAGGCTGGATACCAGGGAAGTTCTGATGCGCCCACAGGGAACCAGTGCGGCCAAGACCACATTGGATTTCATCAAAAATAAGTGCGGCGCCAACTTCAGTGCAGCGCTCACGAACGGCCTTCAAAAACTCGGGGGTTGCAACGTTGACACCACCCTCACCCTGGATAGGCTCGACAATAACACCAGCAGTGTTCTCAGTGATCAGCTCCTTCAAACCCTCAACCTGGTTGAATTTTCCGGTCTTAACGCCGGGAACCATGGGGCCAAAAGGCGCCTGGTACTTGGGGTTGGGGGTCACAGAGAGAGCACCAAACGAGCGGCCGTGGAATGAGCCAGTAAAACTAACCAGCTCAACCTTGCTAGATTCATTGCTGCCACCCTGAACCTTGCCCCATTTACGAGCAAATTTAAGTGCGGCTTCATTGGCCTCAGTACCACTGTTGGCAATGAAAGACGAGTGGGCGGAGGGAAAGCCACCAGCCTTCTTGGTAACCTCTACCAGAGCCTTTGACAGCTGAGGTGTGTATTGGTTGTAGTAGAGATTGCTTGCATGAATAAGGGTTGACGCCTGCTCAGCAATCACCTTGGCAATGCCGCCGTGAGAGTGGCCCAAGCCAGTCACAGCAATGCCTGCCGTGAAGTCAAGGTACTGGTTTCCCTCGGAGTCAAAAAGGTGCGAGCCCTTGCCGGAGTGAAACACAATATCGGGACGGGTGTAAGTGGCGACCTGGTAAGGACTGTTCTCATCAATAAATTCCTTGGCGGTCTGGACCTGAGAAATAGTGCCAATAGGGTTGACAACGGAGTAGGCCTGAAGAGTTGGGTTAGCAAGCCGGGAGAAAAAAAAATTCAAACCGAAGAATTTGTTCTCGGTGAAAATAATGGTGCTGGAAAACAAAAGAATACAAATAAAATTGTACTTACACGAGAGGCCATCTTAAGAGCAGTAGGGCGGGCGCTGCGGAGACGAAAGGCAGAAAGCATCGTATATATGTGTATAGATATCACCTGTATCAAGATAAGATGTCACGGGAAATAGAGCGAATAAGAAAAGAGAAGTTACTCGAGATCCGGCCTTTTAAATATAATTTCGAAAAACTAGTGAATGACTGAAAGGTGAAAAAAAAAGAGTCGTATATCGAATGTGCCAAATTATATAATCGAGCACATGTTAAATGACTAATTTTGCTATCAAGATTAAGAGTCAAAAGTTAATAAAGGTTTACACTATAATACATAGGATATATCTCTTAGTATTTGAAACTTTGATTACCCTAGCCCGTACCCTAGCCCATGGTTCAATTTTCCAATTTTTTTTTTCAACACAAATTTTTACTCGTCTCATTGGCTCCGATCACGACAGTCGATACCATTTTCCCCTACCGAACCTACACATAACATCATCTGCCAGTATGAAGCCTACGACCTCGCTCCTGCACCAAGTCGAAGCCGCTATCACTCGCCAGGCTCCGCGTCTGAGACAGCGCGTGCTTGCCCAGACGGTCATTGAGCGCGCCGAAACCGCCGCGGCCACCTCGGACGTGAACCCGTACTTTGCGCAGCTACCCAAGCCGCTGGCGGATTTTTTTGCCAAGTACCCGCCGACGCCGTACAGAGAGTATGCAGACAAGCCGACTTCGACTGAGGCGCCCGACGCCAACCCCTTTCTGCCCAACCAGCACCCGATCACTAAGCGTGTGCATGACCCCGTGTACTCGCGGAGACGCCAGAGTGATTTGTACAAGGCGGCTTACCGTAACGGCATTGCGCATCTGCTGCCCAAGATGGCAGGTGACAAGAAGTTTTACGAGGAGAAGTATGAGACTAAGACGCCGGTTAAGGGCTCTGTGCGATTCAAGCTGAGCAAGGCTGAGAGAAAGGCGCCTGAGAGAAAGAAGGAAATGGAGGAGGCGCTGGCTAAGGCTGATGAGCTTATTGCTAAGGCCAGAGGTGCTAGATTTAAGAGAAGATTGGCGGCCAAGGCCAAGCAGCCCATGCCCTGGTTCTAAATCAATACATTATGTCGGTAACTTGTGTTTTTCAATTTGTATATATATATCTGACCAAATTTCAAATTTTTTTGTTTCCATGTTTCTATTAATAACGGGCTAATTTTGTTGAACAAATCTGAGGCTGTTGCCAGATGTTATATATGAAATCGAGTTGATTTAGATGTTAGTCATACTGCTGATAACCTCATTGATTTCATTGTTTGTTTGGGTAGTAAATCCCAAGGATGTCCGCAAGGTAGCTGAGCACATAGATTGAGCTCTTAAAATAGTTATTCTTGCCCTTGACATGTAGGAAAATACAAAGACTCAAAAATAGCCATGAATAGGTCTTAGCTGGGAAATTAAGGTAAACTTGTATTGTTCAATATTTGACTCAGCCGATCAAGCCAGATAGAGTAGGAAACAAGCGCAAGGATTTGTAGTAGACGCATCTGGTGAGTGTATGCATACCCAACTCCCATTGAAAGCAAAACATGTTCATGCATGGCAAACAGAATGGCATTTAGAAACTCAATGGTATTGGGAGCAAGTGTATAATTGTGATAACAAGAAACTTTTTACTACCTTTGGAGCCTTCCGGAACAACGTCAGCGATGTCAAAAAGAATCTCAGCAATTATTCCGTAGAAAACAGTAAATTCAAAGAAGGCAATTGAATTCTTAATTCTGCTCTACTTTGATGTTTTGTCCCCGATAGCCTTCTTCACAGGAACCTCACCCGTTATGACAGGGGAAGGGGAAAGTCTCAAAGGAGTAGGTTTAGTAAGGTTACGTTGAGGAAAAATTTGTTCAGGAGTTTTATAGATGGTGAAAAAAGATGAGATTGGCGGTAACTGTCTTAGGGAAATTGTTTCAGAGTTAACTTAATTGCTGGTGCTTACGGTGATTTGGTTTACCCAAATGAGAGCAGTATGGGTGCCCAGAGTCAAACATAGCCCAATGTCATCCAGATAAAAAGTAACAATGAGCTAGTAAGTGAAAGGCTGTAATTTGTTGGTATCTCATTAGTGTCATAGATTTGATAAAAGCGTTTGTTAAAGTACGCCAATAACTGCAAATGAAAACATGGTTAGACTAACTCCAACAAAGCTTGAATTATACTGCTGATTATTCTGGCTAACCACACTGATACACATCGAGGAATCAGAAAGCAGCAAGATACTGCCAAAGATACTGTCTACGAGACTACCCTCACCCGAATGACATCTGTCCTGATTGAAAACCACAGTATAAAAAAGACTTCTACAATAGTAGAGTAAAACGCATTAGTTGTGGCACACATGCTCATAAAGGTCTGGGCTGAAATGAAAACAATCATTTGACCACTGAAATATGTTGGTGAAATAACGGCTACTAGCGAAAGAGAAGAAAGATAAAGTAGTTGATTGTGAAATAAAAGATCAAGATGAAAAATTTCAACTAAGACTTGATAATCAAATACAACAAAAAGATATTGGAAACATGGGGCTAATGAAAAAAATGGCTAATTCAAGCAATCGTGTGCTTATTGTACTGCTTACCAAAAGCATGATAAATACATAGTAAGATCGCATTATACTCGGTGATATACAAAGTTTCTGACTAACTAATACGCTTAAAAGAGACGGTTAACAGGTGCTGTCTCAATTGGCTTGCACTTGTGCTAGTAGTCTGTAACCGGTGTTGAGAAGACACCAAACAAAGCATTCAACGAAAACACATGGAGGGAATGTGTTACCAGAAGATGGTACCAGAAAATCATAGTTTTCCCTATATTTCATTCCTCTCGGCCAACGAATTGGCGCTTTCGTTTAGGCTAGTTTCACATGTTTTAAGTTATCAGTCTTTGAGTCACGATTGATGAAGCCAATTGACTCATTGATTAAGGTGGAAATAGTCATCTTCTGTCAGCTTTCTTTCTTCAAAGATATTCCTCCTACGTGCGGCCTACGTTGCTATCCTATCTACTATAATTATCGTCCTAACGAAGCTGAACGCAGGTATCACAGAGAAAAAACAGGTACTTCCCAATGGATAAAATTTTAATTTTCTACAAATGCACACTGTGACTCAAAAAGAGCAACAAATGAAAAAGCGCTACTGTGCAGATGAAAAATAGCATAAATCCAAGCATCACCGTTCATAAAACTCTTTATATATACCTGAGCCAGCCAATCTTTTTTTTAAACAGCAAATAAATAATAACTTCTGGGTATTTTTGGACTGAGCGGTTCTGTTGTAGAATTATGGCTTCCAGATACCAAATTGGTGAGTAATATTGATAGTGTTCTGACTCCTAAGTAGGGTAGATGAATAGATAATCAGTTTATTGCTTAAGTATGGTAAAGGACTCATTACTGGAAAACCTGGAGGAGTCAAGGTGCACTATTTGGCTCCTATTTTCATCAGCAATTTCTTTGATGGCTTCTTTCTAAAGCTCTTGAATGGCCTGTGTGCATCTATGATTCTCACGGTCAAACACCTTATATGCAACGGTGTTTAAATGAGGACTAACAAGCGATGATTTTCTGGTCCCGCATTTGGGTCAAATCAAAAGCAGTCATTGGTCACAATAGTTTGTGAGTGTTTTTGGCCAATGGTTAATGTCTGAAAATTATGTTAACCTTGTTATTATCATTTATGGGTACTTGCTCAGCCAGACTGACCACCAATAACACTGTAATAGGCCAAGCAATAATACAGCAGAATTGAAATAATATGAAATCAGTACATCTAGGCTTTGTTCAAAACGAAAAGGTTATATGAAACCTAAAGCCTGGATACGTAAAAATGAACAAACCCAGAGCCTTGTTCTCCATGCATGAAAAATCAATTAACTGTAGTATATCACATGACCAGTTGGGACTTTTAGCGCTGCCAAATTTCTTCACCTCCCACAAAACAATAAAAAAATTTTATATTCCCAGCCTTTTCTGATCTCCAAGTTATATCATTCCCAATTCCGCCTACACACGCGCAAACAACCACCCACACGCACTCGCTTTATATACACCCACACATATACACACACAAATGGAAGGCAACAGCTACCAGAGACAGCCCAGCCGGCCTGGCGGTGCCCAGAAGGGACGTCGTCGCAACGCCCACAACAAAATCAAGGAGGTTCATGCGCTGAAACAAGGTGTTGGCAGCAGCAAGCTCAAAAAGAAGATTCGTGACGTTGAGCGCACGTTACGGAAACCTGGTCTTGCAGCCACCAAAAAGCTTGAATCTGAACGTGCCCTTGCGGCATTGCGGGAAGAGCTTGAAGACGTCCAGCGGGGACAAAAGGCAAAGGAGAACGCACAGCGGTATCATATGGTCCGGTTTTTCGAGAGGAAAAAGGCCGCGCGGAAATTGAAGCAGGCGGTCAAGGCCATCCTTGGTGACAAAAATGCTGCCAAGGCTAATGACAGTGATGACAGTGATAAAGAAGAAGAAGAGGCGCCGGTGCTGGATGAGGAGACTCTGAGAGCCAACCTGGAGAAGGCAGAAATTGATCTGTATTACACTGTGCTCTTCCCATTGGAACGGAAATACATCTCGCTCTACCCGTCAAGCGATGCGAACGATGCTGAAACCCTTAAAGCACGAAAGGAGTTTTGGGAAGAAATTAAGGTCCGCGTCAAGTCGGGTGAGCTACCCACTGGCATCAACTCAAACAAGACCAACTCGCGCGCGGTCGCCGAGACCGACAGAATTAGAAAGGAGGGCGTGCTTTACAAAAACCTGGGCAAGAACTCGGGCACAAGTAGCAAGGCCTATGAGGACAAAACCCAGGGGGAAACTGCTAAAAACAATCAAAAGGATGATGCGTTTTTTGCCAATTAAGTATCTTGACTTCATTGAAAACAAAATAAAAATAAAAAAACAGCACAGTCTGCACTCAACTTATTAGAATTTATCTTTCGTCATGTAATAAATATTATCAGTATAGATTTCTGTGTTATCCAGATTTAACAGGTGCCATTCAAGTCTGGCTCAAAACGATTACTTGAAAGGTTATGCCTTTTTTTTTCTTTACTCGTCGTCAGAATCATCACCAACAATCCGTCTCTTCTTCTTTGATGAGTGTCGACGAGAGCGTTCCTCCTCGTCGGTAAATGCAGCTTCCTCTTCCTCCTCTTCTTCTTCCACTTCTTCTTCTTCTTCATCGTCATCGTCGTATGCATTGCGTCTCTTGTAGGATTCCGCACCCTTGCGCTTGAGGTCTTTTAGGCGTCTAGCTCTGTTTTCGTCCTCATCATCGTCCTCATCCTCATCCTGCACAACAAAATCATCTTCCTCATACTGGTCGCGGGCACTGCCACCGTAGACATCATTGTGCGAGTCGTATCTTGACGATCGGCTACTGCTGCCACTTTCATGTCGGTTTTCAAGGTTTCGTTTCTTTTGTTCAAGCTTTCTTCGCGCCTTTAAGCTGATCTCTTCGGCCTTGACAGCCTCACGCTTAATCTTCTCTGGGTCATCAGTTGTAGCCCAGTTGCCGACATAGACATTATTGCTTTGTGCCTGCTTATGGAGCTCCTCACGAAGCTGCTTGTGAGTCTCTGACATTGTTGATGTTGGCACAAATGTCATTGACTTCTTAAGTATCGCCGTGGTCTGGAGCACCTCTTGCGTGGGGTGCGAAACAGCAAGGAACACGTCGGGGTTGGGTTTCTCAATAACATCGAATGTTTCATTACCCAACTGCAGCGATAAAGATCCGTCGGACCATTTAATGTATCTAGCATTCGACTCTTTAATCTTTAAAAGAAGGAAATGTTAGTTAGGCCATACCAAATAACGTAAAAGAGCAAATGAAAAGGGATTGTCTTACCATATTTCCAGAGCTGTCGCGTCCGAATTTCCATCTGATCGTGTTCAAGTTGTGGAGACGCTGCGAATGAGATTTCTCTACACTTTCACCGTCCTCTTGAAACTTCTCCTCGGCGGTTTGCAAAAATTCCGTCGGATCAAAAGCATGTGGGTCAATGGTCAAGAACGTGGGAACTTGCACAAAAAAAGTCTGTTTTTATTGTTAAAAAGTCCCGTATTAGCAATGTCAATCAGAATATAATAGAATATCAAGAAAGTAACTCACATCTTTGTCAGGAACATGCGAAGGAGGGTATCTTGGGATTACCAGGTCCATCTCACGCTGTTCAATCTCAATTTCTTGTTCTTGTTGTCCGTAGTATCCATTCTCGTCAGACTCCTCTTCTTCATCATTATCAGAGCCTCTAGACCGCGATTTGGAAGGAGCTTCATCTTCCTCATCATCCTCGCCAAACAATCCGGCATCATCGTCTTCATCTTCTTGATTGTCTTCGCCATCCTGCTTTTCGTCAATATCCTCGTAGTCATTCTCGTCAAATAGATCGCCTAGTGCGGCTCCATCTTTCTTGACAATGCTTTCTGTAGACTGCTCGATATTCTGGTTGTCATCTTCTTCATCAGAATCCATAAGAATTCGCTTAGAGGACCGAGTCTCGCTATCCATTTTTGGTGATTATCTCTATACAGGCGTTAATATTAAAAAATAAAAAGATGGTTGATTGTGAGTAAAAGGGTGTGAAAAGCGCGAAATGAATGTGTTTGTTTGGGAAAGTAAAGTGTCGGAATTTTTCAAAGTTTACCCTGCCTTCAACAAACACTAACAAAATCAACTTACAAGAAGGATAGAAATTTATTACAAGTAGACAAATCAAATCTATTTATTGGGGATTGACCATGTAAATTTATATATATATAGAACCTAAAGAGTGATCTCCATTTGGTATCTGATGTCTAAAGCGTCGTTGATACAGTACAGCATAACCTCTCTGCCTAGGTACTTGGCCTCTATATTTAACGTAGCCTTTATGCTCACGTCCGAGTTACCACCTCTACCTCTGCCGCCATTAGCAGCACGAGGAGAGCATCTGGATAGTGCAATAATCTCATCTTTCTCAACGTCACCGATTATGACAAACCAACTTTCTTTCTGCACTTTGTGGAACTTGGGCGTGTACATCTTAAAATCTTTAGTCATACCAGGATTTTTGTGCACCAAGTTAACAGTTACCGTAGGATTGCCCTGGGCGTGGTCAACGTTGATATCAGCAACAGGGAGTGACTTGGCAACACGTAAAAACTCCTTCTGATAGGCACGATTAACATTGAGCCGCTTGACAAAACCTTCAAGTTTGTCACCTTTCATTCTGCCAACTTGATCAAGGGTGGTAAGTTTGTCAACTCCATCAAAGTACTCATCTCTCAAAGAAGCCATACCATCCTCGCTGGTTCTGGAAGGGTGATTGGAAGGCAGTTTTTTCAAGTCCAAGCCAGGCAGTGTTGAAATTGGGTCATCATCAAACCAACAAGCTTGTTTGATACATTGCATCAGCCTGATCAAAGTCATGACGGTCGACAGGTGGCCAAGAATTGTAACAGTGTCAATTGCTGCCTGCAAAATACGCAGAGTCTGGTCCAAAACCGTCCAAGTATCCTGAATATAATCAGCAATTGGCAAGTCGACACGACTTAGGAAAGCCTGAATCAACAAATATGCCTTCACGTGAGGATCCCACATAACCAATCCCATTTCTTCACCAGGGAAGCGCATCTCTTTCGACATTTCAATGTTGACCAGATCCTCATTATGCCTGACAGGGAGCTCGTCGTACTCAATTGCAGAACAGATCCATTGCAAGCATTCTTTGAAGGCGGCACGAGGTTTCATATGTCTTAAGAAATGACGCATAGTCTTGTGAGACATATAGTAGTAACTGGAAACTTTCAAGAACTCAGTAGGACCAAGTCTACCATCCTGGTACATATTCAAGCAACCAGATGTATCCAAATTGTTGATGGCTCCATCAACTAAGTTCACCAACCACTTATTGATACCTTCATCACTAGGATCTTCAATACCATAATAAGTAGGGTTAAAGTGAATTCTTCTAAACAAGAATGTCCAGGTCAAAAAGTCAAGGGCCTCCTGTCTACTCTTGATAGTTCTGGCAGTGATCTCGGCACCCAAATGATCATCGATAACCTTATGCAAACTAGACTCGACAGGGAAACCAGAGTTCAAGAAATACTTGTAGAATGGCTTAGTAGACTCTTTTGTGAAGACCATGGCAATACCACTGGTGTCAAATGCAGGACGTCCTGCTCTACCCATCATCTGCAAAACATCAGTCAAATCCATGTCCTTGTAAGCCTCAATCTTGGCATCAAAAAACTGGGTACCTTTAACAATGACTAGATGAGCAGGTAAGTTCACACCCCAAGCAAGAGTACTGGTAGCAATTAGAATCTGGATCTTGTTGGAAGCAAAAAGTTCATGACTGATACGACGGTCAGAGTCAACCAAACCAGCATGATGCAGACCAATACCAAACTGCAAGGACAATTTAAGAGTTTCGTCCTTAGCAAGAGAAATGGCCTGTTGAAGCTCATCCTCATCCATTTTCAAGAAACGTCTAGGATTATCTTCCATACCACAGAGATGGATAATGTCAAGAGCAGTCAAACGAGTCTGTCTACGCGAGGCAACAAAGATAAGAACCGGTTTCGTGGGAGAGTGGGTCTTAATTGCCAGGTAGGCAGGCTTGTTCATAGACTTCATCAACGGGCAAAATCCCATGTTGTCAGCAAACCCGTCAATGTACATTTCCAAAGGAACAGGACGTACAGAAGACGGAAAGTTAAACAGACCAGAGTCTCTGACCTTTAGCCAACTTGCCATATCATTGGCATTGGCTACAGCTGTAGAGAGACCCAGTAGTCTGACAGGTCTGGAAGTCTTGGCAGAAACAAAGTTCATACGACTGACAATCATCTCCAGAATAGGACCACGATCACTCGCAAGTAAATGAATCTAGAAAAGGTTAGAAAACAAAATCGTATGAAAAATAAAAATGAATAAATAACTTACCTCATCCATGATAATCAAGGAAACTTCCTGAACAAACTTTCTGCTTTGCCAGTTTCTACTGATACCATCAAACTTTTCAGGAGTGGTGATAATGATATCGGCGTTTTTAATGCTAGCAGCATCAGGAGTGTTGTCACCAGTAAGCTCTACAAGCTTTCTGTTCAAAGGTTTGGTGATTCTGGCATTCCAATCATCAACTCTCTCACGAACCAAAGCCTTCATGGGAGCAATATAAACAACCTTAGAGGTAGGGTATGACTTAAATGCCCACCAGATTGCCAACTCAGCCGCGACGGTCTTACCAGAACCAGTAGGAGAACCAAGAAGAACATTGGTGTCGGTGTTATACAAAGTATGAAAAATCATAGTCTGCATGGGATTAAAGTAGTCAAACCGTTTGTGGTAAATGGCTTCAATGGTAGGATTATGAAGAGCAGAGACTGGCAGTGGTCTTAGAGGAAGAAGCTTTGTTTGAATTGTCTCACTCTCAGGTCTAATCAAATGCTGGAATGAAACAGCAACAGAGCTTTCAGCACCAGCCCACGTATCAGACAAAGCTCTGACCACAATTTGTGAAGGCAATGGGTCAGACAAGGGGACAGTAAAGTTAAGCTCATGAAGATTGTCAAGCTTTTGCTTGGAAAGAATAAACTTTTCAAAGTGAAGAATCTCAAGGTGGTCAGAATCTTCGACCCAAATCCAAAAGAACTGCGCTTTTCCATGAAGCTTAAAATCCCAGATAAACTCAGGTTCCAAATTGATCTTAACTTTGAGAACATTCTTGGTGATGGGAGCAATTTCAGTCTCAATATGCAAAGTTGGAAAGCGGTCCAAGGCGTAGGCAACTTTAGAGGCCATTCTGGAGTTGTGAATAATCTGGCCAATTTCTCCAAGCTCCATTTCTCTTAAATCAGACACAGTAGCTCCTGCATTTTCCAGGTTACGAAGAATGGGCACTGGAAGATCAAACTGAGTCAAAGGATGTTCAAATGACCAAATGCGGCGCTCCACAGACAAGCAAAGGGACAAGAGCATACGAGCAAGTTTACCCCATCTTCTGTTCAAAGCCATCAAAAAGAGAGCTCTGGAAATTCTAGTAGCGTTCTGTGCTACATATGCAGCATCAGACACAAGGGCAGAATCGGCAATAGGAGCCTTGGAAATAAAAGACTGAAGCAGAATGTTGGTCTTACCAGCAGCACTATCAGTTGTGCCAGCAACTTGGCAAGGAGCAGCTTCCTCCAGCAATCTCTCAAGCTCTTTCATTTCTTCCTCACGAGCCTTGATACCATCAAACTCGCCACTCATACTGAGCATGGAAAAAATGTCGGCTTCAGTAGCAGTAGGCTTCATCATATCGTTGAAAACCTCTACACTGTTGTTCAACAAGTAAAAGTCTGAAGCAATACGGCCGGTATCCTTGGATGAAAACGAACCAGTGTTATCATCGTACACAATCATCTGAAGCATGTGTAATCTGATAGCAGCATCCCGAATCAAAGTGCGTCTTCGGGCGCCCAGAAAAGGATCATCAGCAACATCATTCCAACCAAAACCGTAAGAAAGAGGGTTTTTTCTCATGCGAACAAACAAATAAGTATAGCCAAGCCACTGGACACCTTCATCAATACTCGTGACGGTTCCCAAAGAAATTTCAGCGTTTAAGTTGTCAGCAAGTCTTGCTTGTAATCGCGATTCAATAGGATGTTGCTGGGTAATAGCATCCAAGTAATGAGATAGTCTGTCGTTAGAAGTACAAAGAATACCAGTACCAACCTGCTCAAACTGAGGACGACCAGCACGACCGAAAATCTGAATAACATCAGTGATTCCAAGATCAACAAAGCCACCACGCTTGGCGTCATACACCTGGGTACCCTTGATTAGAACAACAGCAGCGGGCAAGTTGACACCCCATGCCAGAGTAGCAGTACAACAGAGAACCTTGATGTTGCCGTTCATGAAGAGCTTCTCGGTCATGTTTCTTTCTGAGCGCAACATACCAGCATGATGAACACCAAATCCATGGTTGAACAGCTCCTTCATGTCTCTGTTTTTCCATTTCATCATTTCCTTTTCAGCTTGCACAAAAGTAGGACTGTCAGTACAATCAAACAAAGCGCTATCACCAAGCTTTTGAGCCTGCGAAATGAAAGATCGTGCAGTCCGTACAGTATCCTTTCTGGAATGAACAAAAACCATGACTTGGTGGCCCTCATTAACCATGTCAACTAGTTTTTCGTAAGAAATTCGTTCAATATTGTCGTTTGCCTGTTTAGAGCCGGCTTTGCCTTTAACACCGATAAAGCGCTGCTCTAAAGGAACAGGTCGAAAAGAAGAATCGAAAAAAAACAGGCCAGCCATAGGATTAACACGAAGGAATTCAGCAACATCCAAATAATTGGGAAGAGTAGCAGACAAACCAACAATGCGTACCATCGACTGGGTACTTTCAACTTGACGCAAAGTTCTGGCCACAAGAGACTCAATCACAGCACCTCGCTCTTCGTGCAACAGATGAACCTCATCAATGATGAGCAGTTTGACTTTTTGAACAAGCTCAGTATCACCAGTGGATTTTCTGGTAACAACATCCCATTTTTCAGGAGTAGTAACAATGACCTGAGTGGTCATAATTTCGGCTCTTGTTAATTGCATATCACCAGTCAATTCCCGAACAGAGATGCCTAACCACTCCAGTCTTTTACCCATCTTCTCAACGACTTCTGCAGCCAAGGCTTTTAGAGGTGCAATATAAACAATTTTGAAATCTCCGTAGGCAACATCATAGCCACGCTTGGAGTCATTGGTCTGACTAAACTGTTTGATGGTACTTAGCATTGTGAGCAAGGCAACATCGGTTTTACCAGCACCAGTGGGTGCACACACCAGCATATTTTCATTCGTGTTGTATCCGATTGGATAAACAACTGATTGCATAGTATTCAGAGTTTTGTACTTTTGGAAAGTTTTTTGACATAATAGATCCAGATCCTGGATTGGAATCAGCTTGCTGGCAAAATTTGGCGGCTTACGCTTCGATGCCGGGAGAATGACTTCTTCATAGTTTTGTTGAATTATTCTTTCAGTGCCAACTGGTAATGAGTATTTGGTGCCAAAAGCACTGAGAATACTGCCGCTGGCATCAGCGTTTTGGTAGACATGCGGGTATTTGATCTGAGTAGGGGCAAACTTGAGATTTTTCTCGTATTCTTTGAGATTTCGCTGATTGGCTCGAAGTTGCTGTTCACGATCTTGTTGAGACATAAGTTTAAAGGTATTGTTAGTGCTCAATTGAACTTCTTTTTGTTTCTAGATAGATGTTAGAACTATTTATAAAATAAAATGGGGGGGGAAAGCCTGCTGGTGATTCTGTACTTACTTGAGCGATAATTATGGACTGTCGCTTCTGTACCAGCTCAATCAAGAAATCCAGATGATCATAGCCAATGACATCGGGCAATGAAATCTGCAGGTCTTCGTCTGATGCGTCTGAAGTCAAAAGGCCAATAAGTGTTGAATACAGCTCGTCAGAGCTGAGACCGCCGCTAGCAACGGAAGCGCATTTGACCTGGAGCCATGAAAGGACTTCAAGATCTTCTGTTGTAATATTATTCTCTGATTCATTAGCTTGATAATCTGAGTCGTCATCATATGAGTTGTCTTCAGTGGAATCATCAGTTATGGTGAACTTTTCTAGCTCAGAGAGGTTGGCGTAGTCCTCATCAAACTTGGGCTTCATGAGGATCTCTTCATCGGGGTTAATGTCAAACTGGTTCATAGAGTCATGCATCTTAGTGACGCTGTCTAAAAACATGTCAAAGTAGTCGCTGGCATTGTTGGAACCCATATTGAATGTGATGAACGATATGATGTGGGCAGGTATAGAATGGTTGTGAATATGATAATGGAAAAGAACGAGATTCGAAGTGGGAGAAAGTTGTAATTAAAAAGGTTTCACAGAAAAAAAAAAAAGATGCACCTTCAACGCACAGAGTTTGCATTGCTGACTCACGAACACTCATAGGTTGTCGATAACATTACGCAGGCAACAAGAACAACAACATAGGCAGGTGGAATCAAAACAACAGTCGATTGCATAGTCGATCATCACTGTTGCTAAAGATGTTTACTGCATTTTGGGCACCTAGAACTACTACTACAAAAAAAAAAAGAAAAAAATCTGAAAAATAACTTAATTTATTACATCTATTGGCACAATTAGATGCCTCCCATTTTGCCATATTGGAATACATTGGCCACCGAGGGAGTGAGCTTCTTGTCATTATCAGTACCATGGTTGCCCGATGACTTTCCGTCCGCATTGTTGGTATCAATTCCGTCGCCCAGTCCAAAGAGACCTCCTCTCGCCTTGGAAATATCAGGAATTCCGCGTCTAAGTTCGAAAAAAACACTGCTATTAAGGATGGCCTCGCTTCCAGATGAATTCATCCCGCTATTGTTTACCACAGAACCTCGGATATTGAGCTCCTCAGCGATCTCTGACAAACTAGACTTGGGTGAACTATGGAACATTCTCACAATGTGCTTTACATCCCAGACAGTTGGGAAGTAGATGCTAAGCTTTTGCAAAAAGCCGGCCTCCTCGACCGGAAGTTTGTCGTTCAGCATCACGGAAAGCATATAGCCAAGATCGTAGCCACTGTGATAAGTGATCCAATTAATACTGTCGTCTAGAACTAGTCCACTGCTGATGAGTAATTCTCCGAATGCAAACACGTCAATACCTTCAACCTCGTTCATTTCAAATCCCACTCCTCCTTGTCGTAGTAAATCAAGGCCGTCTGTTGAGCACATGTCTTCGTTGATGTTAAACTTAAAGTTAAACTGCCAGGTGCCTACACCAACGGGGCGGTTACCAAACTCATCAGCAAAGCTCATACCAATTTGCACAACTTGCAGGATATCGACGTTAGATCGGAGTGTCTGGTAATGGTATTCTGATGTTGTTTTGAAAGTGCCAATAGGTCTGGCTACAATGCCAGGAAACTTGCAATCTATCGAGATATATTTGTATCTCTCCACCAAGTCACGAAGAACTGCCATCTGCTCTTCTAGATTCCAGCGCCATACATTCCGCACATTGTCTTGTATGCTGTTAGATGTGATATTATGGCCTGCAGGCGTATTTGTGTTTACATTGTTGACGATGTTTGGACCAGGGCCGCCCATGTTGTTTTGAAGTTGATTGTTGGCACCCGGAAGGTTCATTCCACTGCCAAGATTCGGTGCCATTTGCATCTGTTGTTGGTTCATATTGTATCCACCGCGCTGGAAGTTCTGGGGCATGTTCATCATACCTTGCTGTTGCATTCTGGAGAAGTTTGCAATGTTCTGCTGAGACGATTGGCCTGGTTGAGAGGACTGCTGTAGCTGCTGAACATTCATGTACCCCGGAAACTGGCTTCCGCCCTGTTGCTGCATAGGAGGAGGCATGGGGCCGCCCTGGCCCATCATCATACCTGAATTGCTGCCAGCCATACGGCCGCCAGGTATGTATCCAGGTCTCATTGCCATTTAAAAAAAGGTTTTGAAGACAAGTTCAATTGCGTAAAGTTGAAAAGTGTTATATGAGCGACTAGTAGAAAATAGAACCAGTAATAAAAAAATTTAAATAAAAAAATAGACGAAACGACCGCAAGGTATAGAACTGGTGCTATTGCAAGCGTTGAAACTGAGAAAAGGCTTTTCGGGTGATGCGAGAACAGGCAAATTCAGTGAGTGTTGACAGAAAGACAAGAAATAAAATAACATGAGGTCACGTGCTCATTATCATTATTTATGTCATGCTTAGTAACAATGTTGTCATCTTTTTTGCCTTTTTTTTTTTTTTTTTTTTTTTTTTTTTTTTTTTTTTTCTCCATAACTCCATTTTTTTTTTTAATCTTTTTTTTTTTTT
>Ga0160505_100368_pt1 | contig 27787 bp, 16 predicted proteins | sample DIDeMG_FD_108225 | JGI IMG/M metagenome (GOLD analysis project Ga0160505, IMG submission 108225) | Enriched chicken feces microbial communities from UW Madison campus, WI, USA - DID2874_E49_Stillage MG | ecosystem: Host-associated > Birds > Digestive system > Large intestine > Fecal ... | reverse complement strand
GCATGAAAAATGGAACACATATACATGAAACCATTAATGGAACGAAAAGACTCGAGAAATGGGAACGAAAGTTAAGACTTGGAGAAGTGGACAAATGGACAGATGTAAAAATTGATGACACAAATTCCTTTGCCATCTTGTAGCTCATGATCATTCTCATTGGAACAATCTCAGATTGGTGAAAATTCTCCATTCCATCACCAACGATCAATGAATCTCATTCAAATGTTTCTGATTGTTGTGTTCCATAATCCCTTCATTCATGAGTGCCTTTTGTGTCGATTTGTCTCGACGAAAGTAACATACATCTTGCTGTATTCTGTAGTAAAAAGACTGGAAGAAAAATTCCAGGCACTTTTCTCAGTGTGCGAGAGAGTAAAATTTTAGACGTGCGCAGGCGAAAATCTTCCTGGGATGAGATCACGTGTATATTGATCACATGTTTCAGTGGCTACTCTCGAGGGCTCGTGCCCTTGGGTGCAAAATGCAACACATATATAGTCATATACCCACAATTGTTCATCTAGTTCTTACCATTTTTTTCTTCTCTTCTCGTGTCATTTTATTTCTCTCCCAATCTCTACCCTTCCCTCTATGACTTCAGACATCATCCCCATCACCTCTCCCTGCTGGTCCCGTAGTGTGATAACCCTTGCCTTCATTTGTCCTGGCCTCTATACTAACCGCTAGGATCTCCTCTGCCTCCTAAGGAATATGTTTCTGTTGCCGACGAATATCCGTCGTTCCATGTGTTTCCTGAAGATTCGCCTCCGGCTGTGCTGGTCCTGGAAATTCCAACCATCTCCTCGCCCTATCGTAAGCTCCCATGTTCAGACTTCCCAATGGCCCCGCTATTCTATTTCAGAAACACGGACTACAGCCTGATAATTGATATTCTGCCTGAAGAACTTCTACATCTCAACGAAAGGCCACTTGACTACATTTGCGGAGTCTCTTATGGCGAAGGTATGTGTAAAGAGTCCATATATTGTCGCCTCCATCTGTTTGGAGAACGGGCACTGATAGAGCGGTCAAAAAGCTTGAGTGAGTTAATTATGGACGAAATGGAACTGACTGAGTGGTTCAGACACTTTCATAAGTTGTCTGGAGTGTTTCATTCATGTAAATCCTACTTTGCAGGCGAAATCGTCGCTTCTCCTCGAACGTGCAGCCATTATAGTTGTTGCCTGTCAAACGAACCCCATACGGACGAAGATATGGGCAACCTACAACAGCAGTGTCCCCATCTCGATAAAGCGTCCCAAATCGATAACCCAAAGATAATCGAATGTCGAGATACGACACATAATGAGAACCAGCTTTCGGGTGAGTTTTCGAATGAGAATGATGGTAGACGCAATGATGAAGATTCACGCAGCTTGGACCTGGTGGATTATACTCCAGGACAAAACACCCAATGTGAAGCTATCAAGTCATCCGGGAAAAAATTCAAACTGATAAAGGCGCTATTCATGAGTAAACTTTCACGCTCGGCCAATGCCGAGATCGAGGACATCGTCTCTTACTTACACTACAGGTTAAATTGCTATCAAGATGTGGAATTAGAAGTGAGAGCAAGAGAAATGCAAGTTCAATACGACCCTTATTGGAGTTCAGTATAATCACCACCAGTGGGGAGTTAGTTATTTTGCAGCCGGGGGAACAAGTCCTCGTTCTCCATTTCAGAACCCTCAGGCGCATGGTTGATAACCATGTCATCGGTAATGAACATGGGCGGCTGAATGATGTGCGGGGCATTTCCGGGTCTAACCATATCCAGTTCAGTGTTCCGACGGTCATGGATTTCAAAGTTGGCAGCCCGCTGCTCCAAGGAAAGAAGCTGGCGAATGATAGCATCGGTGCCGCTGAATCTTGGACCTTGCAAGTTTTCCTCGCCATTCACTGGTCGACGTAATTCCGCCAACCCTCTTTGTGCAGCCCAGTTGGACAAATTTTCTTCATTAAAAGCATTGAGGTTGTTCAAAGCACCAGGAAATGCTGTTCCTAGCACTTCATTTGGAGGCGACGGAGAGGTACCTATGGGTGTCTGTGAAGGCTCAATATCGACGCGAGGACCGAACATGCGTCTCCGCCTCTGAGGGAGAATAGCTTCTATCTCTGTTTGAATACCTGGTGGTTCCAACATGTAAGTTCTCAGCTCCATTAATGTATCAAGAAAGTTCCTTAACTGGACAACTCCATGACCAGAGAAAACACAGAATGAAGATTTTTGGTTCTCTGTGAAGTCTGGAGGAGGCTCACGACAGTACTGAGTAATTTCTCTCCGGAGAAATGCGGAGATTCCCGTTAGTGACAAGTGAGTAAGACGCGGGCAATTTTTTAGCAAGAAATAGATAGGACCGATGGTCAAGTTCGTGCAATACGACAAGTGTACTCTTTCCAAACAGTCCTGTTCACCGCGGCGTCTAACTAGTTCTAATATTCCACCATCAGTGATGAGATTACACTTGACTAGTCCTATTCTTCTCAACTTGGGCAAGTTTGAGAGCTCAATTAAAGTCCAGTCTGTAAGTTGCGAGCAACATGCCAAATCAATGTACTGGATGCGGTGACATGCGGTGACAAGAGCTTGCACGCCAAAATCCGTAATCAGTACACAGTGGCCGAGATGAATATAATGAAGACTGCGGCCCAACTTGGTCAAGTGTCTCAAGGAAGCATCTGTGATTTGCAAGCACTTCGAAAGCACCACGTTCCTTAGGCGGGGCGCACACTTGACCATCTGCTCCACAAGGTCATCAGTGATGGCGTTGCAGCCAGTCACATCGAAAATACGCAACTTATCGAGATGGTGGTCTTCTGGTATAAGCTCAAAGAGACTGTCAGTAATTCCAGCAGCGTTACTGATACGGAATTCACGCAACTGTGAAAGCTCAGCGAATATCAGCTTCAAGTGCTTGTCTGAAACATTGGGACAATTGTGCAAGTCGATCTCCACCAAAGACTTGCAATTCTCGTACATGGCCAAGATGGTATCGTTGGTGATATTCTCACTGTTATTGAACTTAATACGTTTGAGCATCGGACAAGAACGCAAAAGCGTGACGATGGCCTCCTCAGAGATATTGCCGCAGCCCGGAGCGTAAAGGCCCTGTAAGCGAGTACAGTTCTTCGCTAACGCATATATAATATCGTCCTGAATATCCTGAACGCCTGTCATATCGATAGACTGTAACCGATCACAGTTGTTCAAGACCTTTGTAATTGGAACATGGGTCAACTGTGTGCAATTGACGAGGGTCAAACGTTCCAATTTGGGACATCCAGCAAACAAGTCTAAGAGCGAGTCATCCACCAACTTGGTCATGAAAGAAAGGTTCAAGCGCTTGATGTAATTACGGTAATCCCAGTGGGTCTGCTCCCTCGGAAGCCTCATGACGTTCAGGATCTTGTGGAACGCCAAGTCGCTTTGCATGTTGGGTCTGAACCATAGAATCTCCACAATTAGATCACTGAACTCTCGACACACCGTCAAAAGCAGAAACAAATCGCCCTTGTCCAAGTACTTAAATATCTGAAGCAAAACTTCGGTTGGTAATTGCAAGAGCCGCGAGTTGTTGAAGTTCATCATCTGAATGTGTGATCGTTGCGTGGTGGATTTTCGCCGGCCAAGTATTATGGACTCACGCATCTCCTTGTAATCGTTGGAGTCGCTGTCCAATGAGTGGTGCTCGTGGTTGCCGTGAGCCAACAGCCCGGCAAAATATGATGCTAGTTTGCCTCTCTTTGTGGACCGAGATCCATCAGAGTTTGTGTTGGTAAAGACCATGGTGTTGACGTTTCAGCCTGCAATACAGCGGCAATTCTGGTTGTGTAAGATGCGTCGACTTAGGTGCGGATTGCTTGTTGATTTTTTGCAATGGAGTTCTCCAGCGGATCGTTTGTAATCACCTGTTGAAGTTGTTTGGTAATCAGTGGGTTGAAGTGAACAATTTGGGCGTCACAGATGGTCGTTAGCTGCTGCTTAGTGCACAGGTGCAGAAGTTCTGGGCAGCACTCGAGATCAACTTTGGGAGGACACGAAGTTCGGAATTCGATGCAGAAGTGCTGATATTCCAATAGTGAATAGGTAAGGAGATAGCTACACGCAATGAAGGCGGAAACGACCGTCACTACCTGCAGGATGATACCAATGGATAGGCGAAGTACTTGAAAGAGGGGCTAAGTCGAAAGAGAAGAGGTTGAAATACGTAGGGTGACATGATTCATATGGGTTTATGGTTTTTCTTCGGTGATGTTTTTGCTTTTCTTTGTTAACTTCACTCGGGGTCCGGAGAAAAGTCACCGGTGTTTTATACAGTCCTTCTTGGATCAGTAGTATTGGCAGAACTTCGTAAACTTTATGTATTATAGCATTAAGGTATATCCATATTTGAATTTTCTAAGGATAAATTTGGGAGTTTTTTTTTCCACTTGCCGGTTCACATCTCTAGAAAAACAGACCACGCTGGTTAGGGCCTGAATTGGGTGTGCCAGGGTTGGACGTATACCCGAGGGCAGCAGAGCTCAATGACAACTGCTCAAGTTGCTGCATTACGGTCATTTCCTGCTGAAACCGCTGTTGTGACACATACAGCATGTTGCCCTGTTGATTCATGAGTGGCTGTGACATTTCCATGCCCATACTGTTAGTGTCCAGTACATACAAGTTGCCGGCGTAGAGAGGATAGTTCCCGTTCTTCGCTGGTGCCATGTAATTCATGGGAGGAGGCATCACCTGGCCCTGAATGGGCGCCTGTATTGGCTGGTGGTGTGGAGAATGGCTCTTTCCATTTCCTCTCGAATTTCCACGTTTAGGCTTGCGTGCACTAGACGATCTGTTCAAGCGATTTGTTGATAAACCAACCTCCTCAACAAGCTTCTTGTAGGGCTGCAAATTCATGATATTCATCTCTAAAAGAACCCGCTTAACTTGATTAATCACAAATTGTTGGTAGCGAGCGCTATTGTATTCGTCTCCGAACGTCAAAAGGATAGGACTGGAAAGAATCTTGTAAATGAACAACGGACCAGCATTGTGCTCCTGATTCTCCAGTAGGACGGCTTCTAACAACGCAGACGGAGGTCTCAAGCCTACGTCATCCTCATCAAATTCGTTGTAGGGACCAAAAATGCTGTCCATGAGAAGTTGCTTCACACGGTTATCATTGCGATGGTTCAAAATCTTGAAAATTATAAGATGCGCCAATTTATGCGTGCAAAGCTTCTCCAAGTGTGGCATGAACTTCTCACACAACAAGTCATATCTATTGTCACCGTCAAGGCCCTTGAAGCCACTGAATGTGTCTAGGAACCATGTGATCAAGAGTGATCCGTTGCTGTTGACAACCAATTCGTTGGCAAATTCAACAATTAAACTAGCTACCAAAAACACCTGTTCATTGGTTACCGATACCTTCGAACTAGGCTTAGAGTCGTTGGCAGTTTCCAATATAGTTCTAATGCAACGAGCTCCGAATCGACCGGAACTCACCTCAATGAAGTTCTCAATCAAAGACTCGAATATAAAGTCATTGAAAGGCGAGTCGAATTTCAAGCAGCATTGTAACACATAGTTACCGAACTGGTCATTGAACAACTTCACAGCGTATGGTTTCAAGCTGTCGGTGATAATTTTCTTCTGTTGAAAGTCATTATGGCAGAGATTTATAATCTTCTGTATGGCCCACGTACCGTTCTTGTGAATACTTAACTGGGTTAAATATGGTGCAATTTCTCTGACCATCATCAACTTGATTAAGGGAGATTTAATAACCATGAATAACTTTTGCACAACAGTGTTGCCAATATGGTCGTGACAGAGTTCTGGAAGCTCATCGAGCATTGCCAATGCCAAGTCTTCCAATTCTAACTGGGACATGATCTTGGTCTCACCCTCACTCTCTGGAGAAGGCTGGCGATTGTTGCTTTGAAGTGCACGCTCATTATTCTCGAGAATCTTGCGCAACTCTCTCAATTTTGGTGAATCAAACTGACGGAGAGGGATTGGATCAGGCAAGGGCCCAAAATTGGTTTGGTATTTCGACTTAGGGAAGCGAGTGGTGCTGTGAATTAGCGACTTCACCTTATTCATGTCCACCGACTGCATCACTGACAAGCGAGATACAGAGTACAACAAGGAAGACTCCAAGTCCTGAGGAGGCGAAGGCTTATTGAGCTCAGTAGAGTTTCGGGCCGAAGAACGTGCACCATCACTTGGAGTCGACTCCTGTCTGCTTCCATTCATTTGCTTGATGACCGGAGGAGTCTGCGAAAGACTCTGCTTCTCTGGAGGTGCGGAAGGCTCGGCCAACCTGGCGAACGCTACATACAAAATGGAACCAGAAACGATCTCCAAGTGGTTGAAGTTTGCTTTGAGTCCCATGGCGACCTCGATAGATGAGCACTCTACAAGAGCCATTTTAGATGAAGCCATGGAGCTGACACGAACGCTCAACACGCTACGGCCATGCATTCCTGCCACGGCAGCGGGAGAATTGTTCAAAAGCTGGAACAAGTTTCCAGCATCCACAAATTGTGGCACATTGTCGAAGAGAAGTGTGCTGGTGGGACCAAGATTGGGATTTTCGAAGTTGGTGGTGATTACCACTTCTGACAAGTCAAAGTCGTTTTGTAAATATGGCAGGAACAGTCCACCAAGCGTGTTACCGAGTGCGTATCCGTCGAGATGGTGGCCCTGCTGCAAATTATGAGAAGCCAGGACGTGGTTACCTTGAGATGGTTGAGCGTTATGCATGGGCATTTGCAGACCTTGCATTGTCATCATGGGGTAAACGGCCATTGGGATCTCGGGAATAGTTGGAGTGACGCCCAGATAGGTCTGCGAGCGATTACGAGTGGCCTGTCCGGGAGCGTCGGAAAGGTTTAAAACAAGGTTATCCAAAAGTAGCGAAGCGTCGTTCTTGGAAGCAGACAAAAAAGGCAGCAGACCAATGCGGGAGGAATCCAAACCATGTATTGGACCGAGACTACTATGACCTGCGGCGGTTGTGGTGTGGGAGCGGTTTCTGGTGGGATTTCCCATTCCCAACAGTGAAGGTTGGGCACTCAATGTGGGGCTCAAAAACAGCAGGCCAGGCTTGGACAGTGGAGCAGAAGACTCTTGGAACACATCGAGCACCCCCAGCCCCAGCATATGCAGCGGCAGGTGGAGCAGCACGGCATCATCGTTCCAAATGGAATTGGTCAGGAACAACGACCCTGACCGCATTCGACGACCCAGCAGGCCCAGATTAAGGAGCAGCAGTGAAGCCAGCAGAATATCCATGGCACCCGAGCCACTAGATGTGTTGTTATGGCTGTTATTGCCTCCATTTCCGCCCATACAATGGCCAGTAAACAAGTTCTCACCAATATGGGACGAAGGCAGAAGATCCAACATGTGGAGTGAGTCCAACGGCCGCAGAAGCGAGTCTTGCGGTAGCACCGATGGCGGAAGCAGTCCTGATACCGACGAAGCGGGGATAGGGATCAGTCCTGACATGATATGGGAGTTTCTAGCCAGTGCCGGCACTCGAGAATCCTGCGACGTGGAAGCAACGCCAGATGCATGGGGGTCGGGCTGAACGGGCAGCGCATGCGAAAGTGAAATCAGCGGCGGTGAATATGATGCCATGGCAGGAGATATGGATAGGCGTGGCGAGCAATTGGTCCAGTTTTCAGCCGAAAACTGGAGGTGGAGGTTATGCCGAAAGTGTTTTGGAGCTAACGAAACTTATAGAGACGCTAGAGAAATTCTGAAAACACGAGACGGGAGCGGCCGCACAGGAGATCACAATGAGCACGGTTGAATGGGTGATTTGCTGGATTTGTGTGGTGGTTTAGTGGCGAGGACTTGTTTAGTAGGAGGTTGGAGTTGGAGTAGCCGGGTGTTTTAGACAGTTAGCGACTTGTGGGGTCCGGGTGTTTGTGCGGGAATTCGACTTTTGGATTTGCAGGGCCTCAATTTTCATTTGGCAGCGACGGGGAGGGTTAATACCGAAAAAAAAAAAAGGAGACAGAGGTGTACGGGTGTCGTTGCATTCAATTCATTGGCTGTATTACGTGTGTTTAGGTTTTTTTTTTTAACGTCTTATGGATACCCTTCCCACCAATTGTGGATCGTCTCCTGTTATTGTGATTGACATCATTGGGAAACGTTCTGGACTTCGTTTTGGAAGCCATGCAATTATGCGCGACCCCTGCACACAATCACGAAAAATGCGCGGGTTTGTCGGGTCTTTTTATTTTTCGTTTATGGATTAGTGGCACGGGAGAACCGGAGGGAGTTTTTATATAACTCATCAGCCTTCGATGGAAATAGGGGTGGTGTACGGGTGTATATTCGGTTCGGATTCCTGTCTATGATTCATAATGACATCTGCGGTTTGCGGTGTTTTAATTTGAAACGGGTGTAAGTTGCCGATTACCGCCTAGAACTTCCTACCCCAGTTAATGAATTCGCGCTCCCCTATTTCCAAATGAATTCTGGGGTTCTTCTAATCACGTGATATAAGGTCCTGTGATCTTGATCACGTGTGTGGACCATCATCATCATCAACACTTTCGCACGTATCTTCTCTTTCTCACATTCTCTGATCAAAATCTATGGTGTACGGATCTACATACCAATATTTCTAGCACCTATGTCCCTCTACGAATACATCCAAGAGTTCGCTAAGGCAATCGCTTCGCAGAAACTGAAAAAACTCCGAAACCTCCTCACAATCAATCCTGGCCCCGAGGAAGGTGCATTGCGTGCTTCGTTCCAGGACCCCAGCGATGTGGACTTATACCTGTTTCCAGATAAGTTCAAGGCGGTGCTTCAGTCGTACTTGCAGTTAATGAAGTCGATATACGTGGCAGCCGACATCAATCGATCTTTCCACGACCATCTAGACTTGATGGTTCACTTGAATCGTGCCGCAGAAACCCAAACCAACTGGATCTGTCCGACGCTTATAAACTGTAGTAACGAATTGATATCGATCTATCAGGTGCGGGCAAAGCTGTATCCCGATGAGGAAGGTGACAGTGACGACCTTGAAAAGCCCACCACCAACTCGTTGGAGTTGGTTGCAAACACCATCAACAGATCGTTCAAGATCTGCCTCACCGACAAGAACAGCGACATGACCCAGTCGAAGAAGTCAAGCATTCACTTTTTCTTGGCCACGCTCATCAAGATCTATTTCAAACTAGACCGCTTGGAGTTGGCCAAGTCTATGGAAAAGGCTTTAATGGGCACTGGCTTGGCCATTCCAACGATCGTGCACAGTCCTGTCGAGTACCGCAAGCATATTGTCACATACTTGTATTACAGTGCTCTCCTCTCGCTTGATGAGGGCGACTATGCATTTGCGGAGACGAAGTTGCTTACCGCTATGGAATTTCTCTCGTGTTATAAGCTCCAGAAAAAGGTCACGGCTCAGGCTGAAAAGATTCTCTTTCTCTTGGTGCCTTTAAAGCTTCACAATTCTCGGTCAGTGTTGCCTCTGGAGGTGTGGGACAGATATACAAGTTTGAGGTACGTCTATAAGGACCAATTGTTTGATGCGATTTACACAGGGAACCTCCGTAAGTTTGACGAGTGCATCAACAAGTTTCAAGCGCTTTTCCTCAAAAGACACATCTTCATCTTGGTATTGAATTTAAAGTCTCTATGCTATTTACGACTAATCAAACGCACCGCATCCATATGTGGAGAGATGAACACGCAAACTCCACACATTTTGGCGTTCAGTGGGCTTCAACTTGCACTTGAGTTCTCCAAAGGCAATAAGTACGAATCAAAGGGCTACGGTGTACCTGAATCGGTGGCAAATGGCGAGTATTCCACGTCCTACGAGGAACTTGAGTGCATAATGGCCAACCTTATTGCCAAAAGGCTCATTAAGGGCTACCTTTCGCATGGCAACCGATGCGTTGTTTTTCTGAAAACAAATGCTTTCCCACTGACTCTGGAGATCTAAAAGTTAAGTTTTTTTCTTAATCTTCTTTTGATTTGGTATCCATTTCGGTCCTTTTTCATGGCTTCCACTGTCCATTTGTCTTCTCTACAGACTCCATGCACGTGACCAAAATTACCTTTCAAAGAAATCAGAAAAAAAAATTCAACTTAGTCAAACTCCATCAGTCACCATGTCTTTCATAAATATCTGTCGTGACAACACCGATCCTTTTTACCGTTATAAGATGCCTCTGATCCAGGCCAAGGTCGAGGGTAGAGGTAACGGTATCAAGACGGCCATTCCAAACTTGTCTGAGGTTGCCAGAGCTTTGGCTAGACCTCCAGCCTATGTGGTCAAGTACTTCGGTTACGAATTGGGTGCTCTAACTTCTTTTAAGGAGGAGGATGACCGTTACTTGGTCAATGGTTCTCACGCTCAGAACGAGTTGCAGGACTCGTTGGACGGCTTCATCAACAAGTTTGTCTTGTGTGGAGCTTGTAAGAACCCTGAGACACAGATTATCATCAAGGGTAAGGGTAACTTGCAGAAGGACTGTAAGGCTTGTGGTAGAATCACCGATATCGACTTGAGACACAAGTTGTCTTCATACATCTTGAAGAATCCCCCTCCAACTGCCGGAAAGAAGGCAGCCACTGCTACTGCCAACGTTGTTGGTGGAGGTAAGACTATCACAGAGATTGCACAAAACGCCGAGAATGGTGATAGCCCAAAGGAGATTGGTGACGACGATGACGATGCTTTGACCAAGAAGATCAACGCCGAGGCTGCAGCTTTGAGCAACGAAACCGTGGAGGTCAAAGACGAAGATTGGGCAGTTGACATGTCCAAGGCCGCTATCGAGGCCAGAGCCAGAGAGTTGGAGGGACTCAGTCTCAACGATAGCCAGACTAAGCTCACTGAGTTTGGTGAGTGGGTTTTGGAAGGTGCTGAAGACAAGGAAGACTTGCCATCCGACATCGACATTTACAAGAAGATTGTCGAGTTGGACCTCATAGAGAAGCCTGAGGTTGTCCTTGTGTTGGCACAGGTTTTGTTTGACGAGAACATTGTCGAGCAATTGAATGAGCACTCTGGTATTTTGGGTAAGTTGATCCATGCCAACGCAGATCTCGAGGGTGACTTCGAGAAGGCTTTCTTGGGAGGTTTGGAGCGTCTCTTGGGTACTGAGAAGCCTGAGTTGATTCCTTCTGTTCCAAAGATTTTGATGACTATTTACGACAAGGATTTGGTTTCTGAGGAGGCCATCATCAACTGGGGCTCCAAGGTGTCCAAGAAGTACGTGCCAAAGGATGTTTCCAAGAAGGTGCGTAAGGCTGCCAAGCCATTCATCCAGTGGTTGAAGGAGGCTGAAGAGGAGTCTGACGACGAGTAGGCATAGCAATTAATCCATACGATCCCTCACTGTAGAGTTTCCATGTTTCATTAATATACACTATTTCTTATACTGGCCTTTGTAATTCTTGGGGTTGTTTGGCATGTTGGACTTGTTAGGCATGTTTGGCATGTTTGGCATGTTAGGCATGTTAGGCATGTTAGGCATGTTAGGCATGTTAGGCATGTTAGGCATGTTAGGAAAACCTGGCATCCCTGGCATCCCCGGCATTCCTGGCATTCCTGGAAATGGGAATGGCATATTAGGCATTGGAGGCATCTTGCCTCCTGGACCACCCATAATTTTAGCCAAAATCTTCTGAGGATTGAATTCTCCACGCAATTTGTCTTGTTTATGACAGTAGGCAGACCATGTAAGCTCGTCGAATCCGTAGTTGAAGTAATCTGAAATATCTGCACCTGGAGCTCTCCATGGCTTGTCTTTGAGCTCCTCAAGATCTAGTTGAGTGAGAGGCTTGCCCTCATATTCAGCCATTGCGTTCACATCTATCGCTGACGCCGCATCTGACTTGGCCACGATGGTAGTTCCGGACTTTTTCTTACCATCTGAATCTGCATCTTCATCGTTGACTTCTCCCACCGTGTCATTCAAAGGACCCAGTGTTGTGGTCACTGTAGACACTTTTGGTGCACTTTCACCTATAACAAACTCGATGTCGTCATCACTGGACTCTTCTTCTTCGTCTTCATCGTCATCTTCTTCACTTTCCAATTCTTTTTTGATTTCCTGTGGCTTTTCAGTCTCTTTTCCCGGCAGTGCCACCTTCTGACGTTTTGCAGGCGGCTGCTCGTCATCTGACCCATAGAGATAGGCGTCTTCGTCTTCGCTATTGGCCATGGTTGGAGGTATTTGTGGAATATTATAGTTTGTATTAGGTTATGGTAGTATTGGAGTGTATACACCCGTACCTCCAGAGTGCGGTGGGCAGTAGTATTTGACTTTGTCTCTTCATATCGCACTACAGGTCATTTTATGTCATAATACATTCATGGCTAATTACCTATAACTATAGACCGTGGACGTGAGTTGCCATTCTTCTCCTGCATCAATTGGATCCATGGCTGCCGACGGAACTTGTTCCTGTAGACAATTTCTTGGATAGCCCTTATCCACCGCAACTTCTCCTCCTTGTTGGCTGCACCAAAATCAATAATCTCCCCATTGGCGAAACGGATCTTGAATGCGTTCTGCACTAGAAGGATATCACTGAAGTTTCTGTAATTGCTCGACGACCGGTTGACGTTCTCCTTGTCCACGTAAATCACTTCCACAACCTTAGCCAAGTTAATCTTAGCCCTGGTCTTGTGAGAGAATTCACTGTGAGCTATGAGCGATGTTCCCGAAAGCTTGAACCACCTCTTTTTCCACGTTTCACAATCTCCTCCATCCTGATGCATATATCCCTCTACAATCAAATGGCTCTCAGTTCTCAATTCGTCCAAACTCTCATATGCCGATTTGATACTAGTTGGTAATATTTCGTATGGCTCAGATTTAGGAACGAAGAGCATTTTGACCTCAAGTTGAGCAATTTTGTATGGGTTGCGCTGGGTCACTTTACCTCCAATAGTAGCAGTTTCCCACTCATTGAAGCAAGAGATATTAAAATTGCGTGCAATACCTGTGATCTGCAGCTCGTATTGTTCCAAGTCAACATAACATCTAGCAAATGACCCGTCACCAGCAAACTTGTTCTGCCATGGGTCCTTCACCTCTTGAGGCACATACTTGGTGGTAGTGATGATCTCCTTAGACCCGAAGAGTCTGCTGATTCTGTTACGAGACTTTACCACCTTTTTCTCGTGTACCTCCACCAACGTACCTTTTGGCTTGTCGTAGATTGCTTTCATTGTCAAGATGAATTCAAGCGATCTACCAACAGTCAATTCGAACTCCTTGCCAATCAAAACATCCAGCGAATCAAGATTGTAGTTTGGAGTCTTGATACAGTGTACGCCATTATCCAATGTAATGGAAAACGATCCCTTTCTGGACTTGACATCCGGTAATGCAATATTCTTCAACCCAACGACTCTAAGGAAGAGCTTACCTCTGTCTGTTTCAATCGACAGTGGGACTGTCGAACCCTGAGAATCAGAAATAATTCTGTGTTGAGAATTCTGCTCAGATCTCAAAAGAGTGTCATCAGTAACATTTGAGGGAACGGAAACTGTGCTAAGAGCATGCTCATGTCTTGAAACCTGCTCTCTGATTTTCTCGTTTGCGATTTCTCCAACGAATGTCTGTCTCATCTTAGGGGGTTTATCAAGTACAACACCTGTGACTTCATCACCATTTTTCACAAGTCTCACGGGAGAGGAGTTGATCTTGATTGGAGATGATTTAGGCGTGTTCTTCTGTGGCGGAGTATTGCTTGCCTTGACAACATGAATCTTTGCTGACGGCTTCATTGGAACAGTGCCATTAATATTCCGTTGACTGCGTAAATCAGTCTCTGTTGGTGTCTTGATTTCCTCCATGGCAACTGGTTCTGACTTCTGGATTACATGTTGTATTGGATCTTCAAGAGGGGCATGAATAGGAGCATTAGCTGGAGGACGAAGAGGGCCACGCATTCCATGAATTGGAGGAAGTGGGGACAGCACATTTGCCAGAACAGGACCCAGTAAGCGACGTTGATGGTTTTGTACTTGGTGATCTTGCGTGGCTGGCTCAACTGGCTGGACCAAAGCTGTTTGAGAATCAGAATCTTCAATTGAGGCCTCAGTGATAACCTCATCTTTGAATGGTGATTGAGTAGCTGCTTTCATAGGACCAGAATCGGTTGATGTGACAACATTGGAAGGCTTCTGTGGAATTTCCCTAGAATGGAGCTCATCGTTAATGGTGTTACGGTCCTGTTGTGGAGAAAAGCCAGCGTTGCTAATCAACTCTGGATCTGGATCTGGGAAGGTTAATTGATCTTGTTTCTTCACAGGAATAATTCGAACTGGGGTCGAAATTTCCTCTGCTGACTTTGGAGATTCAAAAATACTATCTGACTTGAGCTGAAAGATGCTGAGATCATTCAAAATCTGATCCTTGGACTCAATTGCAACAGGAACAGATTGGAGCTCACCCATAACATGCGACAATTGACTCCTTCTCTTGTTGGGGTCAGAACTGGAAGTCAAAGATTCGCAGTGAACTGAAGCCAGCTGTTGAAATTTGTCGTAGTTGTCTTCTGGTTCTTGAATGACAGAGCGCTTTCTGGTTCCCACGAGCTTTAAGTTTGCATACTCTTCGTGGCTCATTGCTTGCTTCATTTGCAAAATTCTCTTGACATCCTCTCTATCCATACTTGGTAAGGTCTTCATTCCGCTAGCCTTTATGGTAGGGCGAGCAATGTCCTCAAAAATGTCATTATAGAAGTTCTTAGGCGACAATTTTGAGTTTGATCTCTTGATCTCAAACGTAGGTACATGGAACTTCGATTTTTTGACGGTAGTCTGAGGCTTTGGGACTTCTTGCATAGTCACAGAAACTGGCCTTAACGTGTTGTGGATTGAGTGGCTCTTCTTAGGAATTGGACCCGGAGCAGGTGGTTCCTCAACACTTGGATCATCAATCTGAGATAAGACATTCTGCATTCCTAAACTCCGTCTTCTCTCAACCTTGTGAGAGGCGACGCTCGTGCTCAAATCCGACTGGATAGTTTGACTGTGCATGAGACTCTTAAAGTGGCCCTCTAAGCCTGACGTCTGAGAAATCTCAGGCAAGAAGCCAGAAACTTGAAGATCTTCAAACCCTGGACTCACAACTCTCTTCGAAACAAGATTGACTTCCTTAAACTTCTTCAGTTTCAATGAGGCAGGAATATGGTATGTGTTGCCATTTGAAAGGTCTGATGTGTTATAGTTCTGAAGATTTGGAACTTGATATGACAGCGGAGCGCGGGGTAGCTGGTGCTTGCGCTTTTGCAGTTGCAAGTGCCAGATCGAAAGATAGTCGATGTTTTTCTTGTCCTTGTCATGCTCAGCGGATAAAGATTCCTCGAAAGTAGAGGTCGGGTCTAAAAATCTTGCAACCGAAGCAGATGGTGGAGGCATCAAGTGCAGTGGAGGAAGAATGTTAGATGAATTTGCCAAAACGCTGTTGTCATGATCCTCTTGCTTCACCATTAATTTATCATTGACCTTAACGTCAGATCTATCCTCGAGGGAACGTTCATTCTTAGCATTAGTTGAAGTTTCCTTTTGGACTTTAAACGAGCCATCCATATCAAGATCTGGAGTACTTAGCACAACAAGATTAGGCGTAGACCCGTGATCAATTTTCAGTGGAGCCAACGTTTTCCCTAAAAGTTCCTCGGATGTATCCTCAAACAAATCGGACGCACTGCTATTATGACTCAATTTTTCATTGCTAGGCATGGCCGCATTAGAGTGATGAATGGTTTCAAGCTTAACGTGAGAGATGTTATCGGTGTCCTCGTCAATGTCGCCATCATTGGAAGACTCAATCTCGTCGGAAATTGCAGCGGGTCCCGCATCTTTTGGACTTGGCAGATTGGATGCTACGAGTCTGACTTGTCTGCTAGATCTGTAGGCAACGTCAGCTTGCGCAATTGACGCTGCTTCAGAGACTTCAAGATCTGCCGATGAGTTCGCTTCAAATGCATGATGGCGGACTGGATCTTGAAGCAGCAGGTCATGAAGGGCAGGATCCTCTGAGTTAGGGTGTTCCGAATAGTTCGTACTCTCGGAAATGCGAGTACCCTTGTTTTCGTGAATCGCATTGTTTTCAGGATTCTCATTATCTTCAATGTCCTCGGAATTGTCAATGGTCGTAGACTTGTCGAAGGATCGATTGAGAGGAACTTCCACCTTGACGGTAAATGAAAGCGAATCATTAACTTCTCGGCTGATATCTTCCGTCTTGATAATTGGCAGGTGCTGCACATCCTTGAGCGTTTCCTGAGGTTCTTCCTTTACATTGCCTTCGGTAGGCTCTTCTTTGGCGGCCCATTCGTTTTCGGAATCACTTTCCTGCTTCACAAGAGGTTCTTCGGGTTCAGATTTCACCACGATCTCACGTGGCTCTGCTTTGACGTTGGTATTAGATGGTTCCAGAATGCCTGTAGCAAGTGGCTTTGCATTATGCGTGCTCTGGGAGTCAGATCTGACGTGTGAGGTATTTGGCTCCTGCTTAATCTTTCTTTCCAAAGAGTTCTCCAGATGAACTTGTGTGGAGGGGATTTTCTCAACTGCATTTACATTAGTGGTGGCAATGGGAAGATTCACCTGAGAAGCCGAATTGAGAAGATTCATAATCGACTTTTCTGTAAGGTTGTAGGAATGGTCGAAAGAGTCCTGAAACACCTCTTCTTCCGAATTAGACTCAATCATAGAGGATCTCTTCACGTCGAACGTGAGAATCTCGGGGCTGGAGTCTCGCTGCAAGTCTGGAATATCTGTAGAAGGAATAATCAGACCTGCTACGGCATCGGAAAAGCCCTTGATTCCGTCATTCAACTGGATTCCTGAAGACAGCGCAGCAATGCTATTGTAGTTCAATTGACGATTGGAGTCCATGAGCGACTGGAGAGACGACTGGGATGAGCCAGCTGACCTCAAGCGCACTTCTTGGGTCTTATGGAGCACATTCAATGGGTTTTCGAGTTTTTCGCGCTGGTCATCTAATTGGAACGACAAGTGATGGATATTTACATCCGTCTCCTCCTTCTTTGCCAAATTTAACTTCTCCAAGTGGTCGTCAAGATCATCTTGGGCCGCATGTGAGCTGTTATTGAGAAAAATATCCAATTTTTCGTTCAACGAAAGGTTGCTATAGTTCTTGTGGCTCAAGCGGTACTCACTCAACACGGAAATGTCAACATCATCATTCTCGGCCTCGTCTTCGTCGTTTTGTGGAGATAAAAGTCCAGTAATGGTATTCGACGTATGTGGAGGAGGCACTGGAGGCGGGGATGCGTTGGTGCTCTCTGTGACCTGGTCATTCTTGTCCATTTCCGACCACATGTGAATTAGAGAACTCAGTACTTCCAAAGTGGGGGAGTTTTCGTGGTCTGTAGTGGGTGTGTAGTGATGAAGGGTCTCCAAGTTACTCTGTTCAGGGAAGGCGACGGATTTCTTAGGCGACGTTGAAGGAGTGCCAGTAGACTTCATTATGGACTTACTGGGCAGTACCGTATGTCTGCTTTTTGCGTCGAAATCCTCGAACTTGTCCATTCCGTCTTCGATTCTGTGGTTTTCAGGTCCCAATTGCGAGTCATTCATCCAGAAGTTGGCCGCCTCGTCAGGCGTCTCCAAGTTATGTTCAAACGACGTCAGATGAGTGTGAGCAAGGGCATCGTGGTCACTAACATATGTGTCTGAGCTGGAGTTGCAGTCCCGGTCATTCTTTTGATTCTTGTGATTTTGGACACTGAGCGGTTTGGTTGGCGAAGGCGCGTCCAGAAGCGGGTCGATGATATTTGCCGGGTCATTGAACGCCAGTGTTCCCATTTCTTTGAGAAGCAAGTCCACCGAATCTGTGGGCGTTAGTAAAAAAATAGAAAACAAAACTGGGGGAGTTGAACTTTGTGAGGATGTTCACGGTCCCACGAGTTCACGTACCATTTTCGTGCTTGAATATGTCGCTGGAGTCCATGGCAGCGACGGGGGGAGTCAGCAGCATGAGGTGAAGATGTACTAGGATATTTACACTTTGAGTTGAGAGAAGGTTGTTGTGTTTGGAGTTTTCCCCAAAAGGTGGAAAAGTAAACAGGACTTCGTTGTGTGCAGTCCATACCCTGTAGACATTTAAATTGGATGGAGGGATCTCACAGAGAAAAAGACAGGAAATTCTTGTAAGGAGACATTAACATGTGGAGAAGGGAAGGATGAATTTGTGGGTTTGATTTGGTGGAAAAAGAGGCAGGTTTTGATTTTTATGGAAGTTTTTGTTTTGACAGTCTCGTTTAGAGTTAGTGACGAGTCGCACATTTTGTAGGGAAAAGTGAAGATGGGGAAAGGGAAAGACAAGAAAAAAAATAGAGAAGAAATTGAAAATCGAAAAGAAAGAGCAAAGGTAGGATAGCAAATCTATGATAGGGAGCTAAGGTAGCAAATGGAAGGATTTGCTAGAGAGAAAGTCCTGGTTACCATTAAACATTCACTAAGTCGTCTTTTGAATCAATCTACCTTAAGGGTGCGAAGACTTGGACCATTGATGGTTAGGTTCATGTGCGTTGCGGAGATAATAGCGAGAAACGGTGGATATTATTGGCTGGAAAGTAATCAAATTAACAAAATGAATCAATTGGCTAGGCAGGAACTGAATTCGTCAATTTGGACATTCTACTGGACACTCAAAGATGGTTGGCGTCAGGTTGATTGACTGGATTAACTCAAGATGTTCTGGTGTTCCATTGAATAGAACGATTTATAGGCACCATGTATTACCAGTTTGAAAAGGAAAGGTATGAGAGGTAAGATAGGTGAGAAGGGTGACTAAAACAAAAAATTGTGACAAACAGTGAAATGAAAAAGTGAAGTGAAGAAGACTAAAAATGAGCATGAAGATAGGACAGTCAAGTATCAGAACGTAAAATAAAATACTAAGAATCACTCGGTTCACCTCAGTATGACCTTGGAATGACCGTTTGACGTCAAGCCATCGAGTGTCCTCGAGTTTGCGCACGAAACCCTAGTTATACACTCACACCACATTCCACTCTAAACCTAGATTTTCTTCAAATTAACCCAAAAACGTCAAGATTTCTTGGACCATGTTTGGAGCATGGACCTACGACATTAATGCAAACAATGTTAATTACCGTCGGCAATTGTTCATGTGCCTGAGACGGTACAGGTGGTACAGGAATGATACAGATAAGGTGTTGCTATTTAAGTCATGAAATGTGAATTTCAGAGGTCATGATTGGAAAGTTGATAAAAATACAAGGAATTTAAAGTGATATGATATATAAATTGTACCAGGGATGTTCTATTACATCCACGAAATAGAATTAACTTTATTCTGAGCTATAGTCACGTGCACAGTCACGAGACCCTTTCTCACCGCCCTATTCCCAATCACCAGGGCTACTACTATTGTTAAGTTAACGACATCCATGTGTGTTGACATATCTGATGATATTCAGGATCAAATCACATCTTAAAGTCCCAGTTTGAAGATTTCAGTTCATAACCATCGCCTTTCCAAGTTTCAATTTTTCAGGTCATTTTCTTTAGTTTCTGGTCAGTAGAACCATTTTTATTTATTTCCATTTATCTTCTCGTCAATTTCCAATACTTTCCCTATTTTTCTCTTCAGGTATATCCTATCACCACGTTTCCCTTTTTCGCGTACTTTCCTTTTTTAAACTCAGCCCAGTGGCAGTGCAGCAACCTCCCCTGCCCTCGGAACTCCCACGACATTCACCTCTGACTCCTTCCCCATACCGTTCTCCTGCGCCGGCAATCCGTCCACATCTGCGGCTTGTGTTGACAAAACATCCCGAGGGCACGACACGCGTGTTCTCCTGCAGAAAACAAAGTAATGTGTCTTCTGTTTACGCAATTATGGTATACATACAGGAAAAGGTTCCATTGCACCTTGTGTCAAGGCAATTATTTCTCCGGTGTCGTCTAGCCTTTCTTTCTTTTTCTACCCTTTATCTCCAACTCCTGCTGGCTTAACCACAATTTTTTTTTCTCCTGACTTTTGTTCTTTTCTTAACTCTAGTCTATTCGCTCGCTATGTTGTTGAACTCTCTTGTGTTGGCAATCCTCGCCAGATTTGTGGCTGCTGCCTCTTCCTCTTCAAACTCTTGTTCTCTTTCCACCACTCTCTCTGCTGCCTCGGCTGTGCTGAACTTGAACTCGTGCCCAACTTTGGAAGGTAAGATCGAGATCACCGGTGACCAAGTGGCTAACTTGGACTTGAGTTCCGTGGAGGTTGTTGAGGCCGACTTGTCCATTTTCAACTCGTCGTCCATCCAGGCCATCAACTTTTCCGGCTTGGAAAATGTCACTGGTTCTTTGGACTTCACTGCTTTGACTCAGTTGAACAACATCGATTTCTCCAAGTTGACCTCTGCTGAGGAGTTGTCGTTTGTGTCGTTGCCATCTTTGGCCCAACTCAACTTGAACTCGGGCTTGGCCAACGTCTCCTCGCTCACCTTGTCTGACACTGCCTTGTCGTCCATTGACTCCCTCTTGAACTTCAAGACCATTGGAGTGTTGAACGTCAACAACAACAAGAACATCTCGTCCATTGACTTGTCCACCTTGAAGACCGTCACCGAGGGCTTGACCTTGTCATTCAACAACGACAATGCCACCATCAAGTTGGAGAACTTGGTTTGGGCTGCCAACTTGACCATCCAGGACGTTGGTGAGGTTTCCATCTCGTCTTTGGAGGCTGTCAACGGCTCCTTCATCTTGGGATACAACGGTTTCGACTCCGTCGAGTTTGACTCGTTGAACACCGTGGGCTCTTCTTTCCAGGTCTTCGCCAACGACAACTTGGAGTCGTTATCTTTGGCCAACTTGACTGAGATTGATGGTGAGTTCCGTGTTTTCAACAACTCTTTGTTGCAGGACATTTCGCTTGACAACTTGGCCACCATCAAGGGTGCATTGGCCATGTCTGGAGACTTTGGTAACTTCACCTTGCCAAAGTTGAAGGAGGTTGACGGTGACTTCTCCGTTTCTTCCACCTCTGAGGACTTCTCTTGTGAGGCTTTCAACGACTTGCACGATGACAAGAAGATCAAGGGTCACAACTACAACTGCTCTTCGCCATCTTCGTCTGTCGTTTCTTCTGGCTCTGCCACTTCTTCTGGCTCGTCCAAGAGTACCGGATCTGGATCCGACTCCTCCTCCACGAGCTCTTCCTCGTCGTCTTCCTCATCCTCCAAGACTGGAGGTGCCGGTTACTTGACTCCAGGCATGTTGATCTCCACTGTCATTGGTGCAGCCTTTGCTTTGATCATGTAATGTAAGTAATAAATTAATGTTTGGTTTAATGAGCGTGGTATTACTTGTAGTCTCTTTGAGAAAGACTATTCTAAGTTTTGTTCTATATCCCAATCTATTTTCTATATTCAATTCAACATACCATTTTTTCAGTTCAATTCGACAGAGAGAATAGAGAATATTCACAATATTCTATCCTATTTTCATTCCCCTATGCATTTCCTCTTGTACTGCATTTTCTGTCCACTATTGATGTCCTCCAACTATTCTTTACCAACAAAGCAATTCTATGCCCGTGTCCTAAAAATAGCTGGGCGCACAGCCTTCTAGAACAACATAAACATTCTCTCTCAATGAAATTTTCTTCGTTTAACCTCTAACCATTCTATTCCAGCAAATTCTCCACCAATTATAATCGGTCAAATCATCATCCCTCCCTTTCTCGATCAAATAGCTTTAAATCCCAATTGGGCATTCGCGACTGGTGTAGCTTCAGGTTGGAAACGTAGCAGGTTCTCGACATTATCTGCAGGACCAGTATGATGCACTTTCCCGATTCGATTAATTACTGGCCTATACTTTTCACCCGACCAGACATTTACCCTGGAAACGTACCTTACGAGGATTGACGGCCAAATTTCGAAATTGAAGTCACCAACTTTTTTTTCAAAGTCAAAAAACTGCCATACTATTGCCCATAATGGACGCCTTCAAATCCGCCAACCAGGACCATATTGTCCAAGCTTATGAAAAGTTACTGGCCGATGATCAAACCAAGCTTTTGGCTCAGATTTCCAACATCGATGACCCTGTCAGACTCGTGGAAACCGTGAAAAGTGCTATCCAGTTCTCTGCTTCGGCAGCATCTAAGACTTTTTCCCAGCTTCCTGCTAGCTCCACAGGTTCAACCTTGGAAGATAGTGAAGATTTGGCCAGGTGGTCCAAAATCGGCTTGGACGCCATTTCCAGAAATGAAGTGGCCGTGTTGCTTTTGGCAGGTGGCCAAGGCACGCGTTTGGGCTCCAGTGACCCCAAGGGCTGCTTCAACGTGGGATTACCTTCAGGCAAATCTTTGTTCCAGATCCAGGCCGAGAAGATCAGAAAAGTCCAGCAACTTGCTGGCAAAGGCGGCAAGGATGCTACCATTCGTTGGTACATCATGACCTCTGGCCCCACCAGAGAGGCTACCGAGCTGTTTTTCAGCGCCAACAACTACTTTGGCTTGCAGAAGGACCAGATCGTCTTCTTCGACCAGGGAACGTTGCCTTGCTTCAACTTATCTGGCACCAAGATCTTGATGGAGACGCCTTCGTCACTCTGTGAGTCACCAGATGGTAACGGAGGCTTATACAAGGCTCTCGACAAGGCCAAAATTTTGCAGGATCTCCACCAGAAGGGAATCAAGCATCTTCACATGTATTGCGTGGACAACTGTCTCGTGAAAGTGGCCGACCCTGTGTTTGTGGGATTTGCCATTGACAGAGAGTTTGATTTGGCTACCAAAGTCGTGAGAAAGAGAGATGCCAATGAGCTGGTCGGGCTCATCGTCTTGGAGGAAAATACCAACAAACCATGTGTCATTGAGTACAGTGAGATTCTGAGAGAATTGGCTGAGAAGAAGGACCCACAGGACTCATCCAAGTTGTACTTACGTTCGGCCAACATTGTCAACCACTACTATTCTGTTTCACTTCTTGAGAAGAAGCTTTGTCTGTGGATTTCATCACAGGAGTACTTGCCATTCCATATTGCCAAAAAGAAGATTGCATGTGTGGATTTGGTGACTGGCGAACAGGTGAAACCTTCGGAGCCTAACGGAATTAAGTTGGAGCAGTTTATTTTCGATGTTTTTCCCTCAGTGGACCTTGATAAGTTCGGGTGCTTGGAGGTAGACAGAAAGGAGGAGTTTAGTCCGTTGAAGAATGCCGTGACCGCTGCCAACGACAACGCCAACACGTGTAAGAAGGCGTACTTGGAGTTGGGAACCAGTTGGGTTAAGAAAAATGGTGGAATCGTTCCTGACGGAGCATTGGTGGAAGTTTCCAGTCTTAGCAGTTACAGTGGAGAAGATTTGGACTTTGTTAAGGGTCGTGAGTTCCAGGATGGCGACAAGATATAGATAATTTAATTGGTACTAGTTGAAACACTCAAAGTTGGTGCATTAGGAAATGACGTAGATGTGCAAGCAAGCAGTATAAGCAAATGTAAAAGCAAAACAAAGTTGTAGAAGCAAGACGTACAGCAAAGATCTGCAAGCAAGATCGATTCACGGTTCAGTACATGGAACTACAGAGAATGCGATTATTTACACTTATTTACACTTTTCATGGTTTTGAAGGAACATGGCCAGAGTGTAAACCCGTAGGCTTAGCAATTCGTAGACCCAATTCCACCACTTACTCAAAGCCAATCCTACTTGGTCCAAATAGCAAACTTGAAAAAACAAAAATTTTTTTTCCAAACATTGCTATATCCATTTATAATCGTCATATAGTATCTCGTATACACAAATCTTTCTCAAATGTCAAATTTTAGTATACTAATAGCATTTGGAGAAATGGTGGGGTCCCCCACCTCCGACATAATCATCACGGAGCTCCATCTGTATCCTCCGAATTATCATTTAAGCCTTGTAGCAATCACAAGCTCATAGCCGTATGTCGCGAGTCGATGTCTGAATTTCTCTCAAATTCCATTTTTTTTCTTGCTACCCTGCCTCTTTCCTTGCTATCTCAACCGTTTCTCCATCATCCTACTGCAGATTACAGCACAAGAGCCCTACTCCACAATCGACAAAATTCCACTTTATTCGTCTCTAGGGCTAATTTGCACGAAAAATTTCTTCTCGCATCTCGCTCTACTCGCTTGCTAGTTGCTGATCTTATTGGAAGATATATTCTGGTGAATTTTCCCCCCACTCATTCAGTCTACTCCATTTCAACATAGACTTTAGACCAATAGAATGCCCCGTCGCTCTTCCACTGCTCCCTCAGTGCCCGTGGTAGCCACCATCGACATCGGTACTACTTCGGCAAGATGCATTTTGTTTGCCAAAGACGGCACGGAGGTGGCAAAACACCAGATCGAGTACTCGACCTCGGCCTCGGAAGCTCCAGCCGAATCACTGAACACTGAGCAATTTCGGCGCAGAAGTTCGCTCGCTCGTCACAACGACCCGATTTTCACTGCTGAGGGTGTGGCAATTCTGATTTCTGACCATGTTGAAATCGAAAACAACGCCGCTTCAGTCGGTCCCACCTTACGGTTTCCTCAACCTGGATGGGTCGAATGTATGCCCGTGCACATCTTGGCCAATGCCGTGCAGTGTCTTGTGGCATGTCTCATCACGTTGCGGAAGATCAACCAAAACCCAGACTTGAAGATCAAGTATAAGGTCAAGTGTATTGGTATTGCCAACATGAGAGAGACTACCATTGTATGGAACAGAAAGACTGGAAAGCCATTGAGCAACGGTATCACATGGACAGACACTAGAACGGCTGAGATCGTGCAACATTTGGAGAATATGACTGACCAGGAGTTGAAGGACGAGATGCGTGAAAAGACCGGGTTGCCATTGTCCACGTATTTCAGTGCTGCCAAATTGAGATGGCTCTTGGATAACGACGACGTGATCCGCGAGGAGTATGAGAAGGGTGAGAACTTGATGTTTGGAACTGTTGATACCTGGCTTATCTATCACTTGACTAAGGAGAAGGCGTATGTGACAGATGTGACCAATGCATCCAGAACATCATTTATGAACTTGGAAACACAAGACTACGACGAGGAGTTGCTTGACTTTTGGGGCATTGATCCTGACAAAATCAGCTTTCCTAAAATTGTTTCGAGTTCCGAATTCTACGGTCTGTTTGTTGCTCCCAACTTATCCAACTTGGGTTTCCACAACAAAATCACCCAGGAGGCTTACGATATGTTGAAAACCATTTACAATGTTCCAATCTGTGGCTGTCTTGGTGACCAGTCAGCTTCGTTGGTGGGACAAATGGCAGTGACCCCGGGCTCTGCAAAATGTACCTATGGAACAGGTTGTTTCCTCTTGTACAACACGGGAGTGAACAAGTTGATCTCGCAGAACGGAAATCTTACCACGCTCGGCTTTTGGTTTCCAACCCTTAATGGTGACGACGGTAAGCCCCATTTCGCGTTGGAAGGTTCCGTGGCGGTGGCTGGTTCCATTATTCAGTGGTTGCGTGACAACTTGAAGCTCATTGAAAGTGCCAAAGATATTGGTCCTTTGGCCTCACAGGCAGATACCGCCGGTGGAGTGGTATTTCTCCCAGCATTCTCTGGTCTCTACGCTCCATACTGGGACCGTGGAGCCCGTGGTACCATCTTTGGTATGACACAGTACACTACGGCAGCCCACATTGCTCGTGCTGCCTTGGAGGGTGTGTGTTTTCAAGTGAGAGGCATCTTGCGTGCCATGGCAGAGGATGCTGGCGGCGCCAAGGATTTCTTGGAAGAAGCTCTTAGCTCTCAGCACCAGGATAAGCTTTTGTCAACTTTGGCCGTGGATGGAGGTATGTCTAAGGCTGATGAGGTGTTGCAGATCCAAGCAGATATTTTGGGGCCGTGTGTGACAGTCAAGAGAGCAGATAATGCAGAGTGTACAGCATTGGGAGCTGCTATTGCTGCCGGTTTGGCATTCAAAGACGAAAACGAGAGAGTTTGGAAGGATTTCGATGATGTGGTTTCTAGTCTTTCCAGCGATGATGATCTGGCCAATATTTTCAGCGCAAAGCTTCCTGACGACGAGAGAAGAAAGAACTGGAGAAGATGGGAGCGTGCTGTGGATCGTGCCAAGGGCTGGTTGGATGAGGACTAGAAAACCTAATGATTAGAACTGTGTGCTTGTGCGTGTATTACTATCTTATTAAGTAGAATGAAAAGTATCCAAGTTTTGGTGGATTTAATATTCATCCCGCGTTTAGGCATTTGAAATTACTTTGGGTAGAGTTACGCTTTTCCTATCATGAAACTGAACTGTCAAATATCCACGTCAATTTCCATAAATACTAATTACATCTGATTTCTATTCCTCTGAGCTGCTGTAGTCATCGATATCCACCTGCTCCACGGTATCATCTTCACTCAATAGAATAGAGTGGGTGAGAATATCATTGTCATGGTCCATCGAAGTGTTCTCAACATTCTCAAACACAAAAGAAGAATCTACACCCACAGCAACCTTCTCCTTCTTAGGTGACAAGGATGTGAAGAAGTCCTTGGCAAAATCAGAACCCTTTTTTGCAAATTTGTCAAGCTCTGCCTGTTGCTGGTCCATACGATCACGCACCTCTGTAAGGAACTTATTGTTGAACATGGTGGAAGCCTTCTTCTTGACCAATTCCTGGTTATTCGAGAAAATAGTTGATGCCTTCTTCATGGTTTCCTGGTTATTAAAGATAGTTGAGGCTTTCTTCTTCATGAACTGCTGGTTCGCGGAAAACATGGACGAAGCCTTCTTGGTCAATTCTGGAGGTGGAAACAAACCACCAGATCTATGAGGAGTCTTCTCTGGAGATCCATTTGAAGACATATTTGAGGATCTCTCTGGAGAACGATATGGTGACCGATGCGGAGACTGATGTGAAGACCCATTTGCACCTATTTCCGAAGCTTCAATCTCCACCTTATCGTTCTCGTTGGTCTCAGGACTTATGCTGGGCCAATTGGCCAGGAATATCGTGCTCACCTTCTTTTTCAACATGTTGACCTCCTCATTAGCACGAGTCTTGATAGTTTCCAAAGGACGATCCTTATTGATCTCCAGATGAAGTTGAGCCTGGAGCTCCATGAGCTCGAAGCGAAGAACCTCGGCCTGCTTCTCCAACTCCATCAACTTTGCCTGTTTCGAGGCATATTTCGCTAGAAGGTCGCTCTTAGTGGGAGCCGCAGGCTCTTTGGACTGTTCAACTATGGGCACACTAACCTTTAAGCCCTTAGATCTGGCTGGAGACACCTGGGGCGCATTTCTCAGTGGAGAGAGTTGGAGCTTGACGAGTCCGGTAGTTTCCGAGATGATGCGATTTCTGGGGGTCAAAACCCCGACATTTTCCTTATCCATATGAAGAAAACAGTAGGTTCCACTAGTAGAATGGATTTGAAAAGCTGATCTTAGCCTTCTGAAATTTTGCTAGTCATTTAAAGGTCATTGCCTAATTGGGAAAAATGATCAACAGAAGAAAGTGGGTACGATCCACAACGGCAGACTAAGAACGTTCGGCGGCATAGGTTTCTGCATAGATCTGGGCATCTAGTGAATCACCTGTATTTTGTCTATCTGAGGGTGTGGTGGCATCAGGTGAGTTGATAAGGAGACGCACCTGGCCGATCGTGGTCCGATGAGGTAGGGTTATATGACTCAAAGATAAATTAAGGGATAAATTAGATGAGTCAGGGTGATTTTGTTTTCTCAGAGTTTTAGTCTTGTCGCTTTTTATTTCATGTCAATTTTTTTTTTTTTTTTGAAT
>Ga0160505_100367_pt1 | contig 27868 bp, 19 predicted proteins | sample DIDeMG_FD_108225 | JGI IMG/M metagenome (GOLD analysis project Ga0160505, IMG submission 108225) | Enriched chicken feces microbial communities from UW Madison campus, WI, USA - DID2874_E49_Stillage MG | ecosystem: Host-associated > Birds > Digestive system > Large intestine > Fecal ... | reverse complement strand
GTCGTTGTCGGATATGACGGTATCAAGTCGAAGACTAGATCTGCCATTTTGGGTAGAGAGGATCCACCATACACCACTGGTGATATGGCTTTCCGTGCATTGGTTGACATTGAAAACATCAAGCATGATGCTAAGTTGACCAAGCTTTTCAAGGAACCTAATATCAGTTTCTGGTGGGGTCCAAACTGTCACCTTGTTATCTACTTGTTGCAAGGCGGTAACACAATCAACATCGTAGCATTGTGTCCTGACAATTTAGATGAGGGTTTGACCATTCAAGATTCGTCTAAGGACGAGTTAAAGGAGATTCTTGCTGGCTGGGATCCCAACTTGTTGAACTTGCTCGATTACATTCACGAGACCAAGAAGTGGAAATTGCAAAACTCAAGAGAGTTGTCCACTTGGACTCATGATGTCGGAAACGTTATCATCTTGGGAGACGCTTCTCATGCTACTTTGCCTTACTTGGCTTCTGGAGCATCTCAGGCCTTAGAGGATGCTGCTGTTCTTGCTGGACTTCTCGCCCGTGTTGAAGATAAGTCTCAAATTCATGACGTCTTAAAGATTACTGAGAATTTGAGAAAATGGAGATCCACTCAGGTTGTTCAGGGTTCAACTAACTGCAGAAACATCTACCATTTGCCTGATGGTCCCGAACAGGTTGCAAGAGATGAGGCTTTGAAGGCTGATCCTCCAACTGTTGGTTGTCCTAACAGATGGGCTGATCCAAAATTCAGAGACTTCTTATTTGACTACGATGCATTTGCAGAGGCTGAAAGAGGCTGGAATGAGTACAAAAAGGGCAAGTTTGCCACTTATTTTATTGAGGACTTATATAAGTTATAATTCAATGGTGATGCAATTAATGATCACAAGTAAGAAAATTGAAAGACTGGAAAGAAAAAACTACTTCTAGGAATGAAGGGAGTAATGTATTGAATAATAACATTCAAGACCTCTGCTCGAAAATGCTGCTCACAACTGTTTTCATAACAGATACGGGGGCTTGTTTTCCTGTGAACATTTCAAACTGTGCGATCGATTGTGCAAACAACCAATTAAGGCCATTGAGAGCAGTCCATCCTCCTGAAGAAAACTGGTTCGTTCTCTCTAAGAATGGTGTGATCAAGGGGTCATATCCAGTTTCAAGACCAACTCCTCCGGTACTATTGGAATACCAGGCTTCACAAACCGGAATGTTAATCAATTCTCCAGTTTGTGGATTGGAACTTGGAACACAGGAGATAATGCTGATAGGGTATGAACGGACACCCAGGGGAAGTATTCCTTGCTCAAATTGCTCATCCAGCAAAACATGGATCGTGAAATATTTAAGATCCTTCTTACTGTCACAAAGCTCACCAGCAGTTAAAGACTTCGAAGGCATCATTGGCGAGAGCATATTGTAATGGTCTGCCAATTTCTGTGCTCTTTCTTTTGTTCTGTTGTAGAGCATGATGTTTTCGTAGCCCAACTGAATCAACGCATAAATTGCTGACCTACTCAAACCACCAGATCCTATCACGAGTGCACTCTTATTAGGACTAACAGAGTTGATTGGTGAAGTGTTATCCTGAAGTGTCATTCTCACCCCGAGCCAGTCGGTGTTCTCGCCTCTTATAGTGACTATTCTTTGTGGATGAACAGGGTCTCTTTCAGCAATTATGGTGTTTAAAGCACCAATAACCTTCACGTGATTCGACATGGAATCAACATGATCCAAGGCTTCAAGTTTGAAGGGCATAATGACAGCTGCCCCTCCAAAATTCTGCTGTTGCTTAAGTTGCAGAAACGTTCCCTTAAATGATTTGCATTCGATGTATTGGTAAGTATAAGGCAAACCAAGTGCTTTGTAAGCTTCACCGTGAAGAAATGGCGAAAGCGATTTGGATACATTCTGACCTATGATAAAGAACCTTAATGAGGGTAAAACATGGGTAGAAAATAGTATACTCAGAAGCTGGCGCAGTGTTAACGAGTTCTCGAACTCGATGACACGTTCCATCGCAATGGGAGTCAAAATCTGATTAATTGCCTTGGATAGAAAACCCAACGGCCCTTTGTTGTATGCGCAGACTCTAATATGGTGATACTCCGCGCGGATAGCTTTGAGGAAACTTGCAACACGAATGTTGTCATTTAGCAGATTCGCATCGGAAGAAAGTCTCAAGGTTGTTATATTCAAAGAATTCGCAATCTTCACTAAAGAGAATGCCTCTGATTCCCAGAAATCTGATCGGAACGAATGTGCTGAGCCAACAATCTCTGTACTTCCACAATTAGCTTTGAGATTCTCTAATAAGCGAAACATGCTTTCAGTGGGCGTTTTCAGGTCAAGAAAGAAGTTGTGTGGTGTTTCCTGACACAATGCCAAATCAACAGATAGATAGTCAATACCTAGTCTGATTCCATATCCAAGCAACGACACATAGTAATTCTTCAAATCACTACGAATTGACTGCACATCTCTGGATGTTGAAAGAGCAAGCTCCCTAATGAATAAGCTTATCTCTGAGAGCGAGTTCAGAATGCTCATGATTAGTGGGATGGAGGTATTGGTCATTCTTCTAGTCTTAGAGATCACTTCACTCATTTTAAGCTTTGATGTGGATAGCTCGTGCTTGATAAGCTCAATCATGTCAATAGAGAACTCAATACAATCAACTCCAATGAAATCCTTTTCTTCAAGACTCTCGAAACATGACGGAATGGGCACTTCTAAACAGTTACTGAACCCATTTATGAAGTTTGACCGAAGATGAAGATTTCCCACGGAAGCAGAAGCAGCTACAGGTCCACGGATCAAGAAGGTAAGAAACTTTATGAATTCTCGCTCCACTGGCTTAAGCACGAAGTAAGAGGACGCTTCGGAATTGACGTCCTCATCTCGCCCAATGGAAATGAGATTACGTTTCCATTCCGAGGTTTGAGTAAAGTAATTGAAGAAATCGTGAGTTGAAATGCTTCTGAACATAGCGAACTTATTCTGAATAAGAGCTATCCCGGCTTCTCTATCTCCTTCAAAATTCAAGTAGTTTAGGATTCTCTCTTCTTCGCATTCCACATTGATGATGAAACTGAAGGTATCACTCCTAAGATAATTGAGAAGCTTCTGGGAATTGATTACTGTCAGTGGCATGACAATTATCTTGCTTTCTTTGTGCTCACCGACTGCAGCGGTAATTAAATCATATTGCAACTGCTGGTACTGCTCGACGGTTACCAGCTCCAAGAACTTTGCTTCGGGCATTCCACTATGTTCAGAGACACATTTTTCAACATCCAAGAGTCTGAATCCCAAAGCTGCCAGTGCCATTAATGCTAAAGTGGATTTTCCCACTCCTCGAAGTCCAACAATAACTATATTGTATGTCCGCAGTGGGGTTTCAGGCAATTTTTGGGCCATGAGCTGCAGTAGAGCGTGGAAACCAGTAAGGTTTTGCGTTTGCTCTTGATTCAAAGCAATGAATGCATCTTTGGGTGTGACTGAACTGGGCATGCTCTCGGACTGGGTATCTGAAGTTGAATTCGGGGTCATCTGGCGTTTAATAAATGTTCGTGAATGAACTCGGAATCACATTTATCCGGTACCCCATATTTCTCGTTAAGTGTGTTATGTGTAGGATCATTGCGTTGAAAGCTCCACCAGTCATCCACCAAGTATGATCGACCACTACTTAACGCCGCGCAAAGTCACATCATATTACCTTTGGCATTAACTTGATGGTAAGTCAATAATGTAGTTCAGTGAGAAGATTAGACATAGTGGGAAGTTGAATGTGATGGTAAGTTGAACTATATTGGGTGGCACCTAGCGAACTTTCTTGAATGCAGCTTCGCTAATCCTATGTATGTCTGAGGACGTTCAGAACACGAGGACGTTCAGAACACTTTGTAAATACCTCATAGGCTCAAGAAGCAATAAGGATCCATAACGTTTTTGATGTCCCCTCTCTACCGTAGAGAGTGAAGTATTACATAATCTGAGAGCTCAAAATGTAGAACTATCCTCCTCTAATACTATGCACAATTCTTTGTGAAGAACTGGTCAAAACGAGGCTTAATAGTATTGATCTGTCAAAAAAGGAAACGTCATAAGCATCTAAGGCACTGACAATTTCAATTAAAAAAGTAGCAAGATGGTCCTAAATCAAATCGGTCCTTTTCGTTCATTCATGCATTTGAATGCTGTTAAAATGACCCTTAGAACATCTCAACACTTATTTAATGTCCGCAACGAGTTTTGACACAAACTTTTAATTGAATTCCTTTGCAATTATTTTGACATAAATGTGAGCGACTCTTCCCGAATGAGGACCATATCGAAAGAGGAGGAAGAAGAAATAACATGCTCAATTCCGAGTTGAGAGTCCAAACCCTACTAAAGTTCTATTAAAACCTCTTTTCATCAAAACTGTAGGAGTTCTCTTCGGTTATATCATCTTGCAAGACTGCCTATATCCAATATTCTCATTAACTGTTACAGTAAGCAAAACACTCAGGACGATAATCAGTTTGCATATAAGGTGACAGATAGCATATGTTCTCACTATCGTAAATATGGGGAAGAATACTCTTTCTTTTCTATGTCATCTGAATGCATTTGGTACAAATCCACAAACAAACTCAAAATCGGTGGTGTCAGCCGGTATAAAATTAGGTTTGAGAGTTCTGATGACTCCCGAAAAGAAATATATCTACGTATCAAGAACTTAACCAACACGAGTCTTCGGGCAATCCACTTGCTAAACGGACCTCTTGCCTTCTACTGCCATGTCATTCCCGGAAATTATTCTCACAGGCAGAAGTTTAGTCCTACTGAAGAAAATGGTGATGGTGAAGTTTATTTCCGAAATTCCGTCAAACCCGGTCAAACCTGTAACGTCAGGCTTTTGTTGAACAAGAACAGTCTTGTGGAAGAGAAAAACAGTTTGAAAATTTATGAGTGGTACTGCGATGTAGTATCCCAAATTGTTCTCAATAGGAGAGTAACCATGACCTTTATACTTGTGATTGGAGATGATCTTCCCCAGATGAGAATGCTCACGCGATCGACTCTAACAAATTTGTCCAAGGGAAATTTCCAAGCATTGGAGAACGAAAGATTCAAATATGATACTAAATATTTTAGTCATCCAGGATTGGACGTGGATTATCAATCGGAGGTGGACATTTGGAGTGGGCCGCCTCCGAATCCCGATAAGCCGATCCATTTGGTCATTCTCACTCATGGAATATTTTCTAATTTGACAGCAGACATGTTGTACGTCCGAGATGAGCTTTCGAAATTGAAGAACGAGAACGTTGTCGTTGAAGGCTACCGTGACAATGCCGGTCGAACTGAAAAAGGTATTCACCGACTTGGTGCCGGGGTATCCAACTATGTCACCGGGCTCATTGAAGAGTACCAGAGCAATGGGACAGTTATTGATAGCATTTCTTTTGTGGGACATTCACTTGGAGGGCCAGTTCAGTTGTATGCACTTAAACATATTCTTCAGATCAAGGGAAATAACTACTTCCAAGATAACAACATCAAGCTACGGCATTTTGTCTGCATGGCCAGCCCGATGCTTGGTGTATTGAGTGAAATGAGTCTCTTTATTTCGTGGTTTTTAGACTTGGGCACATTGGGAAAGACTGGGCGTGATTTGACATTGCTGAAAAAACTCCCACATTACACCAAACATTCCGAAGGGCTGAAACGATCAATGTTTGCCCCTGTCCTCGAGACCTTACCCGATGAGCCAATCCACACACTTTTAAAGCAATTTGAACTGAGAACAGTGTATGCTAACGCAGTTAATGATGGTATTGTTCCATTGAGAACAAGTGCCCTTCTATATCTTGATTGGGAAGCAATGGGTGACGTGAATGCCATAAAGGAAAACAATGAAATTGTTGAACCTCACCACTCAAGACTTCTGACGGAAACCAATGCTAGTGGAAACGATGTTGGAGAAGTCGAAGATGATAGTCACACAAGCATCGCAAAAAAGTACTCCAACTTCTTGACTTCCACTTTGAACATCAATGGTGACAGAAAAATTGGTTCCCCAGATAAGAAGAGGCATAGATTGACCAAGCGGGCCAGGCGCTATGCAAAAATCAACGCTAAGAGCAGTGACAGTACCACTTCTGATGTAGAAGATGACATCGATGATAACGAAGCAGAAACGACAGCATCGGATACCAGCCCTACACAGGTTAATATTCCTCCAAAAGCATCAGCAGTTGAATCAGCATTTAACACACTTCTTTGTCCTATACCATCGAGTGGTTATATTATGATTCCTGATACGAGGAGCCCTGTCATTTTTCACGATAAGTACTACCATTTCAGCAAGATCCCTCCTGAAGAAAAGAAAACTGGAGGGCTACTCAAATTCTTCAAGTACACAGACTGGAGAATGGATAAGCAGGTGAAGATCGCCCGCAAATATCATGCACCTGAGCTCAGTTGGAGAAAAGTGTTGGTTAAACTTCCTCCAGATGCACATAATAATATAGTTGTACGACGCAGGTTTGCGAATGGCTACGGGTGGGGGGTAATTGATCACTTGACAGATGAAATTTTCTCTCCAGCAAGAATCAGGGCAAAAATATGAGGAGAACGGCTGGCATTCTAAGCAACCTATACGAGTTACTAACAAGAAACATTTATCCGCAAAGGCGGGTAATGACGACTTTCTGGTACGATTCTCCACTTGGTCACGAGAACAGAGAAAGTTCCGACATACTTGACTTGCGACTTGTTACTGTTTTATAGGATAGGTTGTGTACATAGTACCTACTCAATACACAGGTCGTAGATAAGGAGGATCCACGTGTGACCGATTCCCTAGTACAAATACGCACGATTTCCGCTTCGATGCATGTTTTCTCAAGGTTTTTAACACATGGCACAAGATGTACTTCGTTTTGTTGTCATTGGCGCAGGTCTAATTGGGCCGCGTCATGCCAAAAGTGTTGCAAAGCGTAAGGATTGCACGCTTTTTGCTATTGTGGATAGATCTGCTAATGGTCCTGGTGTTGCAGCTAGTTGCAATTGTCTGCATTTCAAAAACGTTGATGAGATGTTGGACTTTTGTCATAAATTCCAAGTTGATCTTCCCGATGCGGCGATCATTGCCACTCCCAATCATACGCATGCAGAAATTGGAATGCAATTGGCCGCCCACGGAATTCACCTTTTAGTGGAGAAGCCAATGGCCTCGAGTGCCGAAGACTGTGTTTCTCTTCTTGAGTTTTGCGATCAGCGAAATGTCAAACTCTTGATCGGTCACCATCGGCGTTTCAATCCTTACATTATCACCACCAAAGCGAATATGGAGCGCATAGGAAGGCCAATCGCCATTCAGGGAGTATGGGCATTGCAGAAACATCAGGCGTATTTTGACGAAAAGCAATGGCGCCGTTCTGTTCTGTCTGGTGGAGGAGCTTTGTTGACCAACTTGATCCATGATCTCGATTTGTTGCTGTATTTGATCTCGCCTATAGAGCGGGTGTACGCAGAGCTTATGCCCCGGCAGAGACATGCTGAGGGCCCTGACAATGAAGTGGATGAAGGCGCTGTATTAACTATTAAGTTTGCAAATGGATGCTGCGGTACATTTCTCTGCAGTGATAATGTAACGTCTCCATTTAGTTTTGAGGCTGGAACTGGTGAAAACCCACTAGTACCTCATCATGAATCTACCGCAGGATTCTATCGAGTGTTTGGCAGCAAAGGGACTATCTCGGTGCCAGACATGACCTTGTACCATCAGCAAAGTCTGCCTGATGGTCAGGGTTCTTGGTGGAGGCCAATAGAGGTTGATCACATCAAGATGACACATGGGGCATCATCCTATGAGGCACCAAACGACTCAATGCTTACTCCATCATCTTCTTTTGACCCCAAAATTCCATCCTCGAACTCCTCATTGTCTAATGGGAACATCAATGGGCAACCGGAGCCCTTTGACCTTCAATTGGATCACTTTGTGAATTTAATTTTTGGAAGAGAGAAAGAGGTTAAATGCTCCGGCTTGGATGCTGTGCGTGCACTCTTGTGTATTGAGGCTGTTGTCAAGAGCATCAAAACTGGAATGCCTCAGACTGTAGAGCTGGTATCTAACGTCAAACCAAATTCTGAATTGTCTGCACGATTTTCATGAAGGTAAATAAAAGTATCATTGCAATGTTGTATTTTTCTACAGTACTCGAAACGTATCATAAATTATTGTAAATGTCATGTAATAGTTCACTCGAGCTTCTCCTTCGAGTACTTTTTGCGGACTTCCAGATACACAGTTCCCAACTTGAACTTTCGAATGAGTATATTCTCGAGCCAGTATCTTGGGAACCAATCCAAAAGATGGCCCAAGAATGTTGCCATCTTTCCTCTGTATATGTTAAGTTTGCCATCGATCCTCAGATTCTGGAAATCGTTCACTACCCTATAAGCATAGACCTCGGCAGGAATTGGGTTGTTTCTGGCAGCCATTTGTTGTCTCTCCAACATAGCTTCTTTGATTCCTGGAACTTGAAACAATGAATCCTCTGGCAAGCCTCTAGTATCAGCAATATTTGTTTTAACACCTCCAGTGACGATATTTATGACCTTAACATCAAATGCCTTCATTTCAATTCTTAAAGTGGCAGCAAACTGGTGGATGGCTGCTTTGGAAGACGAATAGATACTGGAGAATGGGAAAGGAATGACTCCACTGACTGACCCGGTGAAACCTATGGTCCCTTTCGCATTGATCACCAAGGGGAGGAATTCTCTAGTCATTCTGATGCATCCAAAGACATTGACCTCGAAACACTGTTTGAATGCGTCGTCAGTCACGTCGGAGCAAGGAAAGGTACAAGACTGGCCAGCGTTGTTGTACAAGTAGTCAAGGTATCCACCAGATTTCTCAGCAACAAACTTTTTTGCTTCTATGACACTCTCTAACAGTGAAACATCACATTTGAAGATGATAACTCCCCTCTTCTTCAACTCCTCCATGGGCTCCAATCTTCTGGCACAGGCAAAAGTGGTTACACCTCTCTTGGCAAATTCAAGGGCTGTAGCAAATCCGATTCCGGAGGAAGCCCCGGTAACAAGAGCGTATTTTGGACGGATATCAGACATTGTGTGAATCTAGATCAATGTTGGGGAGAACTTTGAAGGTGATAAGTAGTTTGCATGTGGAGATAAAGCACCGAGGTACTATAAGTTAGAGTTTCAGTATGTAGGAATGGCTGAAAAGTTACTATTGTAAGGTCTATCAATATCTCTATTTTCATTATAACATGGTTTTCCGTCATTTTTAAATGACGATTTTACTTATCATACGATCGTACAGAGAGAATTTCATTTTCAAGACAGGATAGAATTTCTTGATGTGAAATCCATGTAGCTCCCCTGGGTTATGCAAATAATTGGCAATTGCCCTGCTGGATATACTGATTGCAAGAAACAAATCTGTTTTTCGAACAGCCAAAAGCTTAAGTACTAAGGTTACTGGTGAATATTTTTCATATGGCTATGATGAGCAGAAAGTGTACCAAATATGAAATATAAGCAAGTCTATAGCTCTTCTTGTACTAATTTCTTGCAAAAGGAAGACGTTAATCACTGGGCTATAGTTTTTGAATCGATGAGAACTACAGGTGACATTCATGCAAAGCAAGAGAAGGGAGGAGTCGGTGGAAACCAGGATTGCCGTGAAACTCTTGAATTAAAAACTACTAAATATATCTATAAGGAACATGGATTTCAGTAGATCATGTTCTATATCTGTAATAAAGCACTTTCAGGTTTTGGCAAGACGTTGTTGTTTTGCCTGCTCTACATGTTGAATTATGCTTCTATAATCAACTCCCTGTATGTACAGATTAGCAGCCAATGTAGTAGCTAGTGCAACAATTGCATTTCCTAAATCGTATCCATTCGCAATTGAAAATAGCGCTATCGTTTGGTTGCTGAGTTTCTTCTGCCTATAACTACTGTCCATCTGTACTTATAGATGGTGCAAGAATATAAACCATATTGAAGAATAAATTATCGTTTATTGAGTGATGGAACACCATCAAAACGTGGAGAAGAAGTCATCATTCCACGTGTGTTGAAACTTCAACAACGAGAGTATAGATTCGCCAATTCATCAAACCCTTTTTGGAGATTTCTTGACGCCGGCTCAGACTTGCAAGAATCCTAAAGTTTGACGGCATGTGTCATATTTCTCATACTTTGGCCATTCGCTATCCTCGCCTTTACTGCAATTATCACTTGCGAACCTTTTACTATTAACAATTTCTCTTCAACTAACTGTTAAGTTTACTCGTAATGTCTTCCCCTTTATTCTCCAGTCTGCCAACAATTTCCCAACACGGCAAGTGTACCCTTATGGAGCAAGTTTTTGAAGAACTTGAAGAAGCATTGGCTAGTTCTATTAGAGATAGTGAACGGTTATCGGTATTGTACGAACAAGTCACAAGTAGTAACAAAGAAACAAGATCAGGAAAGCTTCCCTCTGATGAAGATACAGTGCATCTCGTCTGCCTCTTTAGTAAGTTGCAATACGTCAATAATTTGCTCTCTATTCGCCTCGATCGCCTCCGGTGTCGCTTCACTTCCCCTGAGCAATATAATCACGATAACGAGGAAGACTGTAGGTTGTGTGACGATATTCCCAAAGACGTGCTGGAGAATAATAGTTTTATCTTGGAAACTCAGAGAATGCTAACCAAGCACGAGAAAGCTCTTACAAAATTGCAACATTTCCTATGGAAAACGTACATTTCCGATGCTCTCCCAAACACAACTTCTCGGGAACATGTGGAATCCACGTCCTCTAATCCTTCAGCTCCGATTTTGAAGTTGTGTAGTCGAAATGGCAAATGGGTCAAGACTTTAAACAACTTAGATCTTGAGCACTCAAAGTCTGGAAAACTTTCCAGTTACGGCGTGCTAATGAAAGAGTATGAAAAGCAATGTGATAATATCTTGTTGCTAGAAAGGGAGCGTAATCTATTGCTACTTAAAACCAGTCAACTTGAGGAGGAAAACACCACACTCAGACTGAAGAATGACGAGCTAAATGGGGTAATTCAGTCGCTCAGAGACATAAATTGAGCGAAATGACTTGTTCAAGTTCACATTGCCAGATCACCTCTCAGCTTTAACTAAAATTATGAGGAATTCACTCACGTCCAAACTCTTCTGCTAGTTTCGATTCATCAAAATAATGCATGAATTTGATGGGCTTCCGTTGGCCCGGTCTGTCGACATGGAGGACTGGAACATCGTAGCAGTATTTATCGAATGCGTCCGAGTTTTCTGGTTTCATGATATCGACTACTTTCACCGGAATGTTCCTGAATCCATCCTTATCAAGAGTCTTCTCGAGAATAGCATGAGCATTTTTGCAGAGTTGGCATGTCTCCTTTGTGAAAAATGTCAATGATACGAGCCGGCTTGAAGTTGCCGACAACCTTCGAATCAGAGTTGCGTACATGGTAATCATCCGAGGAACACATTAGGTGTAACATATTATTTATTAATATGCAGTGCGATTATCACCGAATTTGATACTGGCTTTAAGAAGGATTCTTCTAAAGTTTCCATTTCCTAGATGAACTGCAGAATGTCCAGGTGGGACAATATCTCCTAGTACCGTTAATAATATGCCAATCGCTTAAGATGACAACGCCGAGCTTCGGTGTCAAAGCTTCCCCGCCCAGCCCCACTCCGAGCTTTACGTACAGTCCGCATCATCTATTCAATAATTAAAAACGATATCAAACGGAGGGTTTAGAGCCGGAGCATATCCGAATCAAATCTGAAAGCCGATCTGAGTACAAAAGTCGTTGAATCCCTTCATTTTTTTCATTTAGTTGTTTATCGATACTTTTACCAATAGTAAGGGGCCATCGCAGAATACAATTGTTGCAAAAAATGGTTGAACATAATCTTCAGGGCGATGAGGACTCCCTCTATACAACAAATTCGGACTATACTAGCTCCATTCCCGTTGGAAAAGTTCAGTTAAAGGGCACCTCAAATGAGTTTATCGTAATCGGAAACAAGAAGTACTACACCCATGAGTTAATGAGTGCTTTTGGTGGTACGTTGAACCCCGGCCCTGCTCCATATCAACACGAGTACGGAAATCCAGCTGCTTTGGGCTTGAGTGCTTTCGCTATGACAACTTTTGTATTGTCTTTATTCAATGCACAAGCCATGGGTATCACAACTCCAAACGTTGTACTTGGTCTTGCATGCTTTTACGGTGGAGCTGCGCAATTCGCTACTGGACTCTGGGAATTGTTTCTTGGAAATACATTTGGAGGTACCGCATTAACTCTGTTTGGCTCATTTTGGTTATCATTTGCTGCTATTAGAATTGGAGCATTCGGAATTGAAGAAGCTTACAAAGGAGCAGAAGACCAGTTTGCAAATGCTGTGGGTTTTTTCTTGATCGGATGGGCGATGTTCACATTCATGTTGACATTAGCTACAATGAAGTCCACTTTGGCTTTTTTCCTGTTGTTTTTCTCTCTTACCATCACTTTCATTCTCTTGGCAATTGGTGCAATGACAGGAGTAGTAGGTGTTACTAGGGCAGGAGGTGTTACTGGTGTTATAACTGCTTTCATTGCATGGTATAATGCATGGGCCGGTACTGCAACCAGTCAGAACTCTTACTTCACTTCACACGTCATTCCCTTGCCTCATTAGGCACTCATAGATCTTAATGGCCAAAGAGAATTTGATGCGAAGACCCAAAAGAGAAGGGCGGACAAAGTGAAATCAGTGACGATTAAATACAATTGAATGATTCTCATTCAGATCATCTTTTTACAATAAACACATAAAGTAGGTGTTCATGATGCCTTTATAATTTGGTCGATTGTATTACTCATCAGAGATAAGGTGGCATACTATATACAAGTAAATGTGCAAACACCTGTACACCAACATTAACATGGGCAGGTACTACTGACATATAAGCAACAAAAGAATCATCATACAATAACTACAATGAAACTCCTTTGGCTCACTTTCCTAGTATTGGCGGCAGCTTCTAACCTCCTTCGAGTAAACGATAAAAATTTCAACGATGTGGTGAAGAACTCCGGAAAGTTCACTTTGGTTGACTTCTATGCTGATTGGTGTAGACATTGTATGAACCTTATGCCTGCGATCGAAGAATTAGCTGATCTTTACGCAGATGTGGAAGATATTCAAATTGTGAAGATCAACGGAGATGAAGACGGAAGGAAAATGACATCAAAGTATGACATACCTGGCTTCCCAACACTATTGTTGTTCCATGGAAATGACAATCCTATTGAGTATGATGGAATGAGAGACGCTGAATCCATCAGCAACTTCATTCAACAAGCTTCCGGGGTGAGACTCAGTAAATCCGGAGAAACCGATGAACAAGAGATTAGCATTACGAAACCAACTCAAATCATGGCACTAGATGACGACAACTTCAAGGAAAAGGTACTTGATGCAAACTACAAAACCCTTGTCATGTTCAGCGCTCTGTGGTGTAGGTACTGCAAGGAAGTGAAGCCATTTTGGGAGGAAATCGCCAACAAAATCTTCGACTCAGATTCTGAAATCATAAGATTCGGAGAAGTTGATCTTAGTGAGGAAAACAATTCAAAGGCTGAAAAGATAAAGGAGCAATTTGGAGTTCGCTTATTGCCCAGTATTATGCTCTTTGACCCATCTAGAATTGATAAAGATGGATTGAAACGACCAGTCGTTTACAACGACGACCGCAATTTGGAGTATTTGGTGACATTTGTCAACGACGAGACTGGTCTCAGCAGGAATTATGAAGGTAAATTGTTTGCAAATGCGGGAAGAATATTAAGCATTGATGAAGCAATTGAGGCTTATGAGGGACACAATGGCGAAGCAATCGTGAGGAAAATAGAAGAACTCGAATCTCAGTTCTTGGAGCATGGTAGGGACTTTTTGGTGGAAAAGAATATTCTCTTTTTTAAGGATGACATGAGTATGACCTCATATTACAAGAAAATAGTTGGGAAAATCATCAACGATGACAAGGAGTACTTTGTTGGAGAAACTGCAAGGTTGAGATCCCTCGTCTCAAAGGAAGAAGCAAACATGGAACGCACTGCTTACGATTACATGCAAAAGAGATTGAATATTTTAGAGGCTGTATCCAAGATGAAGAAATTCTAAGTTACTGAAATAATAACTTTATACTGGCAAATCTCTATACACCAATAATTTGTATCCCGAAAAACCAATTTACACCGAAGTCATCCTTTTTAGAGATCACCATTCAATCGGTTTAAACTTCTGTACTTGTCTCACCTTCTCTGGCCAAACCTTTCCGTCCTCAAGGATACATTCATCTATAATAGGAACAACATTATCAGGCTTACATCTTGCTAACCAGATGTTCTTACCTGATTTCCTCAAATAAATAATCACGTTGGCGGCATACTTATGTCCTCCAATATGGTTGATAAATCCAACACGAACTCCACCAGTTCTATGATCTGAGGCATCTCTGTACAATCCTACTTCTCTAAGATGAATCTCCATCTCCTTTCTCATGATTGGAGCTGTAATGCCACACCTCTTATCTCTAGTTCTGTGTGAGCACAAGAAAATATATGCTCTTTGTGGATCCACTTCTAACGTCACACCTGGAAATTCTGGGTAAGAATTTATACTGAAAGTTTCATCACCTCTATCTCTGGATGCAATCAAATCTGGAACAACTCGGTCGAGCACCTTTCCAGCGTCATTCACTTTCACACCTTTAATCCAAACGAAGAATGGAAGTAACAACATATCTCCCACCTCAAAGCTCATGTACTTTTCGTTAGATTCCAATCCCGCAGATGAAAGGGAACTAACGTTAACCTTAATGGTGGTGGATTCACCTAGGCCTGGAAATTTAGCCGATGATGACCATGAGTCAACAGCCTTTTGAAGGGAGCCACTAACATCGAGAGCGTTGTGGGGCCAGTCTGCCTGGTTTGTAGGAATAACAATGTGAAGACCATAAGGTTTAGTGGAGCCCCATAAAGAGCCATTGTCGTCATCATTGAAAGAGACACTGGATGGGAATTTGGATGTACATGAGGCACAATTCATTGAACACTCAGCAATCTCGAAACCCTTTTCTTTCAACTCTTCGTCGTGAGATTTGGATGGTTTGAAGTAGTTGAAAAGTCCCATTTGTTGTGGTCCAAGCAATATCAAACAACCGGCTGGAATTAAGGATAAATGTAATTAAAACAAGGAAATGTTATTGGAATTAATAGAGAAACAGAAGAGATTCTCTAACGTGTCTTATTAAAATGGAAAAGAAAGATAGGTGTGAAACTTTTATCATTTTTTCAGAATTACCGCAGCCCTTTATAGCGCATGCAGTAAACTGTGTCATCACGAAGTTTACGATATCGGAACTGTACATAGCCGTTTTCCGAATTTCCGTCTACATCCGCTTGCTTCATTTTAGTAAAGCTTATTCACCACATAAGAGAACTTCATAATTCTATTTTCGACTCGAGACTCACTGTATCTTGGTTAATCATTCATTTCGAAAAGACAGAAATCGAAAGTACTAGAATTCGGTGACTGAAGTAGACAACTGTGAGCATTCCAACGGAATTACAGTGCTGGAGCCACAGATCCATTCACCGATCCCACCTCTAACCACTGCGCGTCTTTGCTTCTTGTTTTCGAATTGCCCAGCCTTCAACAACTTTCCCTTCTTTTTGTCATATATTAACATCCTGACTTTTGGTGTATAGTATACAAATTTGGTATTGACCAAGAATAATTGTACTATCTCCCCATGTCTAGCACTGCACCCTAAAACTGTATTGACAGACAGAGACAGCTCAAGAGCCACCGAGGCCGTTAAAGATAAGGAGAATGCAACAGTATTGGGATTCACTCCGAAGGATCCTGTCAATGATTGAGCAACACCAACAGAAGACTGGATGTTGAGTGCGCCTCCTTGTCCCTCTGTCTCACTGTGACAATGTGAAACTGGAATGCGGTTCTCACTATTGGTAATATAAGTCCTTTGGAAGCCAAATTCTACCCAAGATACTTCATGCTTTTTGGTTTTTTCGATTTTGCTCAAGTCATCTAAATTTTCTTCTAAGTCCCAATAATTGTTGTTTCGTTTGGCCACAAAGGTCTTGGTATCTATCAAGTGGAAAATGGTATTATCTGATGTGGCTAGTAGCTTCCCGTACTTTGTTTCTAAGTGCGACAAGTTCATAACTTCGAGAATTTTTGCTCCCTCAGAGTTGGGGATTTGAAGTTCTCTTGGCTGCTTTATGGTAGCACCTAATACCAAGCCAGTAATTGAAAGTAAACTTAGGATCATCGATTTTTTTGAATTCTCAAGTGGATTGTAGGTTTCTTATAACTTTAAACATGGTGTTATGCCATACCTAGGATTGTTCTATGCTCTGTTTCTAAATGTCGAAAGCATATTTGATTAGACCCCACAGAGCCTTCATAATAAGTGAGGAAACGAAAAAGACTATTAGAATCGGTTGGCACGGATCATCGGTCAAAAATCATGAGTTAATAATTAGACTCGACCCATATGATTTCACACATGCAGTTCTCAACAAGCCACTCTCGGTTTGGCTCTACATCTAAGGAGCGTGCAATTATCTCCGCACAGACGTCATATTTTTGTGTCTTCGACATCAAATTCTAGTTTGTTTCGGTCTCTCGGTCGTCAACATAGTGATCTGTGGAACGAATATTTCTTACAACATAGTTGAGAGTTATTGCTCTTCATATTCTACACTTTAGGTTTGAACAGTTGCTTTTTTTCCACGTTTGCATAGCCGGCAAAGCAAGTACGTGAACCTTCAACCCCAAGACTGAACACATTTTCATCCCTCCACCGTCCTTCTACTGCATGACCGCACACATTTAACTTTCATGATTCAGTATCGTCGGCCTGAAGGCGAAATATTCGCATCAGCCTCAAAGACATCACATAATTTGCTGGATCCAGAGGAGAAAAGCCATCAACTAAAGAGACACCAGGAAAGCTTTCTGACTCCAACATCACGCTCCTTGAAAGGTACAAATCTGGAAGTATCTGAGACTGCAAGTGGTGAAACTATTCCAAGCTCAGTTGCGGATGAAATTGCTCCCAACGGTTCAACGCAAACATTGACTAAACCAGCTAGAGACACTGACCTGGATTATGCTACAATGGTAGAAGCGGGAACGAAAGGAACGTCAGAAACGACAGTCTCCGGTCAAGCAAATGGTGACCACAGTAAGATTGAGGAGGTCCATCCAGAGTCACCAAAGTCAAGCATTCGAGAGCTGTTTCAACTTTCTCCAGTCTCTTCTGGTCGCAAAGGCGGAAGCAGTCTTGATGCAAAGATTTCTCTCCCTCATTCGCTGCTCAGAAGCGCTCGAAGGCACACTTCACCCATTACAGTGCCCATTTTAAGGCTGTTTACTGATGTTGGCCGGCCGAAAAGGTCATTGGACCATGGTGAAATACATCTGCATTTGCATCATAATCGTCAGTATTCCTCAAAGCATGCAACATCTAACGCGGACCGAGCCATGTCAAGTATTGATCTCCATAATCTTCGGAAGCATTCGGGTCAAGATTTCGCAAACTCCGAAATAACCCGTATGCGGAACTCAATTATCGTCAGGAGGAACATCCAAAAGAGAAGAAAAGAATTTCTTGAAGATGAGAAGGTCATCGTAGGAAATAAGATCACTGAGGGACATCAGAATTTTGTAATGGCTTACAACATGCTTACTGGAATCCGAGTGGCGGTTTCTCGGTGTTCTGGAGTGATGACAAAGCTAAAAGACGCAGACTTTAAGACTACTAAGAAACTAACCTTCAACATGGATGGAAGCGAATTAACTCCCTCTTCAAAGTATGACTTCAAGTTCAAGGATTATTGTCCTGAAGTTTTCCGTGAATTAAGATCCTTGTTCGGAATCGATCCTGCTGATTATTTGATTTCTATAACGGGGAAATATATTCTTTCTGAGCTTGGTTCTCCAGGAAAGAGTGGCTCATTCTTCTACTACTCACGAGATTTCAGGTTCATCATCAAGACAATCCATCATTCTGAACACAAACAATTGAGAAGGATACTCAAAGATTACTATCAACATGTCAAAGATAATCCTAACACCTTAATAAGTCAGTTTTATGGATTGCATAGATTGAAAGTTCAGGGTGGTATGAAGAAGGTTCATTTCATCGTCATGAACAACTTGTTTCCTCCCCACAGAGATATTCATCTCAAGTACGATTTGAAAGGTTCAACATGGGGGAGATATACTAATTTGACTACTGCTAATGACTTATCGCAAGTAACCTTGAAAGATCTTAATTTTCTCGAACGACATGATAAGATTCGCTTCGGACCGGACAAACGGAGAATTTTCATGGAACAACTTGAATCCGATGTGAGACTCTTGAAGAAGATTAATGTTATGGATTACTCCCTCTTGTTAGGAGTTCATGATGTCAAAAAGGGAAACTCCGAGAACATAACAAAGTTATCAGTATTTGACCCCAAATCCAATGTGAAGTCTGATGTTTTCAAAACAAACCCAAGAGATATCAACAGAGTGGTCGATCTCCCCAAAGATGTATTTCCTGGGCGGTCAAAGTATATTTTTTACGGTCATGATGGGGGTATTCGAGCGACGAGCGAGAACAACGATCCCCTTCCTGAAATTTACTACTTGGGTATTATTGATTGCTTAACTCATTACTCAATCAAGAAGCGCCTCGAAACATTTTGGAGGTCTCTCAAGCACACAAGGGGTACAATTTCCTCTATTCCATCCTCGGAGTATGGTGATCGGTTTTTGAAGTTCATTAAAGATGGAATTTCATCAGAAAAGCTCAAGAGCAACTAATTATCTCGAAGCATATTTATTCATTCTCCTTTGAAAAGTCTACTAGAGGAAGCTGACGCATTGTTAAGTCTCATAACTAATGCCTGGGGAATCACTACTATTTATCGACAATAGAAGAAGCATCGTATTAATTGCCAGGATCTCAAAAATTGTAAATACTTAGCAATTCCAAGATTCTTCTTATAATTTTTTATTTTTTTAGAGTATCACAACAAAATCTATTGAACTATTTTGTCTTTCATGAAGGGATTGGAAGTTGTTATTCGTTAGACATCTCTGATTGCTCTATAGCGTTGAGTCCCTTCCATTGGTCAAATTCGCATCATGTTGCTTGTGTACTTCTCTCAGCGCGATCAAATACCATCTGAACCACTTTCAACAAATGCACAATAAAGTGTATTCCATACAGCGCTACTTCGTAAGGGCGTTAACAATAAAGCAGGCTCCGCAAGTTTCCATATCAGAGTCAGTTCTAAACAATTCGATAACCAACACAAAAAACATTGAGAATGTTGAATCCTTACCAAACTTGAAGACCATGGAAACAGTTACGATGGAAGCAGTAGGTGTCCCTCCTTCTGCCATGACAGTTGGAATCCCACCATCGTTACCAGTATTTGTGCGTAAGAAAACGATTCTCTCTATTCAGGGCAATCATGAGCGCATTGCTGTGTCGAATGAGACGATCCAGTTTCTTAAAAGATTGTTCTACGGCAATTTTCTCTCAAGGTACCAGAAGCTAATAAGTACGGAACCGTTTTCTTTATTGGTGACGTCAAATCCCCCAACTTTGTTCCCCAGTTTATTCCTGAATGTGACACCTAAGTCATTTGCAAGTGTTAAGCTTGATGGGATTAACGATTGGGCTATTCTCAAACATGATGCTTTGCATATTTATTCCGGTCCTTCTTTGAATATTGGTATGTTCAGATTGCCAAGCAAAATTTCCCGTCAATTAATGAAAAGATTGACCTTGTCAAGAAAAGAGCCTACGGGTTTGTTTCATTGGGCGAGATCGGGGTTCACATTCGTCAACGGCCGAGGGAGTATTGGACTCTCTGGTAACGGTGTAATATACTCAGTGAATATTGCGGAAGGTGAAGAGTTATCCGTTAATAAGGACAGCTTAGTTGCAGTATCCGTTAATGGTCCGTACGATTTGCAGAATTGCATAATTAAGTACACCTACCCAGTTGCTGAGGCTGATGAAAAGATCATCACTAGACCCCCCACTAAAATGGCACAAGTGCTTTCATGGAATGATTTTGTTGTTAATGCCAAGTATTACTGGTGGAAGGTGGTCTCGTCGTATCATAAGTTGAGAGGTGTTTATCCTAAGATTTTAGTTGGAAAGATGGATTTCGTGCGTGTAATTGGCCCTCGGTCCGTATTGCTTCAGTCCGGAAACCCAAGTCAATCATTTGAACGTAATTTTTTACTTCCAAGTGGTGCTTCAAAGTTGCCAGAATCCAAGGAGACTTCTGCAGATTATCTCAATATTGTGACAATTGATCAGGATGGACCCAAAATTTCAAGTACCAAGGATTTTAAGGACTCTGTGAGGAAACTAGAGAAAGGAAATTCGTAAGAAGCATTTAGACTATTCAATATACTGTCAAGTTATAAGTCATTAACATTGGAATGTTCACCGACTCGAGCTCTCTGAGCTGCTAAGCTCTGCCCCAGTGGACGACGAGCTACTTGTCTTGTCGTTCGTACGAGGGTCCAAATGAACCGCTTCTTCTTTGCGAGAGTAAAGCTCGATTTCCTTAGGGTTGGGAAGTGGAAATTGACGACCCAAAGATGATGCAACGACCGGAAGTTTACACTTTCTTTGTCTCTTCCTAGCTTTCTTCTTGCGCTTCTTGGGAACTGTGAAATTTGGTGATGAAACTGGGCTTTTCGAAGATTTGTTGACAACATTATTCCTTGGATAAGCCTGTGCTGTCAACTTGAGGCTTGCTTGCTCGAGATCATGAGCCTTCATGTTAGCAATACTCAACTTCTGAATTGGCAAAAAGTTGGCATTTGTTGGAGTTGTCACAATCGGTGTTGGAGATTGGCTGTCATCGTCAACTTCACTTGGTTTCATCTCCGGAATGCAGCCTATGTTGTTGCTGCTGTCACCCCCAGAACTTTCTGACGTGGATCCATCATCAATATTCCTTGCACTCTCATTACTACTTGAGATTCCTGAAGAGCCTTTTTCGTATGATGATGCACCCACGGATGTTGTGGCTGTATTAGATTTGCTTCTGAGAGATAAATCTGTGTAAGATCCATCTGAATTGCTCAACGAGGTGAGATCATTATCTCGCATGTATGGTTTGTGGCTGGATAGGCCTCGCTTGGTCCATGACGTTGTGTCGCAAGTAGTTGCTCAGTTCTCTCTCCAGTTGAACGTTCGTTTGGCCCCTTGTGTTTCCAAACTTCAGGGCGGGAGAATTGAAATGCTGGGGTAAGTCAAGGAACGGATTGATAGGAATTGGAGTTGGCCCCTGATGGCCGTTAACGGAGGGCCCTCGACAAACTCCAACCGCGCAGTCAGAGCTTGACAAACTTAATGGAGTGTCTTTTCGTAGAGTTTGTCCAACATTTGCCTTTTCAGATTCTTCCGACAGTATCTTTCCGATGCTTTGAAATTGCACGGGTGGTGGTGCATTAGGATTCGCAGAGTATTTGGATAAGACCTTTTCAACTGCGACGAATAACTCGCTCCAGTCAAATACTTTGAGGTCTTTCTCGATATTTCGTGGTCTAGGGTTATCCATCGCCATGATTGAATTGAATATTCTCTTACTTTCGCTGCCAGAACGTGTGATAGTCCACGGCTTGAGAAACTGTAGGTTCCGGCGAATTCTGCTTTTTTCCTCAATAGAAAAAAGTTCACCCACAATAAACTCAAGTACCAAAATTAAATCAACAGAGGTCACAACCTTTCGACCTTTTTCTTCCCAACTAATGCATGAGACAACAAGCCTTCCATCTCCTGGTGTGTACGACTCTGCGCTGATGGGTTCAGCTTCAATTTGAAATTTCGCATAAGATTCACGAGCCACATTCAAGTGCACTAGCCTTCTTCCAACCTTGACTTCTTCTTCATTCCACCCACACATCACTTGATTAACACTTGGACTTACATCCAACTGGATAGGGGAGTTAATGAATTCCAAATGTTTACGAATATACTCTGACAGCAATGTACTTGTCCTTAAAAGGTTCAGCTCTGGTTGGGAAAAGAACATTTGATGGAAATTTTGTCAACAGAGTGAAGTGGCAGAATAATGCAGATCCGTTGGAGTAACTTTCAGTAAAATGTTCAATAGGTAGTTTTTACAAGGGGGGTGGGTGAACGACAGATCGGGTGGTTTTAAATTTTTTTTCCTTGCTTGTGGCAAGTGCGCACTTGCCTCATTGCTTGCTTGCGGCTAGTAAAAAACCAGCCCGCCCTAGCCACACATACGTCACCATCATAATTCCTTTATATAATTCATTTGTTGCGTCATTCATTGTGGAACATGCCGATAAAAAGCTTATTTCCTCTCTTTATGTATGACGTCCTGCAGCGTCTAAATAGTTGCAGGTCCAGACAAAATGAAGTTGATTCCAAAGTGTTCTCAGTAAGTTAAGATATCAATAACTATGTTGACAACACTAACTAGCACCTCTATGCAAACTAAGACCACAACAATAAACTCTAGATTTTCTTCTTGTGAGTGCCCCAACTGATCCTTTAACATTTGTAGAAGATCGGATATAACCTCGAGACGTTGATTCAATAATTCAACCCTTTGGTTTATCTCGAGGTATCCACACGTTGCCTGATAGATTGGTTCTAAATGAGGTTCAGCCCACATTAACTCAGGTGAATCTAGAACGGACCCATGGAGATTGATATTGATACGCAAAATGAATAGTTCACCAATTGACTTCATCGTCTCGTCTCTCGTCATTTCAACTTTACCAGTCTGAGCAATTTGTTGAGGGATATCCTGAGTATCTTCAATAGTATTATCAACAAGCTCTTCAAATAATGAAATCTTGACAGATTGCGCCAAGGCATGTGATATAGATAACTTGAGCATATAATTGGAGTCATCCCTGAGAGTAATAAAATCGTTGTAGATTCTTGGCTGATATGATGTTGTGATGTAGTAATTGAACTCTTCAACTTGGATATCTTCGGCTGACAACTTTTCACTTTCAAACTTTGCCATGTCGTCGAGGAAAGCTTGCTCCTCCTTCACTGTGTATCCCCACATGATCACAACACCATATTCAAATATGAAAACGTCGTTTTTACGACCGAATTCAATTTCACCACCATCATCTGCCAACTGTATTAGTTTTCTGCTCTCATCCTCCGAGTCACTTCTCCAGTCCTTATAAGTAAATGGTGTATATAAGCATTCGTCAAATAACTTCGGCAGCGTGTTGTGAATGCGTTTTCTATCCTTTAGCCATCTGATTAAGTCCTTCATCTTATATGAGCCACAAGTGCAATAGGCTGTCACACGAGGTAGGAGATCTCGATGCAGCTTTCCAAGTATCTCTGCGTCCTTTCTAGCAGGTCTATCCTTGATCCTCGTCACTTGGGAATAAACTCCACTATTGGATTGAACAACATCTCCATTGTCACTATCATCAAAAACTTCTGCAGGGTTGTTTAGTAATATCTGCGGATCTTCCGGCAATAGCTTCAATTTTTGAGTCGTCCGACTAATTCTTTGAAGGCCAATCTTAGATGGTTGTGAAATCTTGGACCCAGATTTGTTAGCTTGAATAGCCGCTTTGTGTTTCACACCAATAGTAGAAGAGGAAGGTTTAGTAGCATTGGGGGTCCTTATAAGCGGTGTATGTTCAGATTGCTGCAGCATTGCTTTTGAGTTGAATCCTGAAAGTTTCAGATTGTATGAGAAGATATGAGGTGTTCGGGTTTATCTTCCATCATAAAGGCGACACGTGATACTACATAGTGTTTCCCATCCTGCACCATGAATATGGTACTTTAGTTGGTAGGAAGAGCATCACCATTTGCATTTTTTTCCCAACTTTTGCCAATTGTGTATCCAACGTGAGTGCTACAATGTGGTTCCGAAGTTACTTCGTAATTTTACTATGCAGATAATTACTATTCAGGTGTTACTTCTCAGATAGGTATCGGCAGTACAAAATGAAATGTTGTCATATTGACGCGACTTGCGATCTGATAATGGATCAGCAGAAAAAAAAAAAGGGAGGTACATGTCTAGGCCCTTGACTTTTTTCATATCTATCGAAAGTTGATATGAATTGAACTAAGTGAGAGTTCATCTCTTATTCAGATGAAAGTAGAGTCCACGAAATGGACTTCTCACACGTTTTAGTAGTTTCTCTAGGTAAGATACATTAAACTCTGGCCACAATTAGTCTCGAATCTTGTCTTGAACATCATAGTCCCTCTTTGAAGAGCTTCACAACTATGTAAATCGATTAACTAGTATCAGCAACATTTTCGAAATCTTATGGAGTGCGTTATACTCAGTGTTCCTTTGACACAAATATTGCAAACGAACACCTTTTCTAAGTCAAGCACCTATGACATAAAGTATTACTGGAGTGATGAATCTTCCAAAAGTCTCGTCTTTAAGCGGTTTATAGTATACGTAATATCCATAGACGAAGGGAACGCATGGCTATCCATAAACCATAAACCGGTGATCTAGACCCGTACACCAGGTTGATGAGATGAGGTAGAAAATTAAACAGTTTGCCCATGAATCAGAGAACTATGGCAAGATCTCCGAAATCGACCGAATCTGTGAGGAGGCATGCCTTCAGCTCCTTCAAGGAGAGGGTGGATCTGATTAGGATTGAACCAAATCGAAATTTACGAAAGAGAGCTCATGATTATGTGGAAACTTCATTCTTCTTAGCAGCTATTGAGCATTGGAAGGAGGTCAACTTGAGTGGAGACTTTATCGATTTCTTAACAGTTGTTGAGCCGTTGTGCCAAACATTACCTCAAATTTACCATCATCAGAAGAAAATTTTCGAGACCCTAATCACATATATTGATCGGGCGGACGTCAATGCTATTCAGCCGTTACTTGAACTCATGTCTCAGTTTGTGCATGATTTGGGCCCTGATTTTATGCCCTACTATCTTCCATTTTTAAGGCTGATTGTCCGTCTCGCCGAGTCAACGAATCCAAATGATGCCCAAAATCTGAGAAACTCATCCAACACCTTGGAGTGGTCATTCAACTGTTTGGCATTCGTGTTCAAGTATTTGTCGAGAGTACTCGTGTCAGATATAAATCAGACCTTCAAGGAACTCATCCCCACTTTGCTGATGACCAAGAAAACCTATGTTTCTAGATTTTGTGCAGAGGCACTTTCATTTTTGGTTAGAAAGCTCGATCAAAGTGGAATCGACGACATAATTAACCTAACTTTTGGTAGCAATGCTGCTCTACTTCAAGAAAACGAGTTTTTTAGGGCCTCAATAGTCATTTTGTTCAGTGAGTCTATGAAGAATACGAAGGAAACATTTCACTCAAAAGCTCCAATTGTTCTTTCCACTTTGGTGAAAAGAGCGTTGGATAGTGAACATGCCAGTGATTATTTCATTTCGATTGTTGGCGACATCTTAATTGATATTTTGCATCACGGTTCATTGGAATCTTGCGACAGGTTCATCAGGCTAGTTTTGGAATACCTCTCGACGGTTGTTCAAAGAGCGAGAAACGCTAAGACATGTACTTATGTTGTACAAATTATGGTTGTGATTTGTTTCCTGGAGTCTGGAAGGAAGATTACGTCTTGGGGAGAGATTTTTGATATATCCAATTTGATCTCATCAAAGATTGAATCCATCAGTCTTCAGAATGTAGATGATGAATTTTCATTCATGACTTGTTTCGCTCATTTTTTTGTGGTTTTGATCAGAAATTGCCCTCTTGATATACTTGCAAAACACTTCAAATCCTTAAACTCAACTATGCTTCGATTGGCGAATGGCAAGTATTATTTGGGATTTATGGAATCTTGCTTGGCGGTTTCAAAGGAAAAGATGACTTCATTTGGCGCAACTCAACTTCTTCAGGCATTTGCAAGTACTCAGAACTCGAGAGATGATTTTATTAGACTCTCATCGTTCTTAGTTCGTGAGTCTAAGGAGGCACCAATCATCATTCAGAACGTTACTGTTCCCTTCAAAGCGGAAATGATCAAATTATTACCAGTTCAAGGGAAGCATGTTGACGGTCTGATGTTGTACAGTTATCTTTGGGTAAGTGTGCTATTGCAGCACTCGTCTGGATTCTCAGTTTCGGAAACCAAAGTAATCATTGGCGCTCTACAATTGTTGGCAGATACTAAGATTCCTTCTTGCAGGTTGAAGCATGACATTATTGGCTTCCTAGTTGGATCATTATCTGGTTCAAAAATGGACAAGTTTGATGAGAAGCAGTTGCATGAAGTTTTCCACTTGTGTTTGAAAACATTAAACGCCTCAAGAGTCTCTAGAGAGTTTCTAGCTTCATTCAAGTTATTTTTGGTACATTCGGGTGGAGTTTTGCGGACAGCCATTAACCAACATTGGCTGGAGATCACTAAGACTTTAGCTAGCAATCTTTCTTTACCCAGTCCTGAGTTAAGAGAGACAACGTTGGCTTTATTGAAAGCTCTATATGCATCGGTTGATGCTCCTTTCCCTGACACTCTTTCGCAAATGATGATTATCGACCAAATCCCTCTTACAGTCAGCAATTCTAATCTGATCAAGATGCGTATTCGTCAATTATTCATATGCTATGAGGATAATTTGGACTTGTCCGATGTCGAAAAGGAATGTATTTGTCATTTTGCGTTTGGATTGTTGAATAATCATTTTCAACCATCTTGGCTTGCTGTTTACGAAGGACTTCCAAAATTAGCTTCACTTGGATGCTCTCGCAAGGTCTGGGAAATTATGACCTATTTCTTGAAATTTGATTTCGAAAAACAGGATGACCTTTATGGTCCTAGCGATTTAACTGTATTTGACCGTGAAGAATTTATCTCGTTCAAGTGCCAGCCAACTGATCAACGTTTTTTGGGCAGTTATCGAAACATTGCATCCCTGGCCCGTATTGAGGAAGTGGAAGCGATTAGTGGAATAGTGGAGAGGTTGAACTTAACCTCTCCCCCAGTGGCTTACAAACGATTATTGAGGACGAGAGTACTTCAGGCACTTAGTTCTGTTCCAGAACTTGCTGAAAAGAACGGTGTTGATTTTGTGAAGTTCGTGTTGAGTATCACGTCAGATGTTTCGAGTGACGATTCTCGAGACGTGCCTGATGAAAAAGAAACCAAATGGAGTTCTTCTGAAAAGTTAGGACTCTTATCAATACTTTCTAAGTTTAAGAATTTGAAAAACGTGCCAGGGAATGAAGAGTTATTTGAGATGTTGTTAGACCAACTCACTTCAAAACATACGAACATCCAAAAAGAATGTTTATCTACCATCTTTGCCTGGCGCATACTGTCAATTAACAGATATAAGGATAATTTAGTCAATCTTCTTGATGATAAATTATTTCGTGAAGAGTTGCAATCACTTATAACTGAAAGCTCGGAATCGAAAATTGAAGATTCGGACTCGAAAGAAGTGATTCCTATTGTGCTCAGAATCCTTTATGGTCGAGCAAAAGGCGCCTCGAGCAGCAGCAGCAAGTCAGGAAGAAAATTTGCAGTAGTAAATATCTTGCCGAACTTGCCATCTGATTACATTCGACAATTTTTGGACATTATTAGTGAAAAGATTAATTTCAAGCCATTCTTCGACAACAACAACAACAACAACAACAACAACAACAACAACAACAACAACAACAACAACAACAACAACAACAACAACAACAACAACGACAACAACAACATTGTGACTAACGGCAGCTCTCGAGCTTTCAAGAGCATGGT
>Ga0160505_100364_pt1 | contig 28082 bp, 18 predicted proteins | sample DIDeMG_FD_108225 | JGI IMG/M metagenome (GOLD analysis project Ga0160505, IMG submission 108225) | Enriched chicken feces microbial communities from UW Madison campus, WI, USA - DID2874_E49_Stillage MG | ecosystem: Host-associated > Birds > Digestive system > Large intestine > Fecal ... | reverse complement strand
TTTTTTTTTTTTTTTTTTTTTTTTTTTTTTTATTTTTTTTTTTTTTTTTTTTTTTTTTTTTTTTTTTTTTTTTTTTTTTTTTTTTTTTAAAAATTTAAAAATATCTGTTTTTCAATATCGTGTTTTTCGCATAGCTGCTTGCCCAATTCGTTGCTTTTGGCAACCTCCATTAACTTTCACAAGTGCACCTGTCTTTAAAGTAAACTTGTACCTTTTTTAGGTTTACCGAAAAAGCTTGATAGTAATTGTAATAGCTGGTAAATTTTGACTGCGCTTGGTGTTCTCGTCGCATGCAATGGCATAATGTGACTCGAATAATAATTGGATATATGTGATTTTTTATTCTTCTCCTGGTTCTAGATAATCTGGTGCTCATTAAACCGCAGGCCATTCTTGTTTTCTAAAAGACAAAACAAACTGGAAACAGTTTTTCCTAAGACTTTGACTTTGCTGAAGATCCACCGCATCCTTGAAGCACTCGTTGAGTGGAGTTTCGAAATATTGATAATATCCAAGTCTTGTTCAAGACGAACTATAAATTAATTAATTGCATATAGATAAATAATCAATTGATTGCTCTTAGATCAAATAGTTGCAAACCAAGTAATAAAACAAAATAATATAGACATGAATTTCAAAACGCTTTTCTTCATGAGACTAGAAAGACAGCGATATCAGCGTATTCATTTATGTTATTTTACTTCATTTTGTTTGATTAGGTGCGTGTTATTATTTAATATTAAGCCCATATTGATTACCCTAGAAAATGAGTCAAGGGTTTTGCAAAGTTTGATGAAAAAATTGCTGATCAAAAAAAGAGGATACTAATGATCCTGTAACCAATGATATTACATAGTGACACTGACTGATTATTGGGCCTGGAAAATTTCAGGTACATCTAATTAATCTTCCATATCTGAAGCTTTTATTACTGGAAGCTGAAAGTCTTAGTTTTTGATCGGCATGGAAAGATGTGGAGTTATTATGATATTTTTACTTGGGTACACCAGTTGGTTTCTATACATATAAAATTACCCTATATCCAAATTGACGGTTAACGTTAGCCCATGGCTCAGTACCATAGCTTTGGTTATTAGGGTTATAACAATATGTAGGGGGATATCAATTCGAATTTATCAGCTCAGTTAGGGTCCAGAGGACAACGACGGTGTTGAACCGTTTGCATTATAAGTATGCGAGCCTACAATTGCTGCAATGTATACATTGCTCCAGGCCGAGGATTTAGAAATATGTATAATCTTCTTCATTTGTATACGGTTATTAATGGACCTGACACCATAGCATGAGTAGTAGATATAGTGCTTGCTAAAAGAAAATATCAAGAGGCGAGACTGGCACCGTCTACTGATAACTGTCACCATCAGATAATATCTCAAGTACCTGGTGGTGCGTACGTTTACTGCACACTAAACATGATTACAAAAATTTTTTCTCTGTATAATGAAAGTAAGATGAAAACAAAAGCTTTCACCTTTGGGCACCAGGTCTGTCCGTCATGTATGTTTCATAAGGGCCATTCAGTATACTGCATATTGCCGCTTACAGTAGGTTAACCTGTAGCTTCGAAGATGTACATCTAATAATATCAAAGCCAAATCCGTAGAAGCGCGCTGAGACTTTTTTCCTTGTGATTCCTGGATATTATTTATTGTGCTTTATTTTTATTTCTTTTGTTTTATTTTTATTTTCAGTTTTTATACTCTCTGGCATAGTTTAATGACCCTAATATAGTGGTGTAAATGTAAATACTCAGTGATGGATTTTCGCTGGGTCTTGGGGTTTCCATCGCTTATCTAATCCTTCCGGAAATGATAGTCGGTAAAATGGGTCCATGATAAAAATTTTTGAGGGAGAGAAAAAAAAAAAAACAGGTGGTAAAGAGGATGATGGTACTGAAGATTGTTATAAAACAGGTTTCAGTCAAAGTGGTGGTACTAGATACCTAGGGCTCATTTTCTCCGATTTGATTGAATTACCGTTTCAAGGAGAAGGCTACCATTTATGTTTTGAATCTGTTAACTTATGAAGAATACCAGAATTGACGGTACTAATTCCGGAGTTCTTAATCCACAGTGGCAAGTGGCAATCCTCACCAATGGCTACTCCAGAACTTGGCGCAGACAAAAAAAGCATTAGGGGCATCAGAAGCATCAGAAGCAAAGAGCCTGCGAGTCTGATCAATCCGGTGTTTTACATGATGTGCTCACGTAAGCACCAGCAAGTAAGCCTTTCTATACAGAAATGGCCTGGTTTGGTACTGGTAAAGGTTCAAGCTCGAGTCTAATCTTGGACATCTATCAATTGAGAAGCATTGAAAAGCATCGGCCAGTATCTGTCAAAACCAGGGCCGTTGAAAGAGCGCTAGAGCTTTTCAGAAGAAGTGACAGTTAAATTCTTTATTTTTTTTAAAAAAAAATACTTGAAAACTTGAAAACTTGAAAACTGGCAAGGCATGCATAGTATCACTTGGTCATGATATTGTAGTCCACCATAACAGCACATGAAAACAATGCGTCTCAGGCCATTCGTTTTCTAAAGGCTTAATTTGTAAAATCTTGTTCCTGGGACCTGAAAACCGAACAGTAATTCCCGGTAAGTGTGTTTTTGGCAATATATTGTAAAACAGAAAAACAGCATGAATGCTGTTTCTATGTTTCATTTATGATTCCATGTCAATCAGTGGTAATTTGACGTATTATTGTATGAAACGTCGGTTATAATATACAGACGAAGACTTGCAATGATTTCGCCTGAATCTTTTTTTCTATTTTTTTCACTTCTTTTTTCTCTGATTATTTTCTTTTTCAATTTATCGGAAATATGTCGGAGGTTGTTATTTTTACGTTTTATGATAGTACTTCTCTTTTAAACCCTGAGAGATGGAACATAGACCTGGCATTCTTCTTATCTTCCCAAAACGGCAAAACGTCAACAAACCCACTTTGTTGTTTACATTTGGGCCTTTCTGCACCTTTCTTCTCACTTGCACATCATCATAGCATTTGCATTCTCTTTTCAGATCCATATCAAATTACCTTATTAATTACCTTGAAACACCAATTGACCATGCAGCATCTTAACCGGAGTCCCAGCCCGCGTAAAGAACGTCTCACTGAGGCGCGACCAATGAGCAGCATTGCCTTTGGCCGACCTGGGTCCTCATTGCGACCCAAATACGATATCTTCCCAGACTTTGATCTCCAGCCCCATAAACCGCCGGGTCCTGGTAACGTCAAGGTTGTTGTGCGTGTGCGCCCATTTCTGCCGCGTGAGACTGTCAAGGAATGTGTTAATCTAATTTCCATGAAGGCTAGCACGACAACCATAAACCCGCCGCCTCCGCTCCCAGCCTCGGCCACAGCAACATCCTCTGGGCATCGGCAACTCTCAACACGGCGCAACATGGAGCCAAAATCATTCACATTTGATCATTCATTCTGGTCGTGTGACCACAAATCGCCCGCGTCGCCCTACGCAGACCAAGGGCACGTTTACGATTGCGTTGGCCGTGAGTTCTTGGATCATAACATGGAGGGCTATCACACATGTATCTTTGCCTATGGCCAGACAGGATCGGGCAAGTCATACACAATGATGGGCAGTGAGGCTGAGCCTGGCCTGATTCCTCGCACGTGCACGGATCTTTTTGAACGCATTGAGAAAATGACTAACGCCAATGTAACATGTACCGTCCGAGTGTCCTATTTTGAGGTGTACAATGAGCAGGTCCGTGACCTGCTTGCTACGAACAAGCCCGATGGACCGACAATCTCAGGCGGAGCGCATGGACAGAACTTGCATCGTCTAAAGGTCCGAGAGTCACCAACGGAGGGTCCATACGTGGAGGACCTGTCAGAGTTTTCTGTAAAGTCTGCCAACGAGGTGCTAAAGTATCTCGGATCGGGAAACAAGGCACGGTCAGTTGCGGCCACCAAGATGAACGACGTGTCCAGTCGCTCGCACGCTGTGTTTACACTAGTAGTGAAACAGGTGATTACTGATCCTGTTACAGATGCCACAGAGGAGAAAACGTCACGGATCAGGCTGGTTGACTTGGCAGGATCCGAGCGAGCCAATTCAACCGGTGCTACAGGCCAACGTCTCCGAGAGGGGTCTAATATTAACAAATCGCTCACAACCCTGGGAAGAGTCATTGCTGCGCTAGCAGACAACAGTGGCGGTGATGGGCCAGGGTCACCAGGAAAGTCAGTCCCGAAACGAAAAGCCATGGGTGGCTCTGGGTCTGGAGACAGTGTCGTTATTCCATACCGCGACTCGGTTTTAACGTGGCTATTAAAGGACAGTCTTGGCGGTAACAGTAAAACTGCTATGGTAGCGTGTATATCCCCCACAGACTATGATGAGACGTTATCAACGCTGCGGTATGCAGACCAGGCAAAGAACATCAAGACGCGTGCAGTTGTGAATCAGGACATTGTCTCTGCAGCGGACCGCGACAAGCTTCTTCTAGAGATGCAGGAACGCATCAACAATTTACAAAGTGTGCTTAGCCAGCAAAAGCAGGAACAGGAACATGACCACGAAAAGGGCCTCGGGGTAGAGAAGGTCAAGGGAGTGATTCGGTACTATGAGGACCGGGCAATCGCAGAGGAAAGTAAGCGCAGGGCAATCCAAGCTGAGAACTTGGCAATAAAGCGGCACAATAAGCTGCTAAGCGATCACTTGCGTGAGGTGACCAACAAGACTGTCGGCACGCTTCAGGTTGTTGGCGATAAGGACGACGAGCAGTTGCGGATCGTGCCAACGCTAAGCTACGAAGTTCTGCACACTGAGTTTCAAGAGCTGCTACAGGATATTGCTGGGTTCAAAGAGAACTTACAGCAGGACATTGCCATGTACAGCTCGTAGAGATTTGCAAGAGAGAAGGGGAGTTGGACATTGTCTCTTTCTTGAAAACCGGCCACGGGCGTATAGCATAAGCCTCAAGTACAATATCTTTTTTTAGTTTTAACAGCATCACGTGATTTAATGTCTCTTATTTTTCTTTCCGTTTTGCTTCTACTGAGCTTCCTTCCCACCTTTAATTCAGATCACCTTTCAGTGTTTTTGCACCACCAACACCACAGGAACTTATATAGCAATGTCGTCTTTCAATGAGCCTAAAAAGGATTTGACTCGTGAGTTTTTCTATAATATGTTGTTTTTGATTTAGTGGCTAATTCTTTCTTTTTCTTTTTTTTTTTTGTTTGTTTGTTTTCAGCAATTGTCAAGTCGGTTGACATGGTGAGTAGGAGTGGAGCATTCTAGGCACTGTGTGCGGGACAAGGTCTAACAGAATATCTACTTGTAGTCTGAGGAGATGCAGACGGTGGTACTTGAGTTAGGTAAGTGGCGATATGGTTGCCGGACCAAGCGATAGCTGCTGGTCTGGGCTTAAAGGAATCTGTTTGCTAACAAAATTGCAGCGCAAACCGCGGTCACCAAATACACACTGGAAAAGGACATGGCAGGATTCCTCAAAAAGGAGGTAAGTGTGCAGCAGCAACGGGTGCTTACCCCACGCGCCAAAAAAAAATTAAAAAAAAAAATTTAAAAAAAATTTACAAAAACATACTGGTCATCCTGTTGCTAACATATTGGTAGCTGGACAAGTTATACGGCCTGAACTGGCATGCGGTTGTCGGCGAAAAGTTCGGTAGTTATGTCACCCATGGTAAGGAAAATCTCCCCCACGCACAGTCATCATGGCATTTATGGGGGCTGTACTGAGATACACGATTTCTCCGGTATGCTAACATGATCATCTTAGAAACAAAACACTTCATCTACCTTTGCATTGGCCGCACGGCAATTCTCCTCTTCAAGACCGCCTAAACACTGACACCATGACGACGAGAGGCCCGTGGCTTGAAAAAAAGAACAAAAACAACATAGTAGTAAAGATCAATTTCACTTATCATTTTGCCCATTTTGTGTTTTTACGCAAGACTCCCACTGTTATTTTTAGTCTACGCTCACCAGAAACAGCCTGTTATATTGAATATTGTATATCTCTGTAACTACACAAAACCAGTACAATGACATGTAGTTATTATTTATTCCTAATTTCCGTTTTTATTTTCCATTAATTTGTAATGAAATTTATATTGGTATTTCATTGTAGTTTTTGGTATGGCTGCTAACTTTGGGGTAAATTGGCCGAATTGTTCCACCCCATGCCCGTTCGGAAAAAACCAAAAAAAAAAAAAAGAAAAAAAGAAAAATCACAAAGTATAAAAGCCCGTCCATAACCTCAATGATTTCCTTCTTCTTCTCTACAAATAACTGTTTTTAAATACTACGTTTTAAATTTCTACTTCATTGTTTACTACCATGGCTTCTACCGACTCTCTTCCCTCGCTGCGCTGGGGCATCATCGCTACTGGCATCATCTCGTCACGATTCGCGGCTGATCTCCAAATCAACCGCCCTGACGTGCGCGCACACCATTCCGTTGTCGCCGTGGGATCCTCGACCTTGGAAAAGGCGCAGAACTTCATCAAGACCAATCTGACGGCCGAAACCCGGGCTGATACCACTCCTTATGCCTCGTACGAGGGAGTTTACAACGACCCCAATGTCCAGGCCGTATACATTGGCACCCCGCATATTGCTCACAAGAAGAACGCGCTCGACGCGATTGCTGCGGGGAAGCATGTTTTGTGCGAAAAGCCCTTTACCCTCAATGCGCGCGATGCAAAGGAGATTTTTGATGCCGCCAAGGCTAAGGGTGTGTTTGTGATGGAGGCTGTCTGGACACGCTTCTTCCCCATTGTGCAGGAGATTAAGAAGAAGCTGCATGAGGAGAAGATTATTGGTGACATTTACCGCTCCTTTGCTGAGTACTCAATCATGGACTACAATGAGATGGATCCCAAGTTCCGCTTGCGCGATCCCGAGCTTGGTGGTGGTGCTCTCCTGGATATTGGCATTTACACTGTTACTTGGACAAGACTGGTGCTCGATCCCAATGTGGGCGACAAGGCCGCCGAGTCGTCGTGGACGGGCTCGCAGATCCTCAAAAATGGCGTTGACGTGCACAGCGCCGGCATTGCGTCGTACCCCACCCTCAATCGCCAGGGTATCTGGTCCTGCTCGCTTTTCGACAACTTTTCACGCGATGTGGTCAAGGTCGAGGGCAGCCTCGGAACCCTCACCGTCGTGGGCAAACATCATAGTTGCCCCCAGTGGTTCAAGGTTGAGTTCTTTGACAAGACTAGAGAGCCTATCCGGTACGAGCCACCCAAGGAGGGATTTGGTTTCTACTGGGAGGCTGATGCCGTGGCGGTTGCAATTGCTGCCGGCAAGCTCGAGGAGGAGAACACTATGCCCTGGAAGGAAACGCTTAGCGTCATGGAGATTCTAGACAATGTCCGCAAGTCGAGCGGTCTTGTCTACCCCCAGGAACGTGTCTAAGCTGTGCCAGGTTTCAATATTATGTACAAGAACTAGCTTGAATTTATTTGAATTTTGGTATCCAAAAAACAAGAATAAAATGGGCATTATCGAATGCCTCCTAAATCATCGTCATGATTATTATTATTATTATTATGATTATAAATATGGGCATTTTGTCCACGGAAAAAATAAAGGATAAAAACGGAAATTAAACTTCCATAACCAATATTCCCAACAGATGAATCACCAATTTATCATTGCAAACTGGCTGGAAAAAAACAACAACGAAGGAAACCCAAAAAAATAGGCTCAAATTTAACGATTGCAGTACGGCTACACTACTTACTAATGCTGCAGCTGGTTTTCACTGGCCACAATAAACTCCAAGGGAGAGCAGTATGAGTCAGCAGTACGGCTACTTCGTAATACTATGCCAACTGCTCGGTCCCCCAGCCATCGTGGCTGTGTGGGCAGGGCCTGTTCTGCTGCAAGGTGCGCAGAGCTTAGACAATGGGCGGGCCAAAGCATACAATAGAATAAAATTAATACAGAGTACACTGAAAATAGCTCAACGTGTCCAGACTCATTATACGTGATAAAAGCTTTTTTCCCCGAGTGCTGATCAGAGTCTAGGTTTCGGCTCGTCCTGCATGAGCTCGTCATCCTCGGCGCCCTCCGTCCAGGCTCTGAGGGCCTGCAGCAGCGCATCAACTTCAGCCCGCGTGTTCCCCGCATGCAGGCACACGCGGACCCGCTCGCCGCCACGTGGCACCGTAGGGTAGACAATCGCGCGCACGAGGCAGCGCGCGGCGCGACGGCAATGTGTCGCCAGCGCCCGCGCCTGGGGCGTCTGCACGGCAAAGATGGCCGACGCTAACGGGGCCCCGCTGCCGGCAGCAGCATAGTAGATAGATCGCGCGCCGCTGCTATCATCTGCTGGGGGCACTGACAGCGTGGACAGGCCCGCGTGGAACTGGTGCATGCGTGCCCAGAGCCGCGCCAGCCGTGGCGCCGCGACGACGGGGGAGGCCAACAGCGCGTAGGCGGCCTCGATCGCCGCCAGTGCGTAGCCGGGCATGGCGGTAGAGTAGACGAATGGCCGGCAGTAGTTGATGAAATACTCGCGCAGAAGACTGTCGCACAGCACAACTGCGCCCGCGGCGCCCACACCCTTGCCGAACGTGTGGACGCGCACGAGCACGTCGGTTTCCAGTCCTAGTGCGCACACAAGCCCTCGACCGCCGGGACCGACAACACCGGTGGCATGTGCCTCGTCGACAATAAGGTGGCCTGTACGCGGGAACTCGGCCCGGAGCGCGTGCAGCAGTGCCCTCAGCGGTGCCACGTCGCCATCCATGCTGTACACAGACTCAACACCCACAAACACTTGTCCACAAAACTCCTGTCCCTGGTTAGTGGCCTTATGCTTTGCTTTAATTGCTGCGAGCGTCGCCTGCAGGGCCGCGGCGTCGTTATGGGCAAAGGGGACACAGCGAGCAGCGCGCGCCAGCCGCATGCCGTCATGGACACTTGCGTGCACCAGCTCGTCGTAGACAATAACGTCCCCCGGCTGCGCCAGGGAGCTGTAAACGCCGACGTTGGCGTCAAACCCGGAGCCAAACAGGAGCCCGTCAGGCGCGCGGTGGAACTGCGGCAGCGTCTCGCGCTCAAGGCGCTCCGCCCGCGCTGAGTTGCCGTCGAGCAACCGAGACCCACCCGACCCCATTGCCATCTCGCGGGCCTGGCCATGGCTGGCCTGGTGCTTGAGCTGCGCGAGGTACTGGCGGTAGAACTCGCCATCGCTCGAAAGCGAAAGGTAATCATTGCTAGAAAAGTCTGCTAGATTTTCATTTTCAAATATAGTCAGCCGGCGCAGCTGGCCCTTTTGGTCTCTGGCCTTGAGTTTGGCGTCGATTGTTGATTTCAATGTCTCGTTCATTGGGGGAAAAAAAGGATTGGCAATACAAGGGCTTGTTTAAGGGAGTCACCAGTAAGAGAATACCCACTATAAGTCAATGAAAACGTGTAATTAAACAAATAGAATATTAAAAAAGACAGAAAAATAGATAATAATAATAATAATAATAATAATTATGAAATGTTTTTCTTTTTCAAAGAGCGGAGAACGTATTCGGTCCAATATCTTCGAGGCAAAAAAAAAAATGAAAAGAAAATGACTCGTTTGAGTCATGAGTCATGAGTCACATTATGTAAGCGCACATGCAAGGGAAAGCCTTCAAGTGGAGGATGTCCGACTGAGGAAAGAGTTGGTTTTAAAATAAAATAATAATAAAAACAGAATGGAAGACCAGAAAGTCTTGTTAAAAAATTTGTTCTTTATAGTTTACCAAATAATATGTTATTTTAATAGTAATTGACTTGGGTAGTGTACAGAGTCGACTTATTACAAATGGAAAAGATGATTCAAGCGGTCAAGCCCAGTTCTGGCTTGCGAAACAGTCAAATCCCAGGCCATTGACAAGTTTATGAAAAATACTTTAAACACATACGTGTAGGTATGAAATTCTTTGTAAATATTGTATTGCCAACGCTCCGACGTCAAATCAGTGGTTGGTGATTGCGAGACACGTCAGAGAGACTAACAACTTGGTATCCAACGCCAGCAATATATCATTTCAAAGCTAGAATTTTACAAAGAGAGTTGAGAAAAGTCATTAGCAATTTAACCATAATGGAGTACTAGAAGAACTGACAACAGGAGACCATTTATTTAACAAATTGGTGATTTAACATAACTACTTGTTTATGCGTTTCAATGTTGTTGTTTTTTCAATGGTGACACGTCAGGTAACCAACGAACCAACCTATATTGTTCACGTTTTTGGTATACGGTACCATTGTTCCCCAGATTTTTATTTTACAAGTGATAACCACAGCTGATTATGAAAAGCTCAATTGAATTTGGATTAGTTGTACATACACTCTTACATTAAAGAGATATCCTCTTATTGATTATTTGCCTGTGGCCTCCGCCACGAGCTCATCATCGTCGACGTTTTCAATCAGAATCTTGCGCTTGACGACATTGGCGCCAGTCACCTTTGGTACCACAACCTCAAGTACACCGGCCTTGAACTTGGCAGTGATACCATCCTCATCAATCTTGGGCTCGGCGGGAAGATGCAGCACGCGGCCAAAGGGACCAGTCTCGCGTTCGGACAAAAGCAGCGTGGCACTGGCCTTCTTACCGGCACCAGAGCTGTTTGCGACTACTTCAGGATCGTCAACCTCGCCCTCAATGAAAAGCTGGCTGGTTTCCGGGTTGAAATGAACCTCGGTTGTGTTCTTGCGCGCGCCAGGGACAGAGACGTAGACATAGTAAGCCTCAGTTGTGTCGTAGACATCAATGGGCGGCAGGAACGCATTGGGATTGATGGCAAGAGGTAAGATACGCTGGTTCTGCGACTTGGGGCGCTGGAACTGCGCGGGCTTGGGAGGAGGAGCGGGACGGCGAGCATTGTTGTGAGCAACAGAGGACTTGCGGGAGGGGCCGCCAGCGGGCACGTAGGGAAAGGGACGGGGTGGTGGTGGGCGCTGGTAGGGATTCTGGGGAGGGGGGCGGAAGAAGCTGGCAAAGTCCTGCTCGTCGTAGTCGTCAGTTTCCTCGGGCTGCTGGCGTTGCTGGCGAGTCTGTTGCTGCTCGCTCTGTTGGTTCGCGAGGGTCTCAAGTAGGTCCCAAAGAGAGTTGGGGTTATAGTAGGCCATAGTGATAATAAGATAGATGTAGAAGGGTAGAGGTCAATTGACTGTAGGATGAGGAAAGGAAATAAGAATACGTATAGAAATCCAAAGGTTTAAATAGTTTTTTTTTTTATTGTTCTTTTGTTAGAATGAGTTAAATGGCGAGTTTTCCAATGGCGTTGCCTGATGTTGAGAGTTGCGATCACGTACCTTTGACAGTACGCGGAAGGTTCGAGAGAAACTCAGAGGTAAAATTTAAATGCTTACGCAAACAAAGGAAGTTCACAAGAAGAGCGCACAGAGATATTGTGAAAAGGTGATTGTTGTAATTTGAAGCAAAAATGGGTGAATTATCCAATCAGCATCAGTCGGCGTTGCAATCATGGACAATCCTCAATTGCGTCGTTTACAAACCTGTGTTTGATTAGAATGGGCAATGCAGTTTCACGGAAATAAACGGCAATGGCATGGATTGAACTCGGTGTTCTTTTTGGAAATGAAAAGCTTAAATAAAAGATATAGGACATACAACTTGTGTTTTAAAACATAATCTGCAAAAATAAAACGTTCCCCATCCGAATCGAAGCTGAGCTTAAAAAAAAAAAAATTTAATAATAACAATAATAATCATAATAATAATCATAATGATAACGCATTAGCCGACACACTGATATGAACACCACGAACAACACATGAGAAAGCCGACCACCGCCATCAACATGGCTATCCATTAGAAATCATGATCCTTCTGTTACCAAGACTAATCCATTACCACTGCTGCCATCAACATCAAACTTTTCAATCCAAGATGAATTCATTTTGTCCCAAAACTTCCCACCCCCCGTCATCCTTCCGTTGGTCTCGCAGCTTTTCTGGGGTAAAACCGGCCACGCCGAATGACCACCGAGGACATGAAAAACAATACTCCAAAAAATTACAATATTCAACATAACAATATTCCAAAAAAAACACAATATTTAAACTTGCCGAAATCACCAAAAAAAAAAAACCCTCTCTCTTTTCCCTCTTTCCTTTTTCCTTTCCTTTTTTTTTTCTTTTCATCAATTGTAGTTCATCTTCTGCTGTTTTTTTCCTGATCAATCATGTTGAATAACTTACTTAGAGCCTCCGCGTCCAAGCGCGCCTTTTCTACCGCCAGAATTCTCTCGAAGGATGTCAACCACCTCACCGTTATTGGTGGTGGTCAAATGGTACGTTACTGCACACCTTGAGTAATGGTGATCTTCTTCTAACTATCTTCCTTTTTAGGGCCTTGGAATCGCTTTGGTTGCCGCCAACAAGGCCGGCGTTAAGGTCAGCCTCGTTGACAACAGCGAGGCCTCCCTTGAAAAGGGTAAAAAGTTCCTTGGTAAGCTTTAATTCACCGGTTACTACTTTTTTTTCCCCCAGATTTCCGTTTCTAACCATAACCCCGCGCGCAGACAAACTCCTCGCCAAGGACGTCGGTAAGGGCCGCCTCACGGAGGAGCAGTCCAAGGACATTGCCTCCCGCATTGTCCCTACTACCGATCTTTCTGCCGCTGTCAAGAACACGGATATGGTCATTGAAGCCGTGCCCGAGATCCCCTCGCTCAAGATCCAGATCTTTGCCCAGCTGGCCGCCGAGGCCCCCAAGGACGCCATCCTTGCTACCAACACGTCCTCAATCTCCATCACCCAGATCGCTGCCGCTGCCAGAGGTGCCGAAGACCGTGTCATCGCTGCGCATTTCATGAACCCTGTCCCCGTACAAAAGGGTGTTGAGATCATCGAGGCTCTGCAGACTTCCAAGGACACCCTTGACTCCACTCTTGCGTTTGTTGCGCGCATGGGCAAGGTCAAGTCCGTTTCCCGCGATTCGCCTGGCTTCATTGCCAACCGCATTCTGCTGCCCTACATTAACGAGGCCATCACTGTGCTCGAGACAGGCATTGGCTCAAAGGAAGACATTGACAGCATGCTGGTCAATGGCTGCGCCATGCCCATGGGCCCCCTCGCTCTGGCTGATTTCATTGGCCTCGACACCTGCCTGGCCATCATGAAGGTCCTGTACAACGACACTGGCGACTCTAAGTACCGCCCCTCAGTGCTCCTGCAAAAGTACGTTGATGCTGGCTGGCTCGGCAAGAAGTCCGGCAAGGGTTTCTACGACTACTCCAAGTAGATGCCTTCCCTTTCCTGCACGGTCATTTTGTAATGGCATGTAAACTAAAACCAAAACATAAGTATTGAATTAACCCTGATAGCACTACCAGTAATTACTTTTTTTTTTTTTCTTCTTCTTCTTTTTCCTTCAGTAAATGTCAAGCTATATGTGCGCGTAAGCACACCAAATGATTGTCCAGTAGTAGTAAACAGTAAATGTCCCTAATAAGACTATGCTTCCTCGTTCACGAGCTCGTCCACGCCAGCAAGGGTGATAGGACCTTGCAAGTAAAGCCCCGAAATAAGCACAAACATGAGTCCCTCCAAGGCACATACCATCTCGATAATGGCCTGAGGCCGTTGCTTCACGGTAAGCGAATAAACTGTCGCAAACAGCGCTGGGACTACGGTATTTTGCAAGCGTGAAATCAGGCTGGCAGCGCCCAGTACTTCGCCAATTCGGTCCGCGGGCGAGTGTTTGATCACAGCGTTACGCAACAAAGGCGAACTGCCAGACCCAAAGGCAATGACACATACCGCTGCCATTAACAGGGTGCCCGTGGGCGATTCAGCCATGAGAAAATGCCCGAAAATGGAGAAAAGCAGACCGCCTTGTAGTAGCCGCTTATCAACCACATCCACGCGGTCTGGAATATGGGGCCAGCGTTTACGACAAAAGTTAATGACAAATGGTAGTAGGGTTGATAGCACGACAAACCGGGCGCCGCCAATCAATGAAATAAAGTATCCATTCTCTACTGATGTCCAGCCAAACCGGGTCTTGGCGTAAAGGAACACAAGCGGCATGAGGGCAATAATGATCTCAGACAGAGTAGCTTGCACAAACACGAGGATATACGCGTTGATGCGTGCACGACGGTCATGTAAATGTGTAAAATTGAGGGATCGGAGGGGACCCAAAATATCGGCATTGTGGACAATTTCGCGCGCCTTTTCAATGAAATACTCTAAAGACCAGCTAAATCTTAGTTCATGCTCAAATGTTTCCTCCTCTGTCAGCGTAGATGCATCATTGAGGCTGGCGTATGAGGCCGAGTGTGCCGAGAACCGGCGGCGGCGGCGCTCTTCAAGAAAGGAACTTTTGCGGGTAAGGTGCTCGCCCTGCGACTTGACCCGCTCCTTTTCGGACCGCGACTCATTAAGGAAAAAAATAACAATGGTAAGGGCAATCACCTGGCACATCAGCGAAAACAAAAACAGGATAAGCAGATTGTGGCCCGAGGCCTTGAGGATCAAGGAGCCAAAAAACGGGCCTAATGCAATTCCGCCAAAGACAAACGCGTCAAGCACCGAGAGAGCGCCGGCACGGAACTGCTCACGGACACAGTCTGAGGTATAACTACAGCAGAGAATCACCATCAGAAACATTGATCCACCAAACCCGTCAATCACGGATGCCACCAAGAACAACCGGTAGTTTACAGGCAGCGTGCAACAGGCAATTGTGATTAGTAATGACAGGATGCTGCAGGTCATAGTCCAGATGAAAATCGGCTTGCGTCCGACCCGGTCCGACAGTGATGCCAATATTGGAACTGTCACCACTCCGAGGATGGCCGTGACCGTGGTCATGTAGGTTTGAAAGATGCTAACAAGGGCACTGACTTCGCTGCTGAAACAGCGCGGGTCCTGGAAGGACTGGCGGCCGTCAAGAGTGCTATTTCCTGCTGCCAGCGAAAACCCGTCGGTGGGGAACGATGCGAGCGGCTCAGACTGGTTGAAGTGGTTCTGGCAGACAAGATAGACAATGGCATCAAGCTGCGACGTGACTGCCGACATGATGCCAATGAGCTGTACCACCAAGGCGACCCGTAAGGTAATGTGCGACGGGCGCTGGCGCCACGAGAGAGCTTGGTATTCAAACTTGAGCGGATTGGGATTGTCCAAGTCGTCGATATCGTCGCTACTACTGCTGGTGCTGGTGGTAGTTTCATTCTCCGGGTAGCCGGATGCGCGATTGTTTTTGGGAGCAGTAGCGCCGTGCGGGAAAGAGCTCATCGGGACATTGTCGTCAAGATGTTCAGCGTGGGCAATAATATGGTCGGCCGCAATAGCGGAAACTTCCTCTTCTTCAATGATATCGTTTGCGGACATGGCTTTTTGTTTTGAGTAGCGGCAATGACAGTACTTCGTGGACAAAAGAAAAGAGGGTCTCTAGCTACGAGGTCGTCAAACAACAGTATCAGACCAAAAGAGTCTTTGTGGGAAAAATTTTTTTTTTATCTGATAAGAATTGTCTTGAGAACAAGAAGGGAAAGAAGAAAAAAAGGAGATTAACAAGCCAAGCTTTTGTAATATTTGAATCTTGTAGAACAAGTCCTCGATTGGAATTTCGACAGGTTTACCTATGGGAGCACTGGTGTTACGCCAGGAATAGGCGCAGCTCAGTAAGTGGCAGCTATGACAGTCGTGCTTAACCCCGTAATCTAACGACTGCACGGAGTTAAAATTATGCCATCTGAGTTAGCACTACAGCCGCTCTTCCAGAATCAACGAACCTTAATATCACCATCATTCCCAGCAATAACACCATAGGTCATTTGAACAATCATTGTCATTACAGATACTTGTCTGAATTGTCCTCCACCTCACTGGAACTCGCCTGGATTCCCGATCCAATTCCCCTGTGATTCATTCTCGATCGCCTTTAGCTCGTCGGCAATCCAGCTCTGCATCTTATTTCTGCACAACTGCGGTCAGTCACTCAAACAAGGAAGCCAAACAACCTCAAAGGTGTACTTACGTTTGAAAGTGTTCTAAATCCCATTCTGTAGGCTCTAATCGCTCTTCTCCGTCTACCCACAAGTATACATTGGCGCGGACGGTGCGGTCTGCGTCCTCGAGATCTACCACCTCCAGCTCGACCCGCTCGTACTCGTCGCCCTCAAATCGATCGAGTTTGGCCACGTCAAGCTCGCTAAGCCCGTAGGCAACGGTCCCAATAACCTGCTCACCACTGCGGGGCCGTACAGCCGGATACTCTTCCCCCTTGATACTGAATCGGCGGTGGTTGTCGAGCCGGGCGCGATGCAGCACAATTGGCGTGTTTGCTGGCAGTGCCAGTTCACCCGTCAAAACGCGCGCAAGCACCTGAGACGCCGTCAATGTGCCATAAAAAAAGGCTGTGTAAGTCTGTGTTTCATCAGCTGTCATTCTTTTGTTTTTTATTCAAGTCATACAAAAGATCTAAATGAATTATGGAGCTTTGAGCTTGCAATCGCTGGTTCGTGACTTGATTCATGCCTCTCTGAACTGATAAGAAAGTATCGGGGTAAGGGTTGGTACAGGCGCTGCTGTAATGGGAAGGTCAAACTCTATTAAAATTTGAATCTATTGTGTCAATGCTCATTAAAGAAAAACAAAACAATATCAGTAACCAGATTGATTAAACGTAGATTTATTGCCATGAATCTGAAAAAAAAAAAAAAAAAATTAAAAACTTGGCTTTTATTATTTAAATGTACGTTGATGTCTATTGACAAACGGCTGCTTCCCTAAGGCATAACTCTGCCACTATGGATTATTAACGGTTTTCCAAAAAAAAAAAAGATCGTGATTTTTTCATGCTTTTTTGTGTACTGATCTCAGATCATATTGTACGTTAAATCTCAGATGTCCAAGTCAGATTGAACAAGCTTAAACTGAGCCAAAGATATAAATGTTGTTTATTGCCATGATACTTTGATATTACATAGTTGGAAAATATTTTGATTTTCTTAATGGCTGAGAGCTGCATAGGCAATCTAGAATCTGAGAAGGATACGATACTGATGTTTTTTTAGATAGACAATCAGTCTATTGTCCTCAGAATGAATAGTTACAAGTGTTCGATCGCGCCGAATTTTTCATGAATAATATTATGTGTTAAGGGAAACCTGCGATACATACCACCCAGTAGATTGACACCAGAAATCGACATATTAAGCCATTAACAGGCTGTTCCAATCAAGTAAATTATTAGCAAAGTTGTAGTAATGAACCAATGAACTTTACTACCGATTCAAGACTTTTCTTGATATCAACAAGAATCCTGGGATCAACCTCCGGGAAAACCTTTTTCAACAAGTATCACACTACAGGATGCAAAAGGCACTCGTTGAGAACGTTTTCAACTGTGACCAGCTAGATTATCACGCTCTAAATAATAATTTTGCTTGATAGTGTATCTCATTTGGAAATACTTTTACAGAACGGCATGACCTGTGCAAAGCTGAAACAGCTTACTAAAGTTGTGGCGAAGCACTCTACTCATGAAAGATTTTAGTAGATTGAGGTACTTTCTTCCTTAAAACTTCCTTTTGACTATAGAATGGTAGTGGTTGATTTGGTCTAATATTTTATTAGCCTGATTGCCATTCACGAATTAACAAACAAAACGCCTCTCAGCTTTCACAAAGATTCTTGAGACTTCTTATTGTAATCATATTTTGGCTACTTCCATGGTTGACGCCTTCTTTAATATTTCTTTGACAATGCCATTAATTTGCTTGACTCCAGCAAAAGCCCATTCAAGGTCATCCTCTGTTGGCTTGCTGCGGTTAGTCAGTCTCCACACGGAATTTTTCGAACTCACAGCTTGAATAACTTAGATGGCAAATCGGTGACAGATTTCTTTTATTGTCATGTTCACCGGCAGGATCTCATCATTACGCTGCGTTGCCTTGATATGCGCAGACCAGAATGCTCCTAAAATCCTGCGTGATCCAGTGTTCTGAATTTTCTGAACTTCATCCTTCCATTGACTGATCAGTTTGTGGTACTAAACCGGGCTAGCATATTCAAATATTGGCTGCAGACACAAAATGTAGAGCTGCTTTATAGGTTGGTAAGAGATACACTTGTATACACCACCAGGCCTTCCTATGATTTTCATAAGTTTCTTAGCTTTAAAGTAACATTTTTTGCGTGCTCTTGGAATTTGGACTCATAATCTAATGTTACTCCCAGCAACTTCAAACTCTTCTGAGCTTGTGATTTCCCAGTCATCAACAGGTACCATCAGCCTTCTTGAAGCTCTTTTTTTTTTATTTGGCCATTCACGTTCAGACTTGTAAAAATGCAAGAACCCTAACTTATCTCCATAGTTAAGCTAGGTGTGGTATTACTGAGCCCATTAATGACAGATCTTTAAAACCAAAGTCAAAATTGTAGTATCCTTATCATTGTCTCTACCACCTTTATGAATGGTAATGTCATCAATAAAGCCAGTGTCATGAGCACCATTCTCTCTAATCTTATGTTACAGAGAACTTGTGTAAGTCAGAAAGAGAAGCGAAAAGGTAGGGGAACCTTGAGGAATACCGAAGTCCTCCCGTCGAAGATCTGTTATCTTGCCATTAATTATCAAGCTAGTTTTTCTTTTAGTCAAAAAATAGCTCACCCAGTACCTGAAGGCATCTTGGGGATCCATTTCTGATATAGTTTTCAAAATAACACCAAAATAAACAGAAACCGACAGGAAAACAAAAATCTTCCTCCAGAGGTACTTATAGCTATTTTTACCAGCGTAGCAGCTGACGAAAAAAAAGACGGACATTGCACGCCGCTTCGAGATTGATTTCAAATCTATCAACCGCACCATAAAACGGTTCTCAGTGTGTCACGATTTCAAATCTAGGCACCATGCAGGTTGTCTAAGGTTCTCGAATGCCCATACAGAGCGCCATTCAGTTCGATTAGCTAGGCGGGTTCCTAACGTTTCATGGCAAACCCTTTAACAACAGAGTGGAAACTGTGTGTGTGAGAGTACTTCCAAAAGAGTCATCTGCCGGCATCACATCCGCAAGTGGTACTCCAATCTCCGTCCAAAACTTACACTCCGACGTGCTGCAGAAAGACTTAAGTTGTGCCGTTTCTGGAAGGGGCACAAGTTAGAGCTAGCATCTGTATGTAATATTTAGAAATTGAAACTATCGTAATATTAACCCCCTCTCTAGAGTCTCTTTGCTGATGAGTTCTTAATTCAATTAGGTTCAAATTTTTAATTGGTCTTCAGACATGGCTATGAGCCCTACCAACATGACTTGGCCAAACCAATCGTCCAAGCAGAGGTAATCATACTTATGGTTTGGACTGCAATTAGACTTGAGATCAAGACACTTTTAATCTTTATGTTACGAGATGAAAAGAACAAAAATGGTAGGTATACTTTCAGTTCATATATATCGGCTTTTGAGTATAGGCTCCTTCCAATAAATCAACCAGGTTAACTATTCCAGCAGTATTATACCCACATATGTACTGCAAATATGACCGACGAGCAGCAAGAGAAGTATTTGGGTGGTAGATTAGACAACTTGTAGTTTCGAACTAAACTATATTGAGCATATTAAGGGGCTATGAAGCATGAGCTCTATCAACCTTATCCAAATCTTTATGTGTGGAAAAATAATACAGCTGATATGGAGATTTAAACAGCTTGAGTCAAAAAGCATGAGGATATATATATTAGGCACATATACAGAGGCCTGTAGCATCTATACCTGCATGGCTTGATGCATACCGGGATACTCAGGGATGGTAGAAAAATGATTATAAGCTCTTCGGGTATCGAGTATACTATTCTTTTAGTCTTTAGTACTTGTGTTCGTTAGGAAACTTGATTTTTAAGTTGTATATTTGATTTAGGATATTGTATGGTTGTTGGTAAAAAGTAGAGTGGGATTAGGGTTCTGGTAGCTACAATTGTATTGATGTAAAACTAATAAACTAGCCAATAGAGAAGAAAAAAAATCAAAAACTAATATAAACATAGATACATAATATAAGTATAAAAACTTAATATAAGCTTATCTTGCTGAGCAGACTAGAGTCAGTATGTCTCAGACTTCAAAGTCAGTGGAGGGAGCATAACTTACAAAAATAAATGATACAACTGCTCTGTGTTTGATGCCCCTGCTTGTTCATTTCTACCTGCTCCGCTAATTACTGATGGTGTAGTTGAAACACGTTTCTACTTCAGTAATTCGATTAAATTCTATATCCTGATAGTCATGTTGAAGTAAAGAATATCTCATGCTATGGAAAGCGCAGAACTCATTCCGAGGCAAGTGGCGTGGGAACTTGCCTTGTGGAAAGGATTATCATGAAAGCATTTAGCCGTCCAGATTTGTCGTATCATCGCGACACAGACGGTTCTTATCTTAACACAATCCCTAAACGAACGGCACCACTAATTTGGCCAGATTTCTTGTCCAAAATCAATTTACTATATTTTATTTTATTACCTTATTTTGATTTTCTTTTTTTTTCTTTTTTATATTCCAAATACTACCTATTGTTTTATTCTTCCATCAGATGCAGGCGGACAAGTGTTAGATGCAGTGTGCATCTGCTCCGGTAGAGCAGCCAAAACCCTTGTTATTTTCATGTCCATCAGATATAGGCGCATTCATAGATGAATATGGATAAGATTCTCAGCATTCAAGTGAGTTATTATGCTCTAAGGTTTGACCATGCGGTCAGGCAAGATATATGAATCATTATGCTCCGACATGTCTAATCATACTCATCTCGTATGACATGTTGATTGTATTGCCGCTAACTAGGCAGGCAGTCACCAAGATCCCCACTAAAAGATGGGAAATTTTCAGTTTGTATCTGGATGCTCCTGCAAATGCAGGACCCAAGACGTCAATATGATCACCCGGGGTGAAAGCTCCAGCTTCAATACCACATCCATAAATTTCTGTTACGCTTCCGTAAGCACTATCAACATAACCTTGACCACCACAGTTGAAAATCATTGTTTTTGTGTTGTATATGTTTGGTTTTCGTTAATAAATGAATTGATCATTTTGCAAACGAAATTATAAAAGGATTTTACACCTTTTTATAGACAAATCAAATTCAACAAGTTAAAAATAATTAAAATAAAAAGGAATCAAAAAAAATAAAAGTTAGAAAAAGAGATTTAATCAAACTAGTAGTGCCGTTTGTTCAGGGATTCTGATGATAAAAGCCACACCTGCATCGTCACAAGACATGTCTGGAGGTTAAATGTTAAGATCCGACGGAAGATGGAGAGAATGGATTGATGGGTGATATGCTGATTACTGTAGGAGTCTGTAAGACTTGCATTTTGCATAACTTATATCCAAAAGGAAGTCATGAAAGTTAAGGTATAAGACATAGTTTGAGTATTATGGAAAATCGGGTCTGATATCTTACATATTTTATTTAATTTAAGCATCATATTTAGTGTCAAGTTATGCTTTTACCACGGTTTAATGATTTTTCTCAAGAATGGTCTAATAGGCTTTGATAGACGTTCTAAAGAGTAACCTTATAGATAACCTGGTTCCACTTGTGAGAAATGATTAATCTCTTAGCAAATAGTGACAAATATTAACACAAGCACAAAGAATGGCAATCAAACTATCAAACACTGGATAAACCCAGTCATTACTACACTATGACCAAAAGCAAGTTGTATAGAGGAAGGTCCCCAGATCCACTGAAAGCTTTCATGATTAACGTGTTTCATCATACCTTTAGTGAACTATTTCAGCTATTTACTTTTCATGGCATCCTGGGAACATATTTCTAGACAAAAGGCATCAATAAATGAAACCATTATTCTAAGTGTGGTTAGCTGGAAACAGTTGAGCACGTTATCGAGGAGTATCTTATGCATTCTGTAGAGCGATACTTGTTGTGAAAAGGTTCTCTGGATTTGATCCCAAAACTCTTATTGATACCAAGAATGGTCTTGGCGCGGCAGCCAAGTTCTTAGATTTATTACCGTAACTGCTTTGCTAATGGTTTGTTTGATTAAGCACCTTGTTAAAGTTTTACTGAGTATAAGTCTCTGGTATTGATTTACTGGGTGTTATGTATCGCATGCTGCCCTTAGCACATTGAGATATTAATGGTGAATTCGGTGCAATCGAATATCTGAACTTATAATGTGCGCTGACACCTCTACGTTTCCAGTCTCATAGAGACAAACTCTTTGGGTTTAATGCCTTTGTATGTTATTTCCTTTTATAATTTTATGTGCAACTATTTAATGTAAGGACAATAAACCGGCTATCCATCTATCTGTACCATAGGACACTTGAAAATATGAATGCGCCCACTTCAAAACCATACGGCACTTCTTCATTAAGTGCGCGTAATATGACGAATTGAGGCAAAAGCTTAAACGAGTATCCCTAGCACTAAATCTTTTTGGTGCTGCCTAACACAAGACAGAGACTGCATGCAGTTGTTAGTTTCTGGAGACTGAGAGACGAATGACTATCAACATCATAATATTGCTGCCAAGGTTGTTTGAGAACACTTGCTAAAACTATTGTAGATTATTGCTTTCCGACATTTTTTATTTAATTAGGAGGTCTCTAACTCATTGAAAGTTTGAGACATGAATTTCCAGTCAATCCGGGCAATGTCAAGGTATTATGGCCTTTAAGATGAAAGCTGGTTAAAGCAATCTTTTTAAAAACATCAGTCTTTGTGGTGGTCTAAATTATTTCTATTTCTAATCTATTCTATTTGTTTTGATTTTGTTTGTGATTTATTTTATTAGATAGGTTTTACTGTAAGCCAGCTGACTGGACTGAAATATATAATAATATTATTATTGTTATTATTATTATTATTCCCTGTTTGGATATAAGTTATGCAAACTGCAGGTATTACAGACTCCAACAGTAACCAGCATACAACCCATTAACGAACTATCTCTATCCTCCATCAAGTCTTAACATTTGTTACGTGATCGTAATAACCATGGGATCAATAGGCTTATGCGTCTAAGAGAGGAAAATACGGTCAACTATAAGCCGACCTAGTTTTTGCTGCATGATAACATAGAAGCGAAAAAGACATTGGGGGTTTTACTAGAAACTGCAAGACTAAGGGAAATAACTGAAGTCGGCAAAATAAGTTGGGTCTTGGCTAAAGCTTGAGTTTTTAATCTTATATTTGTTTATGTAAGCCTATTAAAATATAAAATGAAGAGAGAAAAAAATTAAATAGATAAATAAAAACTAATATAAGCATAGATACATAATACAAGTATAAAAACCTAATATAAGCTTATCTTGCTGAGCAGACTAGAATCAGTAGAGCTCAGGCTTCAGAGTCCTGGGAGTGAATGTAACTTACAGAAATAGTTGATACAACTATCCTGTGTTTGATGTTTCTGCGCGTTCACTTCTGCCTACTCCTCTAATTACTGATGGTGTAGCCGAACCAAGTTTCTACTTTAGTAATTTAATTGGATTTTATAGCCCTATGATCCTATTGTAGTAGAGCTTTTGCCATACTAGGGTAAGCGCTGAATTCATACTAAGATAAATGGCGTTGAAATTTGCCTTGTGGCAAGGATTGTAGTAGCAGTATTTAGCCGCCCAGACTGGTCTTATCATGACGACACAGACGGTTCTCATCTCATCAAACCCCTTGAACGAACGGCACCACTGGTTGGGTCAGAGACCTTGTTTGAAATCAATTTACTCTTGTTTTTATTTTATTATTTTATTTTATTTTTATCTATTTTTTTGTGTGTGTTTTTTAACTTATTACCCTATTCTTCTATCAAATGCAGGCGCACAAGTATTAGATGCAGTGTGCATCTACTCAGGGAGAGCAGCCAAAAACCCTTGTTATTTTCATGCCCGTTAGATATAGACTCATTCATAAATGAATATCAGCCAAATTCCCAGTACTGACGGTAGTTATCATGCCCCTGAGGTTTGACCGTGTGGTCAGGCAAGATATATGAATTATTATGCTCAGGCATGTCTAATCATACTCATTTCTTGTGACATGTTGATAGTATTGTCGCTAACTAGGCAGGCAGTCACCAAGATCTCACCAAAAAATGGGAAATCTTCAGTTTGTATCTAGATGCCCCTGCAAAGGCAGGACCCAAGACGTCAGTACAGTCACGGCCATTAGAATTGCACGCATGACCTCAACAAAGCCTCATCCGGATGTGGCCAGACAAATGAATCATGATTTTTCTTTACATTCCGTCAGGTTATCCTCTTATTTGCTATATTTTAAAAAAATGTTTTTTTCCTTATTTCAATGAATTTCAAAATTAACAATGGCTATTCTCCATAAAAGAGGTCAAAATATTGCTAAGGACCTTGGAGTATTATGTTCGACCATTTAAAGACACTTCCAGAAAATGACCCATTATCCTAATTACCTCAATAAGAAGACTTTTCACAAGAATAGGGAGCCTTGCTTAAATGATCGACGTGAGAGACACCTAGTTCGAGAGGCTCTTTTATCCCCATTTAAGACCTTCACTGAGTTGAGCTACTATGGTGTTGATGGAAGAATTATTTCTAGAAAAACTGTGGCCCGAGTGCTTGATAGATTTGAAATTACAAAGGAGGTTGCAAGAAGAAGGCCAAGGCTTTAAAAGAGTTATAAAATTGCATGTTTACAGTTTGCAAAAGCACATCAAATCTGGACCATAGCAGAGTGAAATAAAGTACCCTTTTCTGACGAAAGCAATTTTAACACTATAAAGAAATCAGCTTGCTTGCAAGTAAGTAGGAAAATTGGAGAGGCTTATACTCCTTAGAATGCTGCTTATACTTTTTCTTTTGGCAGAATTTCTTGCAGTGTGTGGGGCATCACTGGCACTCAAAAAACAAACCTTCTGTTCTTGCCTGATGGGAAACCCATGAATAAGAACCTGTAATTATTGGGATATTTTGGAATGTCAGTTTTATTCCTTTATTATTAAAAATAATATAGCTATTTTCACAAGCACATGGATACTTTCATGGAAAATTCGGCGCCATCGAACGTCTGAACTTATTGCGCGCGCTGACACCGCTACTTTGCTACTCTCATAGAGACAAATATTTATGAAATTTCATGTCTTCTTTGTATGTCATTTTGTTTTGTAATTTTGTATGTAGCTATTTGATGTAAAAAAAATAAACTGATTATCTATCTATCTAGCTTTTTTCATGCAAGAAAATGCTTCTTGTCACACCTCCAAGCTAAAGAAGGGGTGGCTGGACCAGCAAAAGATTTTAACCATGAAATTACTGACCTATAGTCCTGATTTTAACTCCATTGAGCATATTTGGGCTTGGATAAAAGGTTGATTGCATAAAAAGAAAGATCACATCATAAATTTAGATTTGGAAAGAAAAAGTAGGGAACTTTGGAGTGAAGTTGATTGTGCCATGTTTGAGAAGCGTTTTCAACATATCTCTAGAAGAATGGATACTGTAATTAATACCAAAGGTAGATCTATTAGATATTGAAAATATTTACTATTCTGATATTTAACCATCTTATAAATTTTTTAAACCCCCAGTTTATTTTTATGTAATTCAGAAAATATAAAAGTAAACCTGACTGGTCTGTCCAACAATTTGACAAAAATGAAAATCGTGCATTTCTAATAGCCGTGACTGTATATTCAGCCGGAGTGAAAGCGCCAGTTTTAATACCACATCCGTAAATTTCTGTTACAGTTCCGTTAGAACTACCAATGTAGCTGTGACCATCACAGTTTCAAATCATTGTTTTTGTGTTTATATGTTTGTTTTTCTTTAATAATGAATTGATCGTTTTTAGAAGAGAAATTATAAAGGGATTTCACAACTTTTTATAGACAAATTAAATTCAACAAAGTAAAATAATTGAAATGAAAAAAAATAGCAATAAAAGATGAAATTGATTTTGAACAAGAAATCTGGCCAAACCAGTGATGCCGTTCGTTCAAGTGTTTTGATGATAAGAGCCACTGCATCGTCATAAGATTTGTTTGGAGAGTTGAATTTTAAGATCCGACAGAGAATAGAGAAAATGGGTTGATCGGTGATATGCAGGTTACTGTAGAGGTCTGTGATACTTGCAGTTTGCATAAATTACATCAGAAAAAAAATAATAGTAATTATAATAATAATAATAATAATAATAATAATAATAATATAACAATATAATAATATAATAATATACATAATAATATATTTTAGCCATCTTACAGTAAGGCTATCTAATAACATAATAGCCAATTCTCAGTAATGACACTAACTTCTTAGCATTAGCTCTAGCTTTTTTTTTTTTAAGTATACCATCACCTCTACTTTCGATCGTCTGTGGTAAATTCTCATTGGAAATTTCTGATACTTTAATAGTTCTCCTCTTTTATATTTAAGGTAGTTTTCTTGTAATGGGGGGTCTTAATAATAAAGTATAAAGATATGAAATGAGGAAATATGATTGGTTATAATTGAAAAAAAACAATACTAATAGGAATAACTCTCACAATACCAAATATCATAAGTTAGTTGCAGAAGTTGATTTTAATAGAGGGTTTTAATCATATCTTAGGTGGTTGATTATTTTAATCCCCAACAGATCTTCTTTATTACTTAGATTATTTGGGACACTAAGCTCTTTTTCACAAGGGTAGGCGATAATGTCGTTTTTATCGTTTAACATAACTGTATGCCTCATTTTATATTGCATGATTGTTGTTTTTTTTAAAGAGTAAAGCTATTTGTTAACAATTGAAGCATTGTGATTAAAATATCAAGATCCACTTAACTAAAGAAACTAAAAGTAAGTGATCATGCTATAAGATATAATGTCAAATCACAGCTAAAGTCTGTTGCTGTCTGAATGTTTCTTCATCAGCTTGGGGTCCACCTTTAATTTGGTGCCGTTAATCTCTTCGTTTTCCATTTTTGAGGTTCTCAGCTGTCCACCGATTTGGAACACGATATATCACTTCTTTGCAACAGTCTTCTGTAGTAAATAAAGGCGATTAAATCAGGAATTGTGGATAAATGAAGTAAAAAGTAAATTAGAAAGTAGGGAATGTAAAAATAATTATTTATGCGTTATAGAAATAAAATAGAAAAATACAAATGAGGAAAACACTGATACTTATAGATTTATTAGGAGTGGTAGTCGAGTTTTTAGATTCATTACCGCAACTTCTTTGCTAATGGTTTGTTTAATTAAGCTGCTTGTCAAGTTTTCAATGAGTGTCAACCTCTGATATTAATCTACCGGGTGTTATATACCTCAGGTTTCCCTTAAAACATGTAAACTTCATGGAGGATTTGGCGCCAACAAACGCTTGAACTTATGATATGCGCTGGCACCGCTACCTTGCTAGTCTCATAGAAAGAAATGCTTTTTGTTTTGAAATTCATTTTTTCTTTGTATATCATTTTTGTTAATTTTTTTTTATAAACAACAGTTAGTTCAGGAAAGTTTTGACTCATTCCATCTCAACATCTACATCATTAACATCCATGAAATGTACAGTAATCTTCAATTCTTCACCACATTTCTTCAAAATATCAAACTCTTTACACTTTTGATATAAACTAAGCAAGGGCACTTGAGCTATCGAATGTACTATTCTTTAGTCTGTATTACTTTTGTTCGTTAGGAAACTTGATTTTTAAGCTGTACGTTGATTTAGGATATCGTTATTGGGAAAAAGTAGAGTGGGTCAAACCTTTGTTAAACTATTTGTGAAATATGGGGCTTAATAAGTAACCATACAACAAAACCAAGAAAGTCCCATCGCTGTGTTTTAAAACACAATCCATAACTTTTTTATCCGCCATCTTTCCAAAATCCCAAAAACAATGTAGATAGATAAACAGATAGTAAGCTTACTATCCATAAATCAAATGGTTACATACAAATTTACAAACAAAACGATATATATAGATAGATAATCAGTTTATTGTCCTTACATCAAATAGTTACATACAAAATTACAAAACAAAATGACATACAAAGAAGACATGAAATTTCAAAAACATTTGTCTCTATGAGACTGGCAAAGT